>Ga0105044_10007757_pt1 | contig 14770 bp, 9 predicted proteins | sample MAT01_FD_78092 | JGI IMG/M metagenome (GOLD analysis project Ga0105044, IMG submission 78092) | Freshwater microbial communities from Lake Fryxell liftoff mats and glacier meltwater in Antarctica - MAT-01 | ecosystem: Environmental > Aquatic > Freshwater > Ice > Liftoff microbial mat | place...
CTCCTCCAGCCCGGCTGCTACTGGCTCGAGATCCACAACCAGAGCAGCACCACGGTGCCTTGGTTGTGGCTCAACAAGGCCAACGCTCGTTCCGCCACCATCGCCGACTCCTACCGCCAGCAGCGCAACAACACTGTCACGCCCGCCTACGGCGTGACGACCCAGGTCTTCAGCGGCGACCTCGTCTGGTGCCTCCAAGGCGTTTCGCTGATCCGCTCCACGACCTGCCTCCCGGCCCCCGCGCAGCCCAACACCTCGTGCGGCACTTCGATCACCCTCACGCTCGGCGCGGCCCCGCGCTTCGGGCACAACCTCGCCGAGGTCCCGCCGACCGCCGCGCTCCCCTTCTCCTGCGCCAGCCTGGTTCCCAATGCCAACGGCCTGTGGTACCGCGTCGTGGGCAACGGTCAGGACATCACCATCTCGACCTGCAACACCGGCACCAACCCACTCGCCTCCGTCACGGACTTTGACACCGTCATCAGCGCCTATTGCACCCGCGGCGCGGGCGGCGTCAGCGGCACCGGCACCGAGTGCACCGGCGGCCTGGTCTGCCTTGGCACCAACGACGACTTCTTCGACGCCGCGGGCAACGATGCCTGCGGCAACGCCCCCGGCGTCGGCGCTTCGAGCCTCACCTTCCCGACCGTCGCCGGTCAGGCCTATCTCGTCTACGTCTACGGCTTCGAGGCCGGCAACGGCGTCATCGACACCGGCTTCTTCTACGTCAACGCGACCGCCAGCGGCACGCCCTCCAGCCCGCCCGCCGTCGCCTGCTCGGGCCTCCGCAACTGCGAGATCGACATCCCCGCCAACGCTGTCCTGGAGGCCGATACCTGCGGCGTGGCCAGCACCAACTCCAACTGCGGCGGCGCGGCCCTGATTCCCCTGGGCGCCTTCGGCACCGGCCAGATCAACAACTCCGGCACCACCCGCGACTTCGACTACTGGCGCCTCCCCGACGTCAGCGACGCCAGCGGCAGCCAGTGGTTCAAGGTCGACTACCGCTCCGAGTTCCCCGGCTTCCTCCAGATCGGCCGCGGCATCTGCACCGGCACCACCGTCCCGCTGATCCAGCTCGGCATCACCGCCTGCTCCAGCGCCAACGACTTCTACATCAACGTCCCCAACGGCGAGCTCTATCTCAACATCTCCGTCAACTCCTTCGACAACCTCCCCTGCTTCGTCGGCGGGGTCGGCAACCGCTACTGGTTCAGCGTCACCCCGGTCGCTGAAGTCGGCGCTTGCTGCCTCGGTGCGACCTGCACCGTCACCGTCCGCAACAACGCCATCACGGGCGGCGCCGAGCCGTTCGACTGCGCGGCCCTCGTCGGCGTGTTCCTGGGCAACGGCAGCCTCTGCTCCCCCGAGCCCTGCGATCCCAATGGCGGCAACCCGCCCAACACCGTCGTCGGCTCCTGCTGCCTGGGCTTCGGCGACTGCGCCATCACTTCCAGCACCGGCTGCACCGGCGGCACCTTCCTCGCCGCCGGCGTCTGCGCCCCCAACATCTGCACGGCCCCCGTGGTCACCTGCTGCTTCTCTACCGGCTCGTGCGTGATCTCCGCCGACGCCGCCGCCTGCACCTCCGCCGGCGGCTCCGTCCAGTCCACTCTTCGCGCCTGCACGCCCAACGCGTGCCCGGCCCCGACCGGCGCCTGCTGCACCGTCACCTTCACCTGCAGCATCACCACCCAGGCCGCCTGCCCCGCCGGCGGCACATGGCTCGGTGCCAACTCGGTCTGCACGCCCACCAACTGCGCTCCTACCGGCGCTTGCTGCGCGACCAACCTCACCTGCGCCACCGCCACCCAGGCCGCCTGCGTCGACGCCGGCAGCACCTGGCAGGGTGCGGCTACGACCTGCTCCCCCAACCCCTGCGACGTGCCCCCGGTTGTCTGCTGCCGCGGCGTGACCTGCATCGTGATCCCGGCCGTTGACTGCACCGCCCCCGCGGGCGTCGGCATCCGCCTTGTCACGGGCAGCTCCTGCACCGGCCAGTCGGCCATCAACGCCGGCTGCTGCTACGCGGACTTCAACAAGTCGGGCGTCAAGGATGTCGCCGACATCTTCGCCTTCCTCTCCGCCTGGTTCGCCAACTCCTCCTTCGCCGATGTCGGCGGCGATGGCACCGGCACCCGCGACGTGAGCGATATCTTCCAGTTCCTCTCCGCCTGGTTCGTCGGCTGCACCTAAGCCGAAGCCAGCGCTCTACTGACCTCATCCACGCCCCCCGCCGGCCTTCCGGCGGGGGGCGTTGCGTTTTGATGCTCTCGTCCGCTGCTGCGCACGGGCGCATCGGGCCCACGGTCGGCATACCATGGGCCGGGCCCATCGCCCCACGCGGAACACTTACGCCATGCCCCACATCATCGCCGAGCCATGCATCGGGACCAAAGACACCTCCTGTGTCGAGGTCTGCCCCGTTGACTGCATCCACCCGACCAAGAACGAGGCCGAGTTCGCCAAGGTCGACCAGCTCTACATCGACCCCGACACCTGCATCGACTGCGGCCTGTGCGTCGACGAGTGCCCCGTCAAGGCCATCTTCCCCCAGGAAGACCTTCCCGCCGAGTGGAACAAGTACGTCCAGATCAACTTGGACTTCTTCAAGGCCAAGGCCTGACCTCGGCTCCGACGACGCCGCCTCGGGGCAAGCCCCGATCGGCGACCAGTGATCAACTCGCCCGCTTCCACGACGACCCTGCCGCGGGCCGCAGTCGATGCCGCGCGCTGACCGGCCGAGCGGGCCACGGCTGGCCATCGGCCCCAGTCTAAGCGATATCGGACGGTGCTTGCGGCGGCTTGGTGGAACAAGCAACTTGCCCCTTGCGGACATTGTTGCACGTTGGTAGGCCGTCAGCGTCGTTCTGACGCCGGTCGGTTTCTTCAGGGTTTGGTTGGCGGCGTCCTCGCCGCGACAAGGTGGTCAACTCATGCCTCTACCCCGCGGCCGGGTCTGGACTGCTCGGTGTGTGATCGCCTGTTCGCTCGTCGCGACGCCGCTGGCCGCGCTCGCCGACGATCAGTCGGATCCTTCCGAACCGCCGACGATCCGCCTTGAAGACCTCCGCGAAGGCCGCGGCACGCTGGCGGCCCGCATGGCGATGACCCCGCGTCGCTCGATGTGTTTCGTCAGCGACCCGACCCCGGAGCAGTTGGCCAGCATCATGCAGCTCTACGGGGCCCGCAACCCCGCCGAGAGCATGGGCCAGCGGGTCCGGTTCTTCACAAGCAGCCCCGTCTGGGTCGGCGACGGGCTTCAGGGTGCTTCGGGCCTGGCCCAGCGGGCCAACCTCAACATCTCGTTCCCCGGCGACGGCATCGCCTGGGACGGCGGGAGCAACGTCCTCAACGCGGCTCTCACCGCACGCTTCGGCGCGACCAACCTCGACCGCGGCCGCGAGTACATCCGCCAGTCCATTGTCGCGTGGGAGCGCTGGATCGGCGTCAACTACGCCGAAGTCGCCGACGACAACTTCTCGTTCATCATGAACAGCACCCGCAACACCACCGCCCGTGGCGACATCCGCATCGGCGGCCGCCCGCAGGGGAACGGCGGCGTGCTCGCGTACAACAACTTCCCGAGCTCCGGCGGCGACATGGTGCTCAACACCACCCAGCTCCCCGCTGCGAACACCGTCAACACGCTCTCCGCGTCGAGCGACAACTTCCGATACCTGCGCAACGTGATCTCCCACGAGCACGGGCACGGGCTGGGCTTCATCCACCCGACGCCCTGCAACAACACCAAGCTCATGGAGCCGTTCATCAACGTCAACTTCGATGCCCTGCAGATCGACGAGATGCGGGGCGGGCAGCGCAACTACGGCGACCGCTTCGCCGGCAACACCACCGCCGCCACGGGGCGCGACTTCGGCGACCTGGCCAGCCCCCTCCGCTCCGTCGTTGCTCCGAACCTCTCGACCAACGGCGTGGCCAACGCCAACGGCGTCGGCAACGGCACCGGTCAGGACTGGTTCCGCTTCACCCTCTCCTCCGCGCAGCCCGTGACCCTCACCGTCACGCCCACCGGCGGCAGCTACCAGAACGTCCAGCAGACCAGCGGCTGCAACCCAACAACCGGCCCCACGGTCAACGCGCTCTCCGCGGGCGACCTCGCCCTGGAGCTGCGACCCTTTGACGGAGCGGGCGTCCTGTTCTCCTCGTCCTCCGGCGGCCCGGGGGCCGCCGAGTCGATCACCCTGCCGATGCTCGCGGCGGGGACCTACACCGTCCGCGTCGTCGACAACGGGCCGAACACCGCCAGCAACCAGAACGTCCAGCTCTACGACCTCTCCGTCCGCGTCGGCACAGCCAAGTCGGCCCCGATCGCCATCGCGGGCATGAACAAGCGCTGCCCGGCCAACAGCAACTGCTTCTTCATGGGCGACGTCAACTCCTACACCACCGACACCGTCGGCGCAACCGCCACTCCCGCGAGCATCACCGCCTACGCCTGGGACCTTGATGGCGACGGCGTCTTCGAGATCGGCGGGGCCCAGCCTATCCGCCAATATCCCTCCAACGGCACGTACGTCGTCTCGCTCCGCATCACCGACTCCAACGCGCTCACGTCGACGGACACGATCAATGTCGTCGTCAACGGCGCAACGGCCGTCATCTCCGCCGTGCTCCCCGCCGCCGCCACCCAGGGCGGCAGCACCGGCGTCACGATCTCCGGAACGAACTTCAAGGGCGTCACCAGCGCCGCGCAGATCGCCGTCTCGGGCACCGGCGTGGTCGTCACCGGCACGCCGGTGGTCAACACCCTGGGCACGCAGATCACCGGCCTGAGCTTCGTCGTCGATCCCGCCGCGGCCACGGGCCCGCGGACGGTGAGCGTCATCAACTCCGACGGCACCACCTTCGCCGCCGGCCAGGCCTCGCTGGTCTCCGCGTTGACCATCAACCCATCCACCGGTGCCTGCTGCGCGCCCGACGCCTCGTGCACGCTCCTGACGCCCGTCGCGTGCGCCGCGGCCTCGGGCACCTACGCGGGCAACAGCATCGCCTGCGCCGCGGCGGGCTGCGTCGCGCTGGGCACCTGCTGCAACGACGGCGACTGCACCTTTGTCGCCCAGTCGGCGTGCACGGTCGGCGTCTGGACCGTCGGTGGCTCGTGCTCGCCCAACCCGTGCCCGCCGCCGACGGGCACGTGCTGCGACACCTCGGGCGTCTGCACGCTCGGCGCTCAGGCGGCCTGCACCGCGGGTGTGTGGACCCAGGGCGGCGTGTGCGACCCCAACACCTGTCCGCAGCCCACGGGGGCGTGCTGCGCCGCCGACGGCTCGTGCACGAGCACGACGCAGGCGGCGTGCACCGGCGTGTGGTCGTCGATGGGCGTGTGCGACCCCAATACCTGTCCGCAGCCCACGGGGGCGTGCTGCGCCGCCGACGGCTCGTGCACGAGCACGACGCAGGCGGCGTGCACCGGCGCGTGGTCGTCGTCGGGCGTGTGCGTTCCGAATCCCTGCCCGCAGCCCGCGGGGGCCTGCTGCTCGGGCGCGGCGTGCTCGGTGCTGGCCCCGGCGCTCTGCACCGGCCCGCTGACGCGCTTCGCAGGCCCGGGGAGCGTGTGCAACGCTCCGGGCAATCTCGTTCAGCCCTGCTGCGTCGCCGATTTCGACCAGAGCGCGGTCCGCGATGTGGGCGACATCTTCGCGTTCCTGAGCACCTGGTTCGCGGGCGACCTGCGGGCCGACGTGACGCTCGACGGCACCCGCGACGTCTCGGACATCTTCGCCTTCCTCAGCGCGTGGTTTGCCGGCTGCTGAGCCCACCGACGACGCCGCCCGCAGAGATACGCGGGCGGCGGGGCGGATTCAGAATGTCCTCACGCTCGGGCCGCTCAGTTGCCCCGCAGGTGCCGCGTCATGTCGCGCATGAGCTGCTGGCCACGCATCTGCTGCTGGGGGTTCGAGTTCTTGCCCATGCCGTTGCGGAGCATGCCGGCCATGCGGGCCATCTGCCCGCCCGTGGGCCCCTCGCCCGAGAGCAGGCGGTCCTTGTCGCGCTTGGCCTGGTCGCGGCCGTCCTTGAGCAGCTCGTCGTCGGTCTTGTTGACCGGCTGCCCGGTGAGCGTCTCGCCGAGCTTGGCGAACTCGAGGAAGGCTTTGTCGAGGTAGGCTCCGCGGTCGCCGTCGGGCACGGACTGGTAGTCGCGTGCGTACTGGTCCCACTTGTCGATGGCGATCAGCGAGGCGTTCTTCATCAGCTGCTCGCGCATCTTGTCCGAGTCGATCATCGAGGCGAACATCGCCATCGCGACCGAGTCCTCCGACGACATGCTCTGGAGCCGCTTGAGGAGGGCCGCGATCAGATCCAGCCGCTTGTCCACCGGCAGCGCGTTGAAGTCGTCGGTCAGGAGCGTGTAGTCGAGCACATCGTCCATAGGGGCCGCGGCGTAGTCGGGCTGCGGCACCGCCCGCAAAGCAAAGTACCCGCCGATCGAGCCGGCAGCGAGCAGTGCCGCGGCGATCCCCGCCTGGACCCGCCGATCACGCAGCGGCTCCGGCAGCTTGAAGCTCCTGCGGGGCCTGGCGGCCTTGGCCGGCGCGGCGGCCGGCGCCGGCTCGATAAGGCCTTCCAGAAGAGAGTCGCCCATCGGGGATGTGCTGGATGTTTTGGTCATGGTGTGGTGGGGGTTGAAAGGATTTCGAGACTCAGTTGCAGCCCGGCAATGGCACGCCGCCGAACTGGCGGACGATGTCGCAGATCAGGTCGCGGCCGGTCGACGAGCCCAGGTCGACGGTGCCAAGGTCGGTGCACCAGTCGGCCCGCCAGTCGCCGAAGTACAGCGCGTTGCGCTTCTGGCCGATGCGACGCTGCGTGTGCCACTGGTCGGCGCAGAGCATCACCGGCAGCTCGCGCCAGCGCGGCAGCTCGTACACCTTGCTCACGGCCCCCTGCGGGTCGCGCACGGCGGCCATGTACGCCCCGAACATCATCGTGCCCGCCAGGTACTCGTAGCTCACCCCGGCCGTGCGCCACACCGGCTCGAAGTTCGTCGCCGCGTCCTTGCCCGTCCGGTCGCCCGGGCACTTGAACATCTCCGACACGTTCCGGAACGGCGAGGTCGGCACGTTCGGGTCCTCACGCTCGGGGGTGGGGACGTTCAGATACACGCTCATGATGTCCAGCAGCGACGGGTCGTTGCCGCCGCCGGCCTGGCCCGGAAGGTTCTCGTGCAGCGGGCGGACATAGGGAAGCCGGTCCTTGGAGTCGTTCATGTACAACTGCAAACCCTGGCCGAACGAACGAAGGTTGGCAAGGCACTGGGTCCGCCGGGCCGTCTCACGGGCCGAGCCAAGGGCCGGCAGCGTCAGGCCCACCAAGAGCGCAATGATCGAGATGACCACCAGCAGCTCGATGAGCGTGAAGCCCCGCGCCCCGCTGGGCGTGGCGGCGTGTCGACGGGGATGCTGGCGTGCTGCGATCATCTGGAGGTTTCTCGGCCGGCGGAACGGCCTGCGGTTGATACGTGAGCCGGGCACGTCGCCCCGGGCCGATTCAGGTTTACCGCCGGGTTGCCCCGGGGTGGCCACAACCAATCATTGCTATCGACTCTGACAGCTGGTTGGATGCGGACAAGGCGGGGGTTTGAGAATCGTCCTCGGAACCCGTGATTTCTAGCCAAGGGCCACGAGACGGCGGGCCATCTCGTGGTTCTGGGCGTGTCCTGTTCGGCGGGCGGTAACTTTGCCGTTCAGGCCCCGGGCCAATAAGCCGCACAGCGACAGATCGCCCAGAAGATCCAGCAGCTTGTGCCTCGCGGGCTCGTTTTCGAGGCGGTAAGCGTTTTCAACCGGTCCCTCGGGCCCGATCACCAGCATGTCCTTGGGCGAGAGATGGGCAAACAGGCCCATCTGGCGGGCCATCTGGGCCTCCTGCAGCGTCGAGAACGTTCGGGCTGGCGCAACCCAAGCGGCATATTCGGCCGACGGACCGCCGGCCGGCAGGTGCATCGACGCAGACTGCGGCGGGATCGGTGATCCCGGTGGATACTCCAGTTCGTACACCAGCTCCAGCCCCGGGCGCGCCGACGGCCCGGCGATGATGCCCGTGCCCGACGCGGGATCGATGAGCGAGATCGGCTCGAGAATGCTGACCGCCGGCATGCCGACCGGACCTAGGTCAACCACACCGGCCGCCAGAATGGCCTCGACAAACGGCCCGGCGGAGCCGTCCAGGATGGGAACTTCCGGGCCGTCAAGCTCCAGCAGCGCGTCGGTGATCCCCAGCCCGGCCAGGGCCGAAAGCACGTGCTCGACCGTCTGCACACTCGGGGCGGCCTTGTCCCCGGGACGCACCGAAAGCAGTGTCCGCCTGGATTCGGGCATTACCTGCCCCGCAAGCGCCGGGATTGCCTCCGACCCGGGCCAATCGACGCGGCGAAACGCGATCCCGTTGCTCGGTGGGGCGGGCGCGATCACCAGCCTCGCGTGTTGAGCCGTGAACAGTCCCCGCCCTTCGAGGGTGATCGGGGCGGCGAGCGAGCGATGCCGGGGGGCAGAAGTTTGCACGGACAAACATAGCCACTGGGGGCTCCGAAGGCGGGTTGGTCGAACTCCCCCGCCATGGCCGGGTATCATTGAGGAACCTGCCGGGGCGCTCGCGGCCCCGGGTGGCGAGCGCACGCGTTTGGACCCCGCGGCCACACCGGCCAGGACGCGGGAGCAGAACCCCGGGCCGGGTCGACCGTCGAGTCTCGAAGTACGCCCCGGCGAGCCGGAGCCGATGCAGAACCGCGCGGGCCTCGGCCCGCGCACGGCCTGTCTCGCCGCTTCCGTCCGCGCCGTGCCGTGCTTGCGGGCTTCAGGCCGATAATCCCGCGAGCGCCACCACCCATGCCCATCTTCCCGCTGCCCCAGTTCGAAGCCGATCTCGCCGAGCAGGACAAAGAGCTCTACGCCAAGATGAAGCCCCCGACGACCGTCGTGGTGCGCTTCGGCGTGATGCTGATGATCGGCGAGTTCACCTACCACGAGCAGAGCAAGCCCGGCTGCGGGACCAAGTTCGTCGTGCGCTCGCACCGCGGCACCGAGCTTGGCGAGATGCTCACCAGCACCTGCCCCAACTCCGGCTGCGGCAAGAGCGTCAGCCGCAAGGAGATGCTCGAATACATCGACAACTCCGGCGGCAAGGACTACCCGTACTTCGGCCAGGGCAAGGTGCTCCGCATCGCGACCATCGAGGACATGGCCAAGCAGGCCGCCCTCGACGGCCAGCGGGTGCAGATGACCAAGCAGGCCCGGGCGATCGCCGAGCGGATGAACCTGCCCATGAAGGTCGTCGACGCCGAGCAGATCCTCGGGGCCGAGCGGATCACGTTCTACTTCGTCTCCGAAGACCGCGTCGACTTCCGCGAGCTGGCCGAGGAGCTGGCGTATGTCCACAACGCCCGCATCGACCTCCGACATGTCGGGGCCCGCGACGAGGCCCGCATCACGGCCGACTACGAGAAGTGCGGGCAGCACTGCTGCTGCAAGCAGTTCCTGAAGGTCCTCAAGCCCGTGAGCATGAAGAACGCCAAGATCCAGAAGGCCACGCTCGATCCGCTGAAGATCTCGGGCCGCTGCGGCCGGCTCATGTGCTGCCTCCGCTACGAGGAATCCACCTACGACGACCTCCGGGCCCGCCTGCCCAAGAAGAAGCAGCGCGTCGACACGCCCCACGGCGTGGGCTGGGTCGTTGACAGCCAGATCCTGACCCAGCTCGTGCTTGTGCAGCTCGAAGAGGTGCCCGAGCAGGTCGCCGTGCCCGTCGAAGACATCACGCTTCTGGCCCCGGGCGAGAAGCCGGCCAAACGCGTCGCGGAAGACACCGAAGCCCCCGGGCCTGCTGCCCCCCCCGGGCCCGCCGCCCCGCGGGGCGATCGGCCGCGCCCGAGCGGCCCGCCGGCGTCGCGTCCGCCGCAGGGGCCGCGCCCCGACGGCCGTGATGGCGAGCGTGGCGGCCCGCGATCGGATCGATCCGGATCAGATCGCCCGCCGCAGGACCGTGCGCCGCAAGACCGCCCGCCGCAGGAACGCCCGCCGCAGGACCGCCCGCCCCAGGAACGGCCTGCGAATCAGGATCGTCCGGCCCGGCCCGAGGCCCAGGCCCCCAAGCCGCCGCAGGTGCAGCCGCCGCGGCCGCCAGTGGGCGAGCCCAAGGACGAGCTTGACGAGATCATGGACGCAATGGACGCGCTGGATTCCGGCGGCCCGGACTCCGGCCCCGAGCAGCCCGGCACGCCCGGGGCGCCGGACGGACAACGGAAACGCCGAAGGCGTCGGCGTCGTCGGGGTGGCGCGGGTGATGGGCCGGGCGGCGAGGGAAGCGGGCCGCAGACGGGCCCGTCCTGATCGCTCCCGCTCCCGCTCTCGCGCCCGCGCCCGCGCGGGAGCGAGACGGCGGAGCGAGAGCGCGACCCGCTGAGGGTGCGTGTTGCACCACTTGCCATGGATGGCCGGGGCGGGGAACGGTGCGCGTTGGTTGGCAACACGCACCCTCACCTGCTTGAGGCTGCGCCTCAAACGGTCCTTTTCCGCTGTGCGGAAGAGGAAGATTAACGGCGGCGGCGTGCGGCGATCAGGCCGCCGAGTGCGAGCAACCCGCACGCCCCGGGCGCGGGGATCGGCGTCGGGCGGACCCATAGCAAGGCCTCGTTGCGCCGCGACACCGAGTTGTATCCGACACCCACGACGTACGTCGATGTCGCGTCGGTCCACACGCTCTGGGCATATGACGACGTGAAGCCCGCGGGAAGGAACAGGCTCAGGTCTTCCCACGCGCCGGCACCCTCGATGGTCCAGAGGCTTGCGCGGTAGCGACCGCCGACGAGCGCGGTGCCGACGCTGGTGCCCAGGAGCGTCGCGTTGGCGACCGAGTAGGTTGCGCCCGCGGGCGAGAGGTCCACGAACGAGCCGGCCGTGCCGGTCCACGTGCCGGCGCGGGTGATACCGCCGATGACCGCGAAGCCGACCTGGATGTCGTTGGCGACGCCCAGGGCCTGCGAGCGCGACGCGCCGGTGGGGTGCAGATCCACGAGCGACGCGGCGGTGCCCGACCACACAGCGGCCCGCTCCTGCACGCCCCACTGCGTCCAGCCGACCTGCGCGTTGCCCGAGACCCCGCGTGGAAACGCGCCGTCGGCGCCGGCGGGTGTAAGGTCGGTCCAGGAAGCGCTCGAGCCGGTCCATAACCCGCCGCGGGTCTGCATGTTGATGGCGGCGATCCCGACCTGCGTGAAGCCGTCGGTGGCGTAGGCGTAGGAATACGTCGAGCCCTGCGGCGAGAGGTCGGTCCACGTGGCGCTCGAACCCGTCCACAGGCTCGCCCGCCCGATGCCCCCGGAGAGCGCGAAGCCGACCTGCTGGCCCAGCAGGCTGCCCGAGGCGGCCGAGGAGGCGGCGCCGACGGGAGCAAGGCTCGACCACGACTGGCTCGCGCCAGACCAGATACTGGCGGCCTGCACACCCCCGGTGCCGACGGTGCCGACCTGGCGGGCCCCGCCGACGCCCATCGCCGCCGACTCGCCGTCGGCACTGGCGGGATGGAGATTGAGCACGGCCCACTGGGCCGAGGCGACCGAGGTGCCGGCGCTGAGCAGGATGGGCGCGACGAGCAGCGCCGCCGAGAGCCGGCTCGTGCGGGATGTGCCTGGGGCGCGGAAACGACGGCTTGATGAAAGAGGCAGAGTGACCATGGGACGCGACCTCGCGTCCCTCTCTCCAACCGGTGCGCGAGAGCGAATCACCAGCCCGAGCGGGCCGGGACAACAACGACCCAGACAATGTACCCGACGTGGGCGACCATACAAGGCCCGGAACAGGTGCACAAGCAGAAAATTCGCCCGATGCACACCCTTCACACGACCGCGGAGGCGTTCCGGACCTCAAATGCCCGGTTCTTGTCCGGTCACGGAGAATACCGGAGGTTATCAGCCGGTGTCGGGTCGGGCTGGTCAGGCGACCCCGGCAGGATCCTTGCCGTCCTCGATCGCCGAGATCTTGCGCACCCGCCGGTCGTGGCGGCCACCCTGAAACGGCGTGGCCATCCAGATGTCGACGATCTTCTCGATCAGCCGCTGGCCCAGGAGGTCGGCCGAGAGGCACAGCACGTTGGCGTCGTTGTGGCTGCGGCTCATCTCGGCCGTGAGTTCGTCGTGGACCAGTGCGGCGCGGACGCCCTTGACCTTGTTGGCGGCGATGCACATGCCGATGCCCGAGCCGCAGAGCAAGACGCCCAGCTGCACCTGTCCACCCGCGACGGCCTTGCCCACGGCGTAGGCCGGGTCGGGGTAATCACAGGTTTCGCCCGAGAGCTGGCCCACGAGCTGGACGTCGTGGCCCTGGGAACGGAGGCGGTCGGCGAGCTGGCGCGTGGCGCCCACGCCGCGGTGGTCGGCGCTGATGGCGAGCTTCATGGGTGGAGTTCCTTGAGACGCGAGGCGATGAGGTCCTGGAGGCGCCGGGCCGTCTGCATGTATACGCCGGGCGGGGCACCGATGGGGTCGGGCACGTCATGGCCTTCGGGGTCGAGCGTCTGCACGCGGGCCGATGGGTCCATGGCCAGGATGCTCTGGGCGTGGGCCCGGGTCATGGCGTAGACCACGTCGGCCTGCTCGAGCACTTGCCGCGTGAGCGGGCGCGAGCCGTGCCGCGGGGGCGGATAGCCCAGCTCCTCGAGGGCGTCGACGGCCTCGGGCGTGGTCGGCGCGCCGCTGCTGGCGCTGACGCCCGCCGAGAGCACCTTCACGGGCATGCCCGCCTCGCGTTGGGCCAGCAGGCCGGTGGCGATCGCCTCGGCCATCGGGCTCCGGCAGGTGTTGCCCGTGCACACAAACAGGATCGTCAGTCCGGCCTGGCTCAAGATGAATCGCCTCTGGTAGGCCCCCTCGACCGCCACGTGCACGCCGCCCGCGGCATTGAGATCCAGCACCGTCGGCAGATGTCGCACGACCGAGCCGGAGGGCTCGCCCGCGTCAAAGAGCTCGAGGCCCGGCGTCGATCCGCTTCCGGCGGCGGTCATGGCGGCGGCGGCGCTCTGAGCATCGCCGCACGTTCGGCCGGCAGCGTCAATCAGCGGCACGAGCACAGCGTGCGAGCGGCGAAGCAGGTGGGCCACGCGGTCCAGCACGCCCGAATCGCCCAGCCGCACGCGAAGGAACCGGCCGTCGTCGACCAAGCCCGCGGGCATGCCAAGCTCGGCCAGCAACGCGGCCAACCGTTCGGGCTCGATCCCGACGCGGAGCAAAAGGAGCCCGGGCGACAGCCGACGCAGCACGCGCCGCTGCACCCCGCCCAGCGAGGGCACGGCACCGAGCAAGTGCTCAACATCAGGACACAGCCACGCCGGCAGGCGGAGCGGGTCGGACTGGGTCGGCGCGATGCCCGCCGCCAGACGCAGATTACCGCCGGCCGCCCCGGAGGCCATGGCGGCGTATCCCAGTTCGGTGGGCCCGACGATGAACCGGCCGGCTTCGATGGCGTGCGCAGCGCGGGCGTGGGCCTCCAGCCGCCCGGCGGCGTCGAGGTCCGCCAACCGGACGATCGGCGTCGGGGTGGGTGGGGGCGGTGGGGGAGTGGGGGGTGAGTGGTCGGAAGGATGCATGAGCGAGTGCGAGTATGACAACGCCGGGGCGGGAACTCAAGCAGATATGGAGTTGAAACGAGCGCAACTGGGACAGAGTTCTCCGTTTGATGGCCGCCGGGGCTTCGCGGGCAAGGTACACTCCTCGCGAGGGCAGCCCCGGCCTTCTCCCGGCACCGATCATCGGGCGAACATCGTCTGGGTGCTTGCCCAAATGGTCGGGTTTCTTGCGACTGTGGGCGACGGGCCCCCGGTGCGCTCGTATGGGTTGGTGCAGTCGCGGCCGGTTGGCCGCCCGAGAAGTCAAGGAGCGCGCATGACCCGCACGACCGGCCAACCCTTCCGCCCTGTGTCTCGCCCGCCCTCCCGCCGCAGCGGAGGGTTCTCGCTCATCGAGATGCTCACGGTGCTGGTGATCCTGGCGATCGTGCTCTCGATCCTGCTGCCGGCCCTGGCGGCGACGCGGAACTCGGCCCGCAAGGCGGCGACCCAGTCGCTTCAGAAGACCATCGGCGACGCGTGCCAGCAGTTCGCCATCGATCAGCGCCGCCAGCCGGGGTACTTCAATCAGACGGACATGGGGTCGGCCGCCAACCGCGATACCTACGGCTTCACGCAGATGCAGAACCTGGTTCTGGATCTGGCGGGGGGGGTGCTCAACCGCACGACCGAGGACGTCGGGAACCGAATCATCGATGTGGGGCCCACGCCGCAGGCCCGGGCGATCGTGGCGATCGATGAGATCGGTTCGCCGTCCTTGTCGAGCCGGGGAAACGTCTCGAAGGCGTATTTCCGGCCCGATCCGAAGTACTTTGTCGCGCAGACCGGGCCGAATCAACTGGTCGTGAACGACGTGAATGACCAGCTCTTCCCGATGATCGTCGATTCCTGGGGCCAGCCGATGCTCGCCTGGGTTCAGGACGAAGTGCCCACTGGTTCGGAGCTATTCAGCGCTGAGGTGGCGACCAGCGGGGCCGGTGCGATCCGGGCCAAGTTTTACTGGGCGACCAACGCGGGCGTGCTCAAGGCTGCCGGTACTGGCCGCTCGGGGAGCAATCAGAACGCCGAGAGCCTGCTGGGCGGCGGGTTCACCGGCCCCAACACGATCGCCGGCCTGACGGTCCCGGCCCGGGCCGCCTCGCTGACGGGGCTCTTGGGCAACCCGTCCGGCGGCATCGCCACCGGTGGCCCC
>Ga0105044_10007760_pt1 | contig 14769 bp, 6 predicted proteins | sample MAT01_FD_78092 | JGI IMG/M metagenome (GOLD analysis project Ga0105044, IMG submission 78092) | Freshwater microbial communities from Lake Fryxell liftoff mats and glacier meltwater in Antarctica - MAT-01 | ecosystem: Environmental > Aquatic > Freshwater > Ice > Liftoff microbial mat | place...
ACGCCCCGTCTACCGCGTCCAGACCCTCGAAAGGTGCGTCGCCGGGAGTCCTCGCAGCCCAGTGTGTGCGACTGTGTGCCTTTCGTACCCGGCTCCGGTGCTTTGTTTTTCCTATACTCTTTGTTTTTCCTATACTCTACTTTGCAGCCCCCTCGAGGTCAGGTCGCGAGCTCTGAAGAACCGCACAGTGGACGGTCTGATTCAGGCTAGACCGCGACGCCGGGCCTACCCACAGGCGCTTGTTCCATTTGATTCCGGATACACGAGTCGATGCGCCTCTGTCCCTCCCGAGTCGAGGCTGCGGACGACATAGGTCTGACCTTCGTGTAGCTTCCAGCCATGACCGCGCTCGACGACCTCATCACCATCATGGGCCAGGGCCGCGCCTCCCCGCTCATGGGCGACGGCGACGCGGTCCGCACGTTGCTTAACCGCGTCTACGAGGAACGGGCCCACGGCGCGCGCCACCACCGCGACGCCTACCAGCTACGCGTGAACCTTCAGAAGAAGGACGACGCGGCCTCGTACGCTGGCTGGATCACCGCCGACAACCCGAGCTCGGGCCCCTACCAAGGCACATCGCTCGTGTGGTTCCCTGGCGAGGGCGGCAGCGTCGCGGTCCTCGTCATCGGGACTGACGGGTTTGGCGCCGACGCCCACATCCTCGGCCGGCCCGGCCACAAGCGGCGCCTGAAAGCACTCTCGCGCCTCCATGGGGGCAAGCTCTGGGTGAAGCCCGACCTCCTCGACCTCAACTCGGAGGTGCCCTCCGCCGTCTCCGAGCGATGGCCTGATATTGCCTCTGCACTGAAGTCCTACGGGCGCGTGATCTACGCGGCGACCCCCGTCCGCTCCAACGCTGACGCCGAGCGGGTCGCCGACCTCCTCGACCTCTTCCTCGTCGAGCACAAGACCCCACTCACCGGCAAAGCCAAAGATCGCTGGCGGCTCCGCGAGCAGAAGATCGCCAGCGCAATCTTCCCGACCTGGCGCGAAGATGCGGTCCTGGATCTCCTGCGGGAACGCCGCTTCGTCATCCTCGAGGGCCCGCCCGGCACGGGCAAGACCCGGCTTGCGTGGCGCCTCGCCGACCGGATCGGTCACTCGACCCGGATCCAGTTTCACCCGGCGCGCACCTACGAAGACTTCGTCGTCGGCCTCTTCCCTCGCCCAGTCGCCAACGGCCTCGCCTTCGAGGTTCGGGCTGGCGACCTGCTCCGCGCCAATCAGGCCGCCGACAAGGGTGAGCATGTCCTCGTCATCGATGAAATCAACCGCGCCGACCTCGGCCGCGTGCTTGGCGAGTCCATCCTGCTCTTCGAGTCCGGTGAGGCGCGCTCGGTCTCACTGCCCCACACGCCCGAAGGCTTCTTGAGCCCCCTGCAATTGCACCCCCACCTGCACATACTCGCGACCCGCAACACCGCCGACCGCTCCATCGCCAGGATGGACATCGCGATTCGGAGGCGATTCGCGTTCGTCGAGGTCTGGCCCGACCTCGAGGCGGTCGCCGCCGAAAGCGTCGACTTCGCGACGGCGCTCTTCACGGACGCGGTCCAGACCTTCGCAGAATTCGCCGATGACGAGACGCTCCGACTCGTCCCCGGCCACGCCTACTTTCTCGACCCACGCCCCGACCTGCCCGCCGAAGGTCGCCCCGACCGCGTCGCCCGGCGCCTGAAACTCGAATTGCTCCCGCTACTGCGCGACTACCTCGACGAGCGCATGTGTGGCGGCGCCTCTGAGGCCATCGCTGGGCTCAGCGACCGCATCGAAGCGACCCTCCTCGAGCGCCGTGGACATGCGCCCTCATGGTGAGTCGCGGGCGCACCCAGCGCGGCCGAGAGCGCTCTGCCCGCGGGTTGATGGACGTGCCCACGAGCCCCCCGCTCATCCGCACGGTCGACCACGGTCCCAGCGTCCGCGTTGAAGCCTCACACATCGGCGCGTCGGGCGACCGTTGGCTTGAACCCTTCATCGAGGCCAACCGGCAGCACCTCAAGCGCTTGGCCGTCGAGACCCAGATCGAAACCAAGGGCGGCCTCGCGCTGCGGCTGACCCCAGGCCCACGCATCGGCGCCGTTCCGCTGCTCTCGCCGTCGAACCGCCGAGTCGTCGCAGGCCTGCTCGTCGCGCCACGTTTTCGCTGGAGCGCGCTCGGCGCCGTGCTCGGCAGCATCGGCTTCGCGACGGAGCCCTCGCTGGGTGGGACACCGCTCGTCCCCGGCTCAGCGCGTGAGGTGCCTTCATGGCTCCTCGCGGCCCCGGTGGTGCGTCGCCTGGAGGCGTTGCTGAGGCATCGCAAACGCGGCTTCAGCGAACGCTGCGAGGTCCGCCAGAGCCCACGTGGCCGGGTCGACTGGACGCGCTGGGCCACAGAGTTTGTGCCCTCGGGAAAGTGGACGAATATGCCATGTCACTTTCCCGACCCGGATGACGACCCAGAGCTCATGGCCGCCGTTCGCTGGACCTTGTCTCGCCTCGATGACGACCTCGCCCCTCACCATGAGACCGCTGCGGCTCGCGCGATCCGAGCGCGGATCGCCGACCTGCAGGTCCACGTGGGACCCGGCGCGATGCGACGGCCGGGCCAAGAGGTGCGCGCCAGCTCAGCCTGGGTCACCGAAGCCGCGCAGGCGATGGGCTGGGTCGCGGAACAGCGCGGGCTCGGAGGCGACCGGGTGCTCGACGGGATGAGCTGGGATCTCGCCATCGACGAGGTCTGGGAGAGCTGGGTCGATGCGTTCATCGCCGAGCTCGCGCCCCGCTGCGGCTTTACCGCCGTGGCTCGAGGCTCCACCACGCGACAGCTCCATTGGTCGACCTCGGTCGGCTCGATGCGGTCGCTGAGACCCGACAGCGGCATGAAGGGCTCAGGCCACCTCGTATGGGTCGACGCGAAGTACAAGGCCCACCTCCAGCTCCTTGCCAAGAGTGGTTGGTCGGGCCTCGACCAGGGTGTGCGCGACGCGCACCGCGCCGACCTCCACCAGGCTCTCGCTTATGCGGCGCTCGACGAGGTCGAGCGTGTCGACTCCCTCCTCGTCTACCCCGACCTCTCCGCCCCCGACGCCGCGGACCCCCGCACCCGCCCAGCCATCGCGACCCTCGCCGCCGGCCGGCGCCGGGTGCGCCTCGTCCTGGTCGGCCTGCCGTTCGGCTTCCGCTCGCCGACCCACCGTGAAGCGACGCTCTCCCAATGGCGTGAGCTCTTCGCGGCCTGAGCCTCGCGCCGCTGCCAACGCGATTCGGGCATGACCTTCGCCTTCGTGCGTAGCGTTGAGCCTACGACGACCGCGATGGCGTCATGACCTCAACAACCGCCAACCAAAGGAGAGACCCGTGGGAAAACCCAACCATGAAGCCGACATCAAGAACCCGAACAAGGGGACCTCAGGTACCAACACCACCCACGACAAGAACCAGGGCAATCGGGGCAAACAACTGAACCCGAACCAGCAGCCCAAGCCGTCCGGTTCGCCGAAGAACAAGAGCAAGTGACCTCATGTGCGGGGCGGGACAGCACCCGCTCCGCACCTCACTTCCAGCGGAAACTCCTGACATCGAGCACCGCGGACGGTTAAAAGAAGTTCAGTCACACGAGCGAGCCCGTGAAGCTCGCCCTCGACGACGGCATGGCCCAGACCGACGTCGTCAAGCGCTGCCGAGTTTCGCAGAGCGTCGTGAGCGGATGGTTCAACGGGTCCAGCCGCGCCAGGGTGTTATCGCGGACCGTTGGTAGCGGGGTGAAACCCGGATAGACGCCAAAGCCAGATTGCGACGGCCCGACGGCCCGATGGCCCGATGGCCCGACGGCGAGACGTCGCGTCGGTCGCCGCGCCTGACACGGGCGTTGTCCTACGGCTCGACCGTCAAGGTCAGGACGGCGGGGCCTCGCCGGTCATCGTGAGATGGTGACCATGAACGAGGTCGAGGTGGCAACGTTCGCAGAGCGACACGAGGTTGGAAGGCTCTTCGCTACCGCCGTGTGAACGGACGACGATGGGGTGGGGCGTGCAGTTGCGGCTCCTGCCCCGGCACCGGCGAGCTGCGCCATGAGCTCCGGGCGGCTCTTGGTCGAGGCGTTCAACAGCGTCGTGAGGCCCTGTGTGAAGATGAGGGAGGTCCGCCGTACCGGAGACGGCGCCGCGCGTCGGTGCGCGACCTGGCAGTGAGCCGATGATAGGAGCCGCTCGCGATCAGACCCCAAGCATCCCCCTGGCGAACTCAACGCGGTGCGATTTCGAGGGAACTTTGGGCATCTGCCTGGTAGTGCTGGCGTCACGCAACCACCCAACCACCCAACCACGAAATCACAAAGCCAAGGAGCCGGTCATGGATGACGAAATCGTCAAGGTCTACCAACAGTTCGAGAACGAAGCCGCCGCGCGCGCCGCAAAAAAAGACCGCGGTGGGGAGCTCCGAGAGCGGCCCGACGGTCGCTGGGAAATCGTCACCCGGATGCCGTTCGAGTGCGCCGCCGGAATGATGGACCGCGACTCGGACGCGTATCAGAGCGGGGAAGAGCCCCGCTAAACATCAGCGCTCGACCCCACCCGGGCCCGCTGCCTGACACGCGCGTCGATCTCAATGGCCACTCGCTCGCGGAGATCATGGAGGCCAGCGTCCTCATCCACCGCGGTGCGATACCAAGGACAAAAACACTGCACGGCCACCACCAGGCTGCTCATCGACGCCCGGCTCATCGGGCCGGCTTGAGCGGCCGGTCGCCATCGAGGTCGAGCGCTGCGTCCCAGTTGGAGACGATAGACGACCTACTTCAGCGCGCGGTCCAACAACTCAAGGCGCCGTCAGGTCGAGATTGAACCGCACGCGAAGCGCACGCCGAGCGCGCAAAACTGAGGCGGCTCGTCGTCTTGTGAGCGCCCCGCGAGCGACGCGATGAGGTTGATTTCAGCCAAGGCATCCGAGCGCACCAACCTGACGGTGAAGTTCATCGTTGACGCATAGCGCCGACCTACTTCTACTTCGAGCTCGAAGGCGCGCTTTTCATCAAAGGCCTTCGCGATCTGTTAGGCGGTCGAGCGCCCATCAACGGTCGTGAATCCAGCTGCCGCGAGCTTGCCGAAGAACACGTTTGTGGCTGTGTCGCAATGCTCCGCCAAAGGGAAAGGGCTCACGGTGACATCAATGACGCGGCCCGCATGGGATAGGGTCGATACTTGGGCCGGCCCGAGCTCGCGCGTCGGAAGGCCTTTGCTGTTGAGCAGAACGACCGCATTCACGTCGCCGGTCACCCGATTGCTGGCCGCATCGCTCTAATCGGGCTCCTTGACCAGGAACAGTCGTCCTCAATGGTCTTGAACCGCGGTCTTCGTCGCGCCGCCGTGTTGGGTCACGCGCGGACGGCAGCGGATCTTGACCGCGCCTTTCGTAAAGGCCTCATCGCTCGCCTTGCTCGACCAGATGAAGGCCTCACCTGGGCGGAGGTTCGACATCTTCTCAGGTGAGAGCGAGCCGAGCGCCGCGTTGACCTTTTGGATGTGCTTGAGCCACGCGGGCGAGTTGAACTTGTGGAGGATGACCTGAGTCGAGAGCTCGATGAGCGAGACCGGCACGGACGGTGGGTCCTGGCTCGCGACCATGATGCTCGTCCCTTTGTGGCGCATCTCTCGCACGACCTCGATCAAGCCGGCGACGAGGTCCGGACTCTCGATGTACTTGTGGGCCTCGTCAAAAACGACGAGCTTGTTGAACGTGTGCTCGACGCCGCGCGCATCGCGATATGTCGCGTCCGCAAAGAGCTGGAGCAGCACGACGAACAGACCAAGTGCCTCGTCTTTCTCGATGAACTCATCGCGCAGGTCGACGATCACAAGGCGGCCGGGACGGATCTCGTGCTTCAACCGCACGGAGTCGTCGATGTACTCGCTCGCGAGCTCGAGCCGCATCTTCGCCATCACCTTGAGGTGCTCGGGCAACGACGAAGCCTCGATGCCTCGGTTCAGGCCATCGAGCGTGAGATCGTCGCGCAGCGACTTCATCACACGGTGGAGCTGACGGATGTACGTCGCCTGGTTGCCGACGGCCCCCATGAGGAAGCGCCAGTGGCTCGTTTGCAGCTCAGCCGCTCCAAACTTCAGCGCGCGCACCTCGATGTCTGGGTACTCCAACTTGCGCTCGTCGAGCTTGTCGGCGGGGGCGAGGAGGAGGATGTCCGAGAGCGCGCGAGGCTCCGCGCCAAACGTCTCCTTGAGGGATTTCACCTGCGCGGCATCGCTGTTCGGCGCGACCATCGACGTGAACTCCGGTCGGTAGTCCATGGTCGGGCTGTAGTGGAAGATGACGGTCGCGAGCGGCTGCGGAAGAACGTTGATGTTCGGGATGGGCAGCGATGCCATCTCCGCGATCGTGCCGAGCGTGTAGCTCTTGCCGCCGCCTTGGACGCCGAAGAGGCTGATCGTGTGCGTCTGATTGAGGTCGATCGCGACGCGCCGCCCTGAGACGTCGCCGAGCAGCCCGTACTGGGGCGAGTCGCCCGTGACGCCCAACATGATGTCGTACGGGACCGCGGGTACGTGGTTCAGCTCGGCGACCGAAACGGACGGCGGCCCCACTGGGTCCACAGAAGGTGCCAACACAGACCCCGCGTTAGCCTCGGGCGTAGCCTTGCTGGGCGATGGGTCAGGCGCTTGCGCTGGCGCCGGTGTGCTCGGAGGTGTCGCGGGTGCGATAGCGGGCACGGCCTCCTGCGAAGCGACCGACGTATACGAGGGCGATGGATCGCTTGGCGGTCGAGCACGCAGCTCGTCCCATGACACCGAACGATCACGTTCCGACCCGAGGAAGGCTGCAGTGTCGAGCGTCGGCACGGAAGGCGCTCGCTCGCGACGACGACGCACCTCGCTGACGCCTCGCGGACGTGGACCGCCACCCGGGCCGCTCCCGGTACCCGAGCTGCTGCTCGCCGACGACTCGGCGCTGGGCGCGGCGGCGTCCACAAGCTGGCGAATCAGGTCCACCCCAATGCGGTGATATTCGATACCTCCCTCGATGTCGGGCGGCTCGGTTCCGGGCTTGGCGAAGTCGAAGATCAACGCGCTGCGCGTGAACGCGAGCTGGTAGCCATCATCGAGCGTGTGCACAAAGTAGCGCGCCTCGTCAGCGGCTTCGCGCCCAATCGCGCCATAGCGCTCCGCGCGCTCCAGGTAGAATTCGAGGAGCAACGCCAGCTCGCGCGTCTTGAACGCGCGGTCCGGGCGGTCCCTCACCGTGCGCCGCGGGTCGAAGTGTATAGCGAGCACCTTCTCGCTCTGCGCGATCTGTTCGCCGATGCTCGACTTGAGCGCGTTGTACGCCGCGAGGTCGCCGACGCCCGAGTAGCACTTCACCTCCACGAGGCGACACGTGATGGTGCGCCGCGTGATGTCGAGGTCGAAGAGTCCGAGATCTGTGCGCTTGAAGCTCACCTCGTCGCCCAGCTCGTCTGCCTGCTGCTTCAGCACGCGGTACAGATCGAGGTGCGCGTCGAGCGGTATGACGAGCTGATTTTCGAAGACGCCCTGGTGCTCCAAGTAGAGGCGCGAAAGCGCCAGGCCCAGGGCTTCGGCCCGCTGCGTCGGCGACGAGATGAGCTTTAGCGCGAGCCGCCCCGACAGGGAACGAAGCTGGTCGAGCAGCACCACCGCGTGACGTCCCTCAGCGTGAAGACCGTACTGTTTGAGCACGGGCCGAAGCAGCGCCTCCAATTCGGCGACCGAGCGCGACGTGATGACAAGTCGGTGCCCGAGCGTGCTCGCCATGTCGGGAGAGTGGTCGATCAGGTAGTCGGGACGCGTTGCGTGCCCGCCGTGGTCGAAGAACTCGATGCCGAGGTTGCGGTCGAGCGTGAACACCCAGTCGCTGACTTCGTGGACCTGATGCAGCAACGCGCGGTCCTCGGGACCCAGCGCCAGGGTCACGACCGGGCGCAGATCGACACCACTGTGCCCGGTCGCGATAGTGGCCGTCGCGCTCGACATGGCGGCGGCAAGGCTGCCGAGGAGATCGGACATCTCTTCGGCGTTCTCGATGGGCTGGGCCACACCGTGACGAGGGACCCGGCGCCACGCCACGGTCAGCTCGTCCTCGTGGTACTCGGTCGAGAACTCCTGCACCAGCCCGTGTACGAAGGCCGTCGCATGGCGCGGGTCGGCCTTGCGCGCCGCGACTTCCTCGGCTGGGAACACGTCGAAGAGCAGCGACAAGTGCGCCGCGTGCGTGTCCGGGCTCGCACGGAAGTCCTTGGTGGACCGCACCGCGAAGCGCAGCTTCGGGTGAAGGTGGCTCGCGGACGGGATTGTGAACGCGTCGGCCTCGCGCGCGGTGGTACCGCCCTCGGTCGACAGCAGCACCGCGATCTCATCGCCGACGCCCGGCGCATCGGGATCGGGCACGAAGAGCCGCAGGTCATAGCGGAGATCAGCGAACGCGGCCTCCTTCTGAAGCTCAAGCAGCATCCCGCCAAGCACACCTGCGCGGCCGGGGTTAAACGCGTTGATGATCAGCGTGCGGACATAGGGATGTTGCACCAAGTAGCGACGCACGCGCGACGCGAGGTACGCGCCGTCGATGAGCGCACCACCGATGGCAGGCTCGGGCAGACCAAGCGCGCTACAAACCTCCCCCACCAGCCCGCGCGGGTCTTCCTCGTTCGACGGCGCGAAGAGCGTCCAGAACGGGTTGATGCTGTCGACGGCGGTGAGGACGTGCCCGGCCTCAGTCGGCAGGACCGGCGGAAAGCTCGTTGGCGACAAGAGCCGCAGCAGCGCATCGCGTGTCGGCGCCACGTACTCGTGCGGCGCGGACGTCGACGCCGTCACCCATTGCGCGCCAAGCTTTGCCCAGGTCGCAAACCACAACGCGCGCAGCGGATGCGTCGGAGCGACGAGCACCGCGTCGCGCCTCCGCCCGCGGTGGTCGACGATGGCAAGGAGGACCGAGTCGAGCACGAGCACCTTGCGGAGATCCGCGAACGCAAGCTGCGAGTCGCTCTTAGCGGTGGCCTCCGCGCGACGGGAGAGGTCGGCGAGCAGCTCGAGGTACGCCTCGGCGTAGTCGCTCGCCAGGCCGGCATGCGCTGTGGCGTCGAGGCCCTGCGTGATCAGCTCCGAGGTGCCGCCACGCACCGCCTCGAAGTAGCGCGTGCGCGCCCCGAGGAAACGCTCCCCCGCGTGGCCCACCGGCCAGCCGTTGACCTCGCCGGTGCTGGTTCCCGGCACGCCCAGGTTGATCGGGATCCGCCAGCTAATCGGGCCTTCCGGCGCTGCGAGGATCTTCTGCTCGATGCTCTTCAGCGCGCGCGACACGGGAACGTGCACGGTGCCCTCGCGGCCGAGCTTCACCTCGAGCGCGTCGGTGCCCGAGATGTGTCCCTTCGTCTTTTCGGCCCAGGCGGCGTGCGTGAAGACGACGCTCGCCGGAGCGCGGTCGTCGAGGATCGCGCTGAACTGCGCACGGAAGACCGCATGCAGTGCGCTCGACTCGCGCGGTACTGCGCGCTGCCGCGGCTCGATTTCGACCTCGGTGTCGGGCAGCACGTAGAAGAGGTCGCTCTCGTTCGGACGCGGCAGAACTCCATCGGCATCCGCACTCCACGCAACGGCGTGACCGTTCGCATCGACGAGCGGAATCAGGTCGCCGCTCTCCGTCTGCGCAAGCACGCGGACGAAGTGCCAGCCTTCCTCCCAGTCGATCTTGCTGAGCGCGGCGAAGGAGACGGTCGCTTTGTCGGTCGCGCTCTTCCAGACCGCCTTGCTGCGCGCGAGGCCGATGGAACCATGTTCCTGGGAGATGACCTGCGCGACGAACTTGGCCAGGCCCTGGACCTTGGTCGGGTGAGGAGTGACCCGGAACGTGACACTGAACTTCTTGAGGCTGCTGACCGGCAAGATGTGTTGACCCAGAAGCTGCGAGAGCTGCTCCTGGGTCTCATCGTCGGCGACGATTGGGAGGTCGGTTTGCACCTCGGCGATGAAGACCGAGTCTGGCTGCACGCCGCCGTCCTCGAACTCCCACTTGTTGAAGGCGAGCGGCCAGAGCGACCTGTCGACGACGATCCGTCGTGCCCACTGGCGCGGGTCATCGGTACCCACCTCCGTCAGGAAGTTTCCGAGCAGGTTCTTGAACGCGCGCTGCGTGAGCCCGAGCTCGCCGACGCGGCCGCGCTCCGTTCGCGCCGACCAGGTGAGCGTCTCAACGCACTTGCGGTTGCGCACAAGCCGATGAGGCGCGTTGTTGGGCGGGCTGAGCCATTCGAAGTCGGGCACGAGACCGATCTCGTAGAGTGACGCGCCGATTGCTTCGGCGTCGTTGCCATTCACTCTCGCGGTCAGCAGGAATCGGCAGAGCGAGAGTGGGTCGGCGAACGTCCACGGGCTTCCGGAGTCCCGTAGACGCTGGATCGACTCCTGGACGGAGCCGCGCAGCGCGGGAGAGATCTCGCCGACGAGCCGGTGGATGAGGGCCTCATATAGCCCAGTGACCCAGACCTCCTCGAACGTGGCGACGCCGAAGGAGTCCTCGGCCGAGGCTCGCACCTCGCTGGGTACGAACACCAAGAGCGGTTGGCGCTGCGTGCCATCGGCGTGCGGGTTGCGTAGCTCGACGAGCTTCGTGCTGGACACAGCGAGCTCGGCGGGGATCGAAATCTTGCCGTCGCTGAGCACGACGACCGTCGTGTTCGGGAGCTCCGCCCGTAGGCGAGCGCAGAGCCGAATCATCAGCTCGCCGTCGAGGTCGCCTACGCGCATGCAGTGGCCGACGAGGCGTGAGCGGAGTTGCTCGACGAGCAGCGGCACGGCGACGTTCTCGAGCTCGTTCGTCAGCTGCATGGAGGTCAGCTCTTGGAAGCCCGCGCTCACGGTATTGCTCCGGCCGCCGCGTCGTCCGCAGCGATGCGATACCGCGGTGTGATGGTCTGCGTGACGTAGGCGTCCGAAAGGTCGCGATAGAAACCGACCTCGCGCAGCCGACCCGTGAAGGCGCGGACGTTGTCACGCAGCGCCCGCCGGTCTTCGATGCTGGTAGTTGCGAAGCCGTCGCCTTTGGGCAACTGGTCGATGAAGAGGCCATAGCGTTCGCGGAGGAAGACGAGCAGCTCGTCGACGCGAAGCTCGCCCGTGTGGAACCCGGCAGCGCCCCCTGGCTTCAGCACGGCGATCTGGAGCAAGACCTCGAGGAGGCGGCTGTCGAGTACGAAGCGGCGCGGCGCGTTCTTCGTTCGCCCTTGTGCGAGTGCTGCGCCAGGGCGGTTTTTGAGCAAGAGCGAGTCGAGGCACTCGACGATGTACTGGCGGTGGAAGCGACCTCGAAGCGCGACGATCATCTCGATGTAGGTCTCGAACTCGGCGAGCCCCATCTCCGTGACCGCCTTGAGGTCAGGATCGAGCTCGGCGTCCTTGGCGCCCGACGTCTCCTCCACGAGGCTCGAGACCCGCTGACCAAAGAACTTTTCGCGCTCGATCTTGAGCGGCGCCTCTAGGAGCTGCAGCATCTCGCCTACCGAGAACTCGCCGGTCGCCGGCTTCGACAGCTTTCCGCGACGCACCAGATCCGTCGCGAACTCGTCGAGCTTCTTCGTCGCGAAGTAGGCGCGCACAAAGGCCGGGATGCGCCGGTAGTGGGTGTCGGCGCTGCGTTCGGCGAGCGCTGCCATAGGCGTGCCGGGCTGGCTGGCGACGTCGACGAGCAGGCCCACGCGGTGTGGGCAGTCACCGAAGGGGTTGCTGGGACGCTTCGGGTCCATTGGGCACGCCCCGGTCGCGCACGTCGGGTCGGCGCCTTTGCGCCGCACCAATGTCGGCAGGAGCTTTAGCAGCCGCAGGTGATAGAGCCCGAGGTGAAAGGCCATGAGGACCTTCAGGTAGTCCACCATCACGGAGCGCGGGATGAAGCGCTGGTAGAACAAGAGGCGCTGAATGTCCTCGGCGAGGAGGTCCGCCGAGCCCACGCACAAAGGTGCGAAGGTCTCGCGGGCCGACTTCGTGTCCGGGGCGTCCTCGACCTGATCGAGAAAACGCAAGAGCGCCTGCGTCTCTACGTCGAGCACTGTCGACGCGTCGGCGGTCCCGAGGACCTTATCGTGACCCTGGAAGAAGAAGTGGTGGAGGTGCTCGATGGCCTTCTGGCCAGCGCCGTTACGCGCAGCGTAGAGCAGCTCGTAGAGCTGCTGCGCGGCGCCATAGTCGCGCGAGTGCTTCGGGTTGCGAAAGCGGTACGTGAAGCCATGGAGTGGGCGCGGCGCAGCCACCGCCTGGCTCGCCTTACCGCGGTTCACGACGTCGAGCAGGTGCGTCTCGACCCAGCGTGCGAGGACCTCGGGGTGCGCCTGGAACCCGGTGAACCACTCGGGATGGTCCATGAACTCCTCGACGAAGCTCTCGACGGACAGCTCCACCTTGCGCCGCAAGCGGCTCGGATAGCCGTTGTGGGCCAGCCGAGCGAAGAGTGCCGTGAGCACGCGGTCCATCTCGAGGTGCTTGAAGTCGAGATAGCTGATCTTCGGTAGCCGGAACTCTCGGTCGCGTTTGGATAACGGCATCAGACCTGTCCCTCCTGAGCGCGCGTCATCTCGAGGCGGCCATCGGCGTGCCGAGCGACGCGGTAGAAGTCATGGCCCGACGTGCTGAGCAGCACCTCTTGGTAGGGCGCGGAGCCGAGCAGGTTCTTGAAGACGGCGAGGCTCTGGTAGAAGCCCTGCTCCTCCTCGATGCTCGGGCGATAACCGTCGTTGAGTCGTTGCAGCATCTCGTAGACATCGAGCGAGACGAGCAGCTCCGCGCCGAGCCCGGCCTTGTCCTCGTAACGAAGCACGAGGCCTGAGGGCATGTGCTCGACGAAGCGCGAGTGCGACGCCTGCTCGCTCAGCGACAACGAGAAGCGCTCACGCGGGTAGACGCGGTAAGAGCGCACGCTGCCGCCCTGGACGCGACGCACTTCGAGCGCCAGGTTGTTGCCGATGCGCTCAGGGCGAGTGAGGCCCTCACCGCGATTGATGGCGACGAGCAGCGGCTCCAGCAGACCTTCGGGTCTCTGATCGCCGCGCACGACCGCGAGCAGCTCGCCAGCCGTCTTGTACGGAAGCATCGAGCGCCAACCCGCATCGCGGCGCTCGAAGAACGCACGCCGCCGCGCCATCGCGAGGAAGCGCCGGTGCGTTTGGGCGCGGTGCTCGCTCGCGCGGCCCGAGACGTCGCGCGGAAGCTCGTCGTAGAGGCTGCGGAGGATGTCGCGGTCGTAGTGGCCGCGGCGCTCGAAGCGGAAGAGCGCGCGGTCTTCGGTCGGCGAGACGAAGTCGAGTGCACGGTCGAGGCGTGGATCGTCGGCGCTGGCGACATCGACCTCGGCGAGCAGCGACAGCAGTCGGTCCGCGGTTGGCGCGTCGCCCCCCATCCAACTGTTGAAGTAGAAGCCCTGCACGATCGTGTCGCGCTGGCCGGTTCGATACAGCTCGTGGATCTCGTCGCAGTCGCGCGTGCCCACGAGGGTGTACGCGAGCGCTGAGCGCAGGTCGCGCAGCGTGATGTGGAGCCGCCCACGAAGGTGGGTGATAGCGTAGAGGCTCTTCAGGCGCTCGATGACGCGAGGCCCGGCGACTTCATCCTGGAGCGTCTGTGCGTTGTGGAACGCGTAACAGCGGTCGCGGAGATCGCAGTCGTGGCAAGGCGCCCAGAAGCGCTCTTCAGCCATGCGGCGAGCGAGGCGTGCGAAGATCGAGTCATCTCCCTTGCCGTGCTCATCGTTCGCCTTGCCAAACGGGTCCGCGACGACGCTGCGCAAGTTGAGGTTGACGACCGCCACGCCATCGGTTGGCTCGCCGGTGCGGAGGCCCTCCTTTACGAGCGCGCTGAGCGCTTCGAAGTCGGCGCGGTGCGCCTCCAAGAAGTCGACGAGGCGGCCCTCGTTGATGGCGATGAGGCGTGTCTCCTGCGAGGCGGCCCAGCCTGACGCGTCGTTGCCCATGAACGGCGCTAGGAACGCGCGGAGCACGTCGTCGTTCTTCTGGTCGCCCTCGTCCTGGCTGCCGTCGTAGTTCGAGAGATACGTGCGGCCACGCAGCTCGAAGCGCGCCCCATTGGGCAACGCTTGGTCCCCCATCGGAAAGTCAGCCTGCTCGTCGGCGGCACGGCGCTCGAGCTGCTGAAGGAACGCGGTCTTCCCGTCGCCCGCATTGCCGGAGATGATGACCAGCGAGAACTCGCCCTCGAGCACCGACGGCAGGAGCTCACGGTCGAGCGCGGTCTCGACGTAGGTCTGCTCGCTGATCAGATCGAGCCCGCGCGTACCAGCGTTGCTGTGTTTGCTCTGGCTGTAGACCGTGAGCAGGTGGCGCACGTACGGATTGGTGTTTGGCGGGATCGGCGCACCCGAGTCAGCGTCGCCGTTGCCACCGATTCCCGGCGGTCCCCACGTTGGCGGGAGCGACGTGAGGGGGCGCGACGCGCGGCGCGCAGCCGGTACGTTGCTTAGCGCACTCTGGAGATCGATCGCCGTCGCGAAGCGCTCGGCGCGCGTGGGCGCGATGGCCTTGAGCATGACGTCGACGAGCTCGGGCGCGAGGTCAGTGAGGTGCGAGAGCTCGCGCGGGTCGCTGGCGGGCTTGCTGGGCGGCGGGACCTGCGCGTTGTGCCACGGGTAGGCGCCGGTCATGGCCTCGTAGAGCGTAAGCCCGAGGGCGTAAAGGTCGCGGTCCGCCAGGTCGCTTGTAGACGGCACCGCTTCGAGGTCGAGGTCGGGCGGCAGGTACTTGCGCGACCCGCCACCGCGTTC
>Ga0105044_10007767_pt1 | contig 14765 bp, 15 predicted proteins | sample MAT01_FD_78092 | JGI IMG/M metagenome (GOLD analysis project Ga0105044, IMG submission 78092) | Freshwater microbial communities from Lake Fryxell liftoff mats and glacier meltwater in Antarctica - MAT-01 | ecosystem: Environmental > Aquatic > Freshwater > Ice > Liftoff microbial mat | place...
AAACCGGCGCGACGGACACCTCGACCAAAGCCAATTAGAAGGGGAGTTCGCCTCATTCCCTTGATGCGGGGAATGGCGCGAGTGACGGGACTTGAACCCGCGGCCTCCGGCGTGACAGGCCGGCGCTCTAACCAACTGAGCTACACCCGCTAATATCGGCGTGGGCGGGCAACTAGGTCAGCCTCCTTGGGCTGTCAACGGCCCTGGTCGGCTTTTTCATCCTCTTCGCCGACATGGGTCAGCGTCCCGTCCTCGAACAGGAAGCCGGCGATGTCGGGCGTTCCCGCCGCCGCAAACACCGTCTTGAAGATGATCAGCAGCGGCACCGCGAGCAGCGCGCCGGTGGTCCCCCACACCCACGCCCAGAAACTCAGCGCGACGAGGATCAGCAGCGGGTTGACCTCGATCTTCTTGCCGACGATCATCGGGGTGATGGCATTGGCCTCGACCGTGTGCAAGGCGAGGAAGATCAATGGCGGAAGCAGCGCCGACCAGACGTCGGGGAAGGACATCAGCCCGCCTACGAACAGCAACAGCGCTGCGACAACCGGCCCGATGTACGGAATAAAGTTGAGCACCGCGACGATCCCGCCCCACATCAACGGCGACGGCATCCCCAGCCCCCACAGGATCAAGGCGGTCAGCGTGCCCAGCGTGACGTTGATGACGGTGATCGTACCGATGTAGGTCGAGGTCGCCTCGACCACTTCCTGGATCACGCGCGCGGTGGTCATCGCCCCTTCGAAGCTGCCGCGGCTCTTGATCGTGCGGCGCCGCATCGAGGTCCAGCCGGACAGGAAGAAATAGATCACCAGCAGCGCGAAGAACAATTGGATCGCGGCGTGCGGCGCCGAGGCGGTGATGATCCCGAGCATCGAATTGGGGGTGGCAATCCGGACTTCGTTGCCGCCGGTTTCGGTCGATGCCGCGATCTGCGAGACGGTTCGGTCGATGAATTTCTCAAGAGTATTGTACAAATCGAGCAACGGCGCGAGCGTGACCCGCACCCGATCGATCCGTTCTGGCACCATCGCCACCCAGTCGATCGCCGGAAGCACGATCGAGGCGATGGCAAACGCCGCCATGGCGAGGAAGATGATCACGCACAGCCCGGCGGCGATACGCGGCCCGACCCCGCGCCGTTCGAACCATTCGAGCATCGGCACCAGCGCGATCGCCACCACCAGCGCCGCCGTCACCGGAAGGAAGAATTCGGCCCCGGCGCGAAGCGCGAACGGCAAGGCGATCACCAGCCCGATCCCGCCGAGCAGGTTGAGCGACGCCAGCAATCGGACGCGCTTGGCCTCGAGCGTCTCGGCCTCGCTCGGCACGGCGGGCTTTGCGGGCTGGATACGGGTCTTGCGGGGCGCGGTCATATACCCTGCTTATCGGGCGTTGCGCGCTTCATCCAGTCGTTTCGATGGCCGGGCGCAGCCCACATGCGGAAGCCGGCCGATCGATGCCGTTCAGCGGCCGAACGAGAAGGCCGTCGGGCAAGCGCCGTAGCAGTTGGGAACCGAACTGCCCTTGCGCGCCAGCATCAGCAACAACTGGCCGAACAGCAACAGCAGCACCCCGGCATAGCCGAGCGCGACGATCCGCCCGAGAAAGCTTCCGAACAGCACCATCAGCGGCGATGCGAGAAGCAGCAAGCATGGGATCATCAACTCGCGGCTGCTGCGGCCCACGTCGTGCAGTCGGCGCACCGCGACCGAGACTTGCGGCACCAACAGCAACAGTCCGGTCAGCCCCGCCACGGGGCCACCAAAAGGCGAGCCGCCGATCATGGCATCGACCAGCCGCGCCACCGCCTGCGCGAACAGCACGAAAAAGAAGAAGGTCCAGAATTCCGAGCGCGACGCGCGGCCGTTGAAATCGGCATATTTCTTCAGCGACTGAATGATCTGTTCGAACGCGCCCACGACCCACTCCCACGCAAAACAACGGACGATGACCGGCCTAGGCGCAGCCAATTAACAAGAAATTAATGTCGGGTTGAAGATGCTGGTGCCCCCGGTCCGACTCGAACGGACACTCCTTGCAGAACTCGATTTTGAGTCGAGCGCGTCTACCATTCCGCCACGGGGGCCCGCGACGGCGCTGCGCTAGCCGAAAGTGGCGCGGCTCGGCAAGTCGCCTCGCCGCGCCTGCGCTCATTAACGCGGTTTCGAGACGTCGCCGCCATAGGGGTCGGGGCCAAAGCGATTGTCGCCGACCGTGCCCTGCGTCACGAAAAACACGATCAGCACGATCGCGCCGATCAACGGGACCAGCGCGATCAGCAGCCACCAGCCGCTCCTGTCGGTATCGTGCAGCCGGCGGATGCCCGCGGCGATCGACGGGATCAGCATGGCCAGCGCGAACACAGCCATGATCACGCCATAGGGTCCGACCGCGCCGGTGAATCCGAGCGTCGAATCAAGGATCGTCGCGATCACGTAACCAATGATGATCAGCAGATAGAACCACCAATATTCGGCGCGCGGCGCGCGCCCCGAAAAGTCGGCATATTTCTTGAGCGGACGCGTGGCCCAATCGATCGGTGACATAATTCCCCTCCCCGTTGTACGACGCCGTCGAGCCTAACTATATTTACGATGGCCGCCAGCCCTAGTTGCGCGGCGCCTGGCGGCGGTAGCTGAGCGCTTCGGCAATATGGATCCGGCCGACGCCCTCACTCCCCGCCAGATCGGCGATCGTCCGGGCGACTCGCAGCACGCGGTGGAAGCCGCGCGCCGACAGCCGCATCGCCGCCGCCGCGTCGGCCAGCAATTTGCGCCCTGGTTCGTCGGGGGTGGCGACCGCGTCGAGCAATTCGCCATCGGCTTCGGCATTGGTGCGCACCGGGTGATCGGCATAGCGCGCCGACTGAATCCGGCGCGCGGTCGCAACCCGTGTCGCCACCTCGGCGCTGCCCTCGGCCGGGGGCGGCAAGGTCAGGTCGGCGGCGCTGACGCTGGCGACCTCGACGTGCAAATCGATGCGGTCGAGCAACGGTCCCGACACCTTGGCCTGGTAATCGGCGGCGCAGCGCGGCGCGCGGCTGCACGCCAGCGCCGGATCGCCGAGGTGGCCGCAGCGGCACGGGTTCATCGCCGCGATCAGCTGGACCCGCGCCGGGAAGGTGACATGGGTGTTGGCGCGCGCGACGCTGACCTCGCCCGTCTCCAATGGCTGGCGCAGCGAATCGAGGACTGCGCGCTGGAATTCGGGGAGCTCGTCGAGGAACAGCACGCCGAGGTGCGCCAGGCTGATCTCCCCCGGCCGGACCTTCAATCCGCCCCCGACCAGCGCCGGCATTGACGCCGAATGGTGCGGCGCTCGGAACGGGCGGCGGCGGACCATCCGCCCGCCGTGCAGCTCGCCCGCGACCGATGCCACCATCGACACCTCCAGCGCCTCGCTCGGCTCGAGCGGCGGCAATATCCCGGGCAAGCATGCGGCGAGCAGCGACTTGCCCGCGCCGGGCGGTCCCGACATCAGCAGATTATGCCCCCCCGCAGCGGCAATCTCGAGCGCGCGCTTGGCGACTTCCTGCCCCTTGACCTGCGCCAGGTCGGGGCCGCCGGTGATCGGCTCGGCCTCCCCCGGAAGCGGCGCGGGGAGCAATCGGCTGCCCTTCAAGTGGGCGATCAGCGCCAGCAGGTCGGGCGCGGCGAGCACTTCGACATCGCCTGCCCACGCCGCTTCGGAGCCCTGCGCTTCGGGGCAGATCAGCCCCTTGTCCCGCCCAGAGGCATGGAGCGCGGCGAGCAAGACACCGGGCGAGGGCGCGATCCGTCCGTCGAGTCCCAATTCGCCGACCGCGACATAATGCGACAGCGACTCCTTATCGATCGCGCCGATCGCGGCGAGCAGGCCGAGCGCGATCGGAAGGTCGAAGTGCGATCCCTCCTTGGGCAAATCGGCGGGCGAAAGATTGACGGTGATGATCTTGGGCGGAAGCGCAAGGCCGATCGCACCCAGCGCGCCGCGCACCCGCTCGCGACTTTCGGCGACCGCTTTGTCGGCCAGCCCGACGATCACGAAGCGCGGGATTCCCGACGATAATTGGACCTGGACCTCGACCGCGCGCGCCTCCAGTCCCAGATAGGCGACGGTGGCGACCAGCGCGACCATCAGCGCCGGGCCCATGAAGCAAGGCCAAGCAACGCATCACTGCAATCGGGCAAAACCCCCCCTAGCTCGGCGAGGCGATGCTAGCGACAGTTAGGCGGGACGGGAAGCACTTGCCGAATCCATTCTCACCGCCCACATCGCGGTGATGATTGACCGCTCGCAATGGAAGCGCTGGCTGACCCATCCAATCGTCGATTGGACGATCTTCATCCTTGGCGTGATCCTGATCCTGCTCGCGCCCGTGCTTGGCGCATTGCCCGGCCCAGGGGGGATCTTCGTTCTCGCGCTCGGCCTGGCGATGGTGCTGAGGACGAGCCGCTGGGCGCGCCGCCGCTATGTCCAGTTCAAGCGCTGGCAGCCAAAGGCGGGTCGCTGGACCGATTGGGGGATGCGGCGCAAGAGCGCGCTCCGTCGCGCGAAGCTGGCCAAAGAGCAGAAGGCCGGCGAGAATGGCGCGCCTGAGCAGGACACGCGTCTCCCCGACAGCTCCTTGTCGGCGGGCAATCCGATCGGCGGTCAGGGCAACCCTGGCAATTGACTTTGGCGGGCTTGGCATCTAGTGGCGCACCCAACATCGGCCGCTTCGGCGGCCCTTTTCATTTTGATTTTGCCCCGTTCTTTTTGATTTTGAAAGCATGAGCGATGAAGCGCACTTTTCAGCCGAGCAACCTGGTCCGCGCACGTCGGCACGGCTTCCGTCACCGCAGCTCGACAGTCGGCGGCCGCAAGGTGCTGAACGCCCGCCGCGCCCGCGGCCGCAAGAAGCTAAGCGCCTAACCATCCTTCGCAAGCGCGCCGATTTCCTTGCCGCCAACCGCGGCAAGCGATTTGCGATGCCCGGTTTCGTCCTCCAGGTCCGCGATCGCGCCGACGCGGATCCAGGATACCGTATCGGCTTCACCGTCACCAAGAAGATCGGCAATGCGGTCGTCCGCAATCGCATGAAGCGCCGCTTTCGTGCCCTCGCGCGTGAACTGCTGCCAAGCCTCGGCATCGCCGGGTCGGATCATGTCTTGATCGGTCGCGCCGGCGGGGTCGAGCGCGACTATGCGACCCTCCGCGACGAGCTTCGCAAGGCGCTCGGCAAGGCTGCAAATTGATTTCCAGGTTGCTCATCGCCGTCGCCCGCGGCTGGCAGAAGGGTCCGTCGCGGGTGTTTCCGCCGTCGTGCCGCTTCCAGCCGAGCTGCTCGGCCTATGCGATCACCGCCTGGAAGCGCTATGGGGCCGGCAAGGGCAGCTGGCTCGCGGCGAAACGCATCGCCCGCTGCCATCCGTGGGGCGGCATGGGGCATGACCCCGTCCCGTGAGTTTTTGACAAGAGGATCGACTGAGTTGGGCAATAATCGCAACATGATGCTCGCGCTGGCACTGAGCGCGCTGGTCATCCTCGGCTGGTCGTTCGTCTCCAACAAGATGTTCCCCCCCGCGCTGCCCCAGACCCACAAGGTCGAGGATGGCAAGGTCAAGCCGATCGCCAACCCGGCGTCCGACAGCGGCGTGGTCGCGCCAACCCCCGCCGCGCTGCGCAACCTGGCGCAGGTGCTGACCGAATCGCCCCGCGTCGCGATCCGCACGCCGAGCCTTGAGGGCTCGATCAACCTCAAGGGTGCGCGGCTCGACGATCTGGTGATGGTCCGCCAGTCGGAAAGCATCAACACCGGCGCCAAACCGGTCCGCTTGCTCTCCCCGGCTGGCGCGCGCGGCAGCTATTTCAGCCAGTTCGGCTGGGCCGGCCAAGGCATCGCGGTCCCCGACGGCAATAGTGTGTGGACTCCAAGCGCCTCGACCCTGACCCCGGGCAAGCCGGTGACGCTCAGCTGGACCAACCCGACCGGCCAGCGCTTCGAGCAGATCATCGCGGTCGACGATGGCTATCTGTTCACCATCAAACAGCGCGTCGCCAACCTCTCTGCCAACGCCATCGCGCTGCGCAGCTATGGCCTCGTCAGCCGCGCCGACAAGAGCGCCGATGTCACCTCGTGGACCAGCCATGTCGGGCCGATCAGCTACCTCGACGGCGTGGCTGATTATGGCGTCGACTGGGAGACGCTCGACGAGGACAAGGCCGGGATCACCCGCGACAGCCGCGGCGGCTGGCTTGGGTTCACCGACAAATATTGGCTGACCGCGCTGGTTCCCGCGTCGGGCGCGGCGGTCGAGGCGAGCCTGCGCAAAAGCAGCAGCGGCGCCTACCAGGCCGATTATGCCGGCCAGCCGTTCACCGTCGCCCCCGGGCAAGCGGTCAGCAACGAGGTCCGCCTGTTCGCCGGCGCCAAGGAAAAGAAGTGGCTCGACATTTACGAGACCGCAGGAATTACCAAACTGTCGAAGTCGATCGACTGGGGCTGGTTCGAATGGTTCATGCGGCCGATTTTCGACCTGCTCAACTGGCTGTTCAAGATGACCGGCAATTTCGGCGTTGCGATCATCGGCCTGACCTTCATCGTCCGGCTGTTGATGTTCCCGATCGCCGATCGCGGATTTCGCTCGATGGCGGCTATGAAACGGATCCAGCCCAAGATGAAGGCGCTGCAGGAACGCCACAAGGACGATAAACCCCGCCAGCAGCAGGAAATCCTCAAGCTGTACAAGGACGAGAAGGCCAATCCGGCGGCCGGCTGCCTGCCGATCCTGCTCCAGATCCCGGTGTTCTACGCGCTTTACAAGGTGCTGATGGTCAGCGTCGAAATGCGCCACCAGCCGTTCGCGCTGTGGATCAAGGATCTGTCCGCGTTCGACCCGCTAACCCCGGTCAACTTGTTCGGCTTTCTCGACTTCACCCCGCCCGGTTTCCTCGCCATCGGGGTGCTGCCGATCCTGGTCGGCGTGACGATGTGGCTGCAAATGCGGCTCAACCCCGCGCCAATGGATCCGGTCCAACAACAGGTCTTCGCGATCATGCCGTGGGTGCTGATCTTCGTCATGGCGCCGTTCGCGGCCGGCCTGCAGCTCTACTGGGTGGTGTCGAACGTCCTCACCATCGCCCAGCAGAAGTGGCTCTATCATCGCTACGACGCCGAGATGAATCCGCCGACGACCGAACCGGTGGTGGTCAAGAAATGATCGAGGCTGACCATGACGAGGCTGGCAATGACGAACTGGCCGAGCAGGCGCGCAAGCTGTTCTCGGGGCCGATCGACTTTCTGAAGTCGGCCCCGCAGCTCGAGCATCTCCCCGCCCCCGACGCGCCCGAAATCGCGGTCGCGGGGCGCTCCAACGTCGGCAAGTCGTCGCTGATCAACGCGCTCACCAACCGCTCCAAGCTGGCGCGCGCGTCGAACACTCCGGGCCGCACGCAGGAGCTCAACATCTTCGACGTCGGACGCCCGTTGGTGTTCCGGCTGGTCGACATGCCGGGCTACGGCTTTGCCGAGGCGCCCAAGGACATGGTCCGGCGCTGGCGCTTCCTGATCAACGATTATTTGCGCGGGCGGCAGGTGCTCAAGCGCGCATTGGTGCTGGTCGACAGCCGCCACGGGCTCAAAGCGGTCGATCATGAGATCATGAAGATGCTCGACGACGCCGCGGTCAGCTATCACCTCGTCCTGACCAAGGCCGACAAGATCAAGCCGACCGCGCTCGACGCGGTGATCGAGAATGTCCGCACCGAAGCGCGCAAGCACCAGGCCGCGCACCCGCTGATCCTCGCGACCTCGAGCGAAACCGGCGCGGGGATCGCCGAGCTTCGTACTGCTGTGCTCGAAGCCGTTCTTTCCTAGCGGACGATCCACAGGTCGAGCGGCGCGACGCCGCTCAGCTGCCATTGCTCGACCCTTATATCGGCGGCATCATCGGTGCGCGGAGAGGACCATAGAATTTTCGACTGTGTGAGCCCGGCCCAAGTGGCGAAGGAGTCGCGCTCGATCTTGCTGCAATCGCTGGCGACGAACACCAGGTGGCTGGCGACGATCGGTCGCCGTTCAAGCTTGAGGGATCGGTCGCGGCGTCATGGGTAATGGCCGAAGCGCTGGATTCGCTCGAAATAGAGCTCGTCCCAGCTCGCCGTGTCGCCGGGCTGGCGGACGACCAGGGCATGATTGCCATAGGAGGTGATCACCCAGCCGACCCCTTTAGCCTGGGCGAGGAAGGACGGGGTCTTCCAATTGGGGCAGGTGATGACCAAAGGCGCATCGCGCGTGGCCGCCGCGGCGCCGGCCCATTGTTCCTTGTGACGCGCGGTGCCCGTCACCAGGGTCGAGGCCAGCGACAGGCCGATCATCGCAATTCCGGCCAGCACATTCGCCGGTCGCTTGAGCGAGGCCATGGCGACCCCGGCAAAAGCGGCGAACCCGATCGAGGCGGGCAGGAAAGTCCGCGGCATCGCCACCGGTGCGGCGAGCACCCCGAGCAGCCACAGACCGAGCGGTTCGAGCAGCAACGCCGCGATTATCAACGCCTGGAGCGGCGATGAGCGGACCCAGTGCGCAAGCGGCCGTCGCGCCGCCCAGAGCAAGGCCAGCAGCGCAGCGGTGCCAATGAGGAGAGCGGACAATCCGCCGGTTTTGGCAAAGGGCAGCCATTGCTCGCCGAGGACGCGCAGGATCTGCGCTGGCGACATTTGGGTCAGCCAGGCGAAGCTGTCCTGCTCCGAGCGGAACACGAACTGGCGGCGAAGCTCGATGGCGATAAACGGCAGCATCGCGAGGATCGTCGCCAGTATTTCGCGCGGCTCCACAAGGCGGCGTTGCCCGTCCGCTGCAAACCGAAGCAGAACTAGCGAAGGGAAAACCCAGAATATCGCGATGAAATGGCTGAAGGCGGCGAGGATGGTGAAGATGGCGAAGATTGCCAGCATCCGCCACCGTGCCGCGCGCTGCCCTTCACCAGCCAGCCGTCCGCCGGTAAGCGCCGCGAGCGCCGCCGCCGAGCCAGCGATCATCGCCACCGCCAGCGCATAGGCGCGCGCTTCCTGCGAGTAATCGACTAATGTCGCCGACGCCGCGACCAGCCCCGCCGCGACCAGCCCGGCGCCGCGCGAGCGCAATTCGCGGCCAAGCCAATAGGTCAGCGGGATCGTCGCCACGCCCGCGGCCAGCGACACCATTCGCCAGGCCGCCGGACCAGCGCCTTGTGGCACCAGCGCTTTCTCCAGCCAGTAGAATAACGGCGGGGTGGCATCGATCGAAGTGAACGGAAACGACCACCACGGATAGCGCACCAGAATCGCGGTCAGCGATTCGTCTGACCACAAGGGCTCGCGGCCGATCGTGACGGCGCGCAGCGCGAGGCCAAGGAGCACCAGCGCAACGAGGATCGCCAGGGATTGGCGCGGGGTAAGGACGGTTGGTGCCGTCCTTTCGTCTAGTTTCACGCGTCCTCCCTCCTCTGGCCTTGCCAAGCGTGCCGTTCCTGGCCCATCGCCCGCCAACCGACAAGAAGCTGGAAGTCCTTCGCCATCATGAAGCTGATCATTGGCAATCGCGCTTATTCCTCCTGGTCGATGCGCGGCTGGTTGGCGTGCAAGCAATCGGGGCTCGAATTCGAGGAACTGGTCGTGCCGTTGTTCGGCGAGGAATGGGAAAAGCGCCGCGAGGGCGACGAATTCGCCCCGTCGCTGGGCAAAGTGCCGATCCTGTGGGACGGCGAGTGCGTCGTCTGGGACAGTTTGGCGATCATCGAATTCCTCGCCGACCGGGTTGGAAGCGACAAATTCTGGCCCGAAGATGAAAGCGCGCGCGGCATGGCGCGGTCGATGGCCGCCGAAATGCATTCGGGCTTCTCCAATTTGCGCCGCGACTTGCCGATGAATGTCCGCCGCAATTACGGCTCGGTCGACCTGGCGCCCGAGGTCGAGGCCGAGATCGTGCGAATCCTCAACCTGTGGGCCCAGGCCCGCGCCCGCTTCGGCAGCGGCGGCGACTATCTGTTCGGAACGTGGTGCGCGGCGGACATCATGTTCGCGCCGGTGGTCACGCGCTTCGTCACCTACGGCGTCAAGATCCCGCCCTTCGCCGCAGCCTATATGGAAGCCGTTCTCCACCGAGCTGACGTCGTCGAATGGATCGAACTCGCCCAGGACGAACCGTGGGTGATCGAGCAATATGAGGGCGAGAAAGTCTAGGCTTCCTCGTTGCCTTGACGAAATCATTATAGTGTGTATGATGCGCACGATGCGAAGCGCAGATCTTATCCGGCTGTTGCGCGACAACGGCTGGATGCTCGATCGGGTGCGCGGTTCGCATCATGTGTTCAAGCACCCGGACCGCCCGGGCCACATCGTCGTGCCGCATCCCAAGAAGGAACTCGGCACGGGCCTGGTCGCTGCAATTCGCAAGCAAGCGGGGCTTTGAAGGAACGACTTATGCGCTACCCGATCGCGATCGAACCCGGCACGGAAAACACAGCTTTCGGCGTGATCGTGCCCGATCTTCCCGGCTGCTTTTCCGCTGGCGATACGCTTGATGAAGCGCTCGGTGGCGCCGAGGAGGCTGCGGCCGCTTGGATCGACGCAGCGCTCGATGCCGGTCGCGCTATTCCGCAGCCGTCGAGCCTCGACCAGCTTCGCGCCAATCCCGACTTCGCCGGTTGGACGGTGGGCGTCATCACCATCGATCCGGCGTTGCTCGATGATACGATCGAGCGGGTCAACATCACCCTTCCTCGCCGAGTCCTCAAACGCCTCGATGCGCTGGCTCGCGCGGCCGGCGAAAGCCGCTCGGGCTTTATCGCGCAGCTGACGGTCGAAGACCGCGACGTCGCAGCCTAGTAGGGCGTGCCATCCTTGCGGGTGTAGCGCTCCTCGGCCATGTTCCAGATCAGGTCGGCGTCGGGATAATGGCAGTCGCCCTCCCCTTCACTGTTGTCGATCGCGACGAAGGTGCAGGGCTGGTCCGAGCGGTTGACCAGATGGTGGCCATTCGCCGCATCCTTTGGGAAGGTCGCGATGTCGCCGGGGCGGAGCATGGTCTCGCCATCTTCCTCGACCAGCACCGCCTCGCCGACCAGCATCACGACGATCTCGTCGATCCCCTCGTGCCAGTGGCGCTGGCTCGACCAAGCGCCGGGCTCGAGCACGCACTGACTGATCCCCAATCGGGTCAGACCGGTCGCCGCGCCAACCCGTCGATACAGCCGCCCGGCGACGTCGCGGGCATAGGGTTCGGGATAGCCGGTGCTTGCAGTCTGTTCGATTCGGGAAAGATCGACTTTCGGCATGGCGCCCTCCTTGCTAGGTCTCGGTGATGAACGCCCTAATCGATCCGGTCGATCTCGCCAAAAGGCTGATCGCCTGCCCCAGCATCACCCCCGCCAGCGGCCGCGTGTTCGACCAGTTGGAGGAGGCGCTGCTGCCGCTCGGGTTCGACGTCCACCGCTTCACCGCCGGCGAGGCGCCCGACGGGCCGGTCGAAAACCTCGTCGCGACTCGTGGGCAAGGCAGCCCGCATTTCGGTTTCGCCGGGCATCTCGACGTCGTCCCCCCGGGCGAGGGCTGGGCGAGCGACCCGTTCACGCCCGAGATCGTCGATGGCCGCCTGATCGGGCGCGGCGCCAATGACATGAAGAGCGCGATCGCCGCCTTCGCCGCCGCCGCCTCGCGCGTTCCCAGCCATCGCGGTATCCTCTCCTTCCTGATCACCGGCGACGAGGAAGGCCCGGCGACGTTCGGCACGCCGGCGATCATCGACTGGCTGGCCGAGCATGAATTGAAGCCCGACATGATCCTGATCGGCGAGCCGACCAGCGAATCCGCGCTTGGCGACACGATCAAGATCGGGCGGCGCGGATCGGTCAACATGTGGATCGAGGTGCCGGGCACGCAGGGCCATGTCGCTTATCCCCACCGCGCCGATAATCCGGTCGCGAAGGTGGCGCGAATCGTCGCCGCGCTCGATGGCCAAGTGCTCGATGCGGGCAATGATTCATTCCCGCCGTCCAACCTCGAATTCACCGACATCGGCTGCCCGCCCGGCGCGACCAATCTAATTCCGGGGGCCGCGACCGCGCGGCTCAACATCCGCTTCAACAACCTCCAGCGCGGCGCCGATCTGGTGCGGATGGTCGAGGAACTGGTCGAGCGTGAAGCGCCCGGTGCCTCGGTGATCGCCAAAATCAGCGGCGAGGCCTTCCTCACCCCGCCCGGCGCGCTTTACGATCTATTGGTGTCGGCGATCACTGCGGAGACCGGTATCGCCCCGACCCTGTCGACCGGTGGCGGAACCTCGGACGGGCGGTTCCTCATCGCCTTGTGCCCGGTGGTAGATTTCGGCTTGCCCAATGCCAGCATGCACAAGGTCGGCGAGAGCGCAGCGGTGAAGGATATTGAGCAGCTGGCCAACATCTACCAGCGGGTGATCGAGCAGGCCCTCGGTTAGGCCACTGAGCGCTTGCGGTCGGCGTGGGCGGACCAGGCGATGAACTCATCCTCGGACATTGGCGCGGCGAAGACATAGCCCTGAACCGTGTCGCAGCCCATCGCCCGCAAGATATCGGCTTGGGCGCTATTCTCGACCGCTTCGGCGACGATCTCGCAGCCGACGCCCTTGATCAGATGCACCACCGCCTGGACCACGACCCGCGCTTTCTCGCTAGTCTCGATATCGGCGATCAGCGACTGGTCGAGCTTGACCCGGTCGAGCGGCATCGAGCGCAGCCGCGCGAGGTTCGAGTAACCGGTGCCGAAGTCGTCGATCGCGATCGACGCGCCCTCGGCCCGAAGCGCCGCAATCTCGGCGAGATCGGCTTCGGCGCATTGCATCGCCGCAGTCTCGCTGAATTCGAGTTCGATCATCGACAGCGGCACGTCGTGCGCGGCAAAGATGTGGCGCAGGCGAGTGAAGAAATCGACCCGGTCGAGCTGGCGCGGGCTGATGTTGAATGACAGCCGGCGGTCGACCCCCTCGCGGCGCCAGCCGCTCAGGATGGTCGCCACCTGGTCCATCACCCAGTCGCCGATCTCGCCGATGATCCCGGTCTGCTCGGCGATCGAGATGAACGTCGCCGGCGCCCGCACCCCGTCGCGCGGATGCTGCCAGCGGAGCAAGGCCTCGACCCCGGTCGTCTCGCCGGTGGTCAGGCTCATCTGCGGCTGGAGCGCGAGGCGCAACTGGCCGCGCGGCACGACATCGGTCAGCGCATTCTCGGTCTCGATCCGCGCCTGATGCTCCTTGGCCAGCTCGTCGCTGAACAGGCAATGCTGCCCGCCACCACGCGCCTTGGCGCGGTACATCGCAAGGTCGGCGGCGCGCATCAGCCCCTCGACGCTCGATCCATGGTCGGGCGACACCGCGACCCCGATCGAGGCCCCGATGTCGATGCTGTGGCCCTGCAGTTCGAACGGCTCGGCGATCGCCAGCGCGACCCGCCGGGCGATCATTTCGATCTCGGTGATCCCGTCGATCTGCGGGAAGAACAAGGTGAATTCGTCGCCCGCAAGCCGCGCCAGCAACGGCCGCGGCAAGGCGCTGTCGCCAATCTCCGCAGTGACCACGACGCGCAGGCGGTTGGCGACCATCACCAGCAATTGGTCACCGCGGGCATGGCCCAGGCAGTCGTTGACCGCCTTGAATCGATCGAGGTCGACGAACAGCATCGCCGACTGCACGGCGCTTGCGTTGCTCAGCAACTTGTCGGCTTCGGAGCGGAAATGCAGCCGGTTGGGAAGCGAGGTTACCGGATCGTACATGCCCAGCGCATGGGCATTCTCGATCGAGGCGCGAACCTCCTCAAACAGGCTATCGACCGCCGCCGCGAGCTTGGGATTGGAGTCGCGCAGGATCGCTGGCGCGGGCGAGGTGAAATCCCCGTCCTCGACCGCCAGCAACCGTTCGGCCAGCGCGGTCAGGGCGCGCGCGCTCTCGCTGTTGGGGCGTTCGGAGGCGACGTAGCTGATCAACAGGCAGAAGGCGCCGGCGACGAGCGACGCGACGATCTGCTTGTCGAGCTCGGTGATGTAAAGGAACGCGGCGAGCGAAAACAGGAAGGACGCGACCCCCGCTGCACCCGACAGGATCGCATTGCTGATTTTCTGGGCTGTTCCGTCGTTCATCGCCGCAATCGCGCTTTCGCAAGGGGCGGACCAACCGCCATTTCACCGTTCATCGGTTAAACGGGCGGGGTTAAATAAGCGTCGCGCGGGAAGGTTAACGCCGCAGTATCAGATACAGACTGCCCCCTCCGCCGTGACGGCGATGCGCCTGGCGGACGGCGGCGATTCGCGACGAATGACGCGATATGGTCAACCAGTCGTTGACCGCGGCGCGAATCCGTCCGCGCTCGACCGGCGGGTCGCCCGCCCGGGCATGGCCGGTGATCAGCAGCAGCACCCGCTCGCCGCGCATGATCGCGGTTTCCAGGGCGCGGTCGATCGCTTCCCACGCCTGGTCGAGATTATGGCCGTGAAGGTCGAGGATTCGGTCGGGCTCGACCGTGCCGCCCTTCAATCGCCGGTCCCAACCGCCATCGAGCGTGTTGGCGATCACCCGGCGCGGCGGCGGCGGTGGCGGCATCCGGCGCGGCGGCGGTGCGGGCCGGGGCTTGGCCGCGGCGGGCGTCTCGGGGAGCGATGGAGGCGCGGCGCGCACTTCCTCGATCTTGTCGCGTGACAGTGGGCGGATCGATGCGGTGACCCGCGCCCACAGCGCCTGTTCCTCAGCGGATAACGGACGCACCTTGCCCCGCCTGCCGTGCAGCGTTCCCACGCAAATG
>Ga0105044_10007769_pt1 | contig 14763 bp, 19 predicted proteins | sample MAT01_FD_78092 | JGI IMG/M metagenome (GOLD analysis project Ga0105044, IMG submission 78092) | Freshwater microbial communities from Lake Fryxell liftoff mats and glacier meltwater in Antarctica - MAT-01 | ecosystem: Environmental > Aquatic > Freshwater > Ice > Liftoff microbial mat | place...
ATAAGAGCCAACTGCTTGGCTCTGTGGGAGAATCGAAAAGGTTTCCTATATTTTTGAGAAGCTCTGGTTTGAGAAAATGGGAAACCTGAACTGCTCCTGTAAGGAGAGATTCTCCTGCACGGAGGTGCTTTCGTGGGAGAATCGGGATACTGAACCTGTAAGGCCTGATATCTCAATCTATGAGCCTGCTACTTCTTCTCACCTCGTCCTCTAAGCAGGTAATGTTCAATTCCCTTCTATAACGTTCCACATGTAACTTCCCCCCTTATGTCCCTCACATCGTCCTTAATACCCCACTCAATATTTTGTAGACAATTCTAAAATACTTTGAAAAATAAGGGTTATTGGACCATAAAAGTCCTAAAAAAGCGAAATATGGGGATAACTCTGGGGAAAGTGTTTATAAAAGACATGACTTATAAGTCCATAATTAGACATTTGTACTAGATTATGGCTAATAATAAGGGTCTTTTAGATTTTTAGAATTTGTTTCACATGAAACGTACTATTTTATGTTATTTATGAAACAATATATGTGTATACATCATTATGAGAACAGAAAGAAGAAAATTCGGTGATTTTGGAGAAACCATTACTTGTAAGTTTCTTATGAAACATGGTTTTAGTATCGTTGAAAGAAACTACTTGAAACCCTGGGGAGAAATCGACGTTATTGCTAAAAAGGGGAGTACAATTCATTTTGTAGAAGTTAAATCAGTGGTGAGAGACAATGTTGCCAATGTTATTCATGAAACAGACCAATATCGTCCAGAGGATAATCTCCACACAGGAAAACTGAGTAAATTAAAAAGAACAATTCAGCTTTATTTAGTGGAAAAAGGGATGGGGGAGGAAGACGACTGGCAATTCGACGTCGCAACCGTTCACATCCAAGAAGACTACAAAAAAGCTAAGGTAAAGCTGTTACTAAATATTGTCCTTTAGTTGCGTATGCGTTTTTTTACGTCTGTGGTAGTATGGCAAGACGTCAAACGGGGCGTAGTATATCGGTAGTATATATGTTTTGGGAACATAAGGGCCGGGTTCGATTCCCGGCGCCCCGACACGAATGAGCGCTAGCGATATGAGTGCGGGTCGAGTGAGCAAACTGCTTTGCTCACGGCCGGGAATCGAATAGCTTTCCTTCTTTTCGAACAGGTAATTCTGTAAGAACCGAAATTCCCGGTATTTTTGTAACCTAAGATTTTCCATGAAGAAACTCTCTGTTTCACAAATAACAAAAAATTAAGAGTTGTTTGTTAAATTAACCTAATGCTAAAATTCTTCATGTCTCAAAATTGGAAAGAATATGTTGAGAAGACAAAAAACTCAAAACCAAGGCCGCTTCTGGTCGAAGCGCTTAAGTTTGTACTTGAAAAAAATCAAGCTCTTGATCTTGGGGCCGGTGCTTTAAATGATAGTGCTTGTCTTTTAAATGAAAATTTTAATCACGTAACCGCAGTTGATAAAGAGGCTGTCGCAGGAGATATTGCAAAAAGTTTTCCTTCTGACCGGTTTACTTATACTATTTCTTCATTTGAAAATTATAATTTTCCTTTTAATACATACGATTTAATAAACGCTCAATTCTCATTGCCGTTTATAAGCCCAGAATCATTTGGAGAAGTTTGGGAAAAAATTAAAAACTCATTAAAGAAAGAGGGAGTTTTTGCAGGACAATTGTTTGGGGAGCGCGACGAGTGGAGTAAAAATCCTCAGATGACATTCCAAAATGCTGAAAAAGTTGATGAATTACTCAAAAGTTTTGAAATCCTGAGTCTTTCAGAAGTAGAGAAAGACTCTTTAACTGCTAAGGGAGATATGAAGCATTGGCACATATTTCATTTTATAGTTCGAAAGTAGCCTTTATATTGAATGATAAGCAAAAAAAATTACATCCTTCCAATCCCTCATTTGGAATCACTACAAACTTCACGGGCGCTCTATGCCGTGGAGAGGGGAGTGTTTAACAGCCTCTTTTCTTTTTAGTTTCCTAAAGTAATTGATTTCTCAATACGATGACGCTATAATTTTTGTATGAGTTTTGAATCACCAAATCCGGAGGAGGCAAATAAGCGGACTGACATTTCAGAAATATTTGCCGGTCAAAACGACCCCAAAAATATATTTAAAATATTCGAAGGAGATAATGATCCTAATCTTCTCATGCAAGCTATTATGCAGGCAGAAAGAGAAGGAAGAGTTAATCCAGACGGGTCTATTAAAATGGATGTTTCTGGAAGAAAAGAACTTACAGCAGACCAAAAGGATGCAGCAGTAAGGCGTCGAAGTGAACTTAAGAGAAGAATTGAATCAGAATCTCCAGAAGCTAAAAAAAAGGCGGAAAAAGAATTAACTCTTATAAATTCAGTGTATGGCGATGATGGTGATTGGTTGAAATAAATTGTGCCTTCTAATTCAAGTATAAAAAAATTCCAATCCCTCATTTGGAATCACTACAAACTTCACGGGCGCTCTATGCCGTGGAGAGGGGAGAAGGACTCATACAAAGTCCTTGTTTCTGAGATTATGCTCCAACAGACGCAAGTCTCAAGGGTATTAATAAAATACAAGGAATTTTTAAAAGCTTTTCCTACACTAAAGAAACTAAGCAAGTCTTCGCTCGGAGATGTCCTTAAGGCGTGGCAAGGCTTGGGCTACAACCGTAGGGCGCGATTTTTACATACATTTGCTAAAGAGGTTGTTGCAAACCATAACGGAAAAATACCGCAAGAGAGGGAAGTACTCCTGACCCTACCAGGAATTGGGAAAGCTACAGCAGGGTCACTTTCTGCTTTTGCATTCAACCTCCCCGTCCCCTTCATTGAAACGAATATCCGCCGAGTCTATATCCATCATTTTTTTAAAAACAAAGCAGATGTAACAGACGCAGAAATTCTCCCGCTAGTTGTACAAACTCTTGATATAGTAAGTCCGAGAGAGTGGTACTACGCTCTTATGGATTACGGGTCGGTAGTAAGCAAAAAAATTGTTAATCCAAATCGGAAAAGTAAACACTATACCAAACAATCGAAGTTTGAAGGTTCAAATAGGGAAGTCAGAGGGGCAATACTGAAGATTGCTATGAAGGAAGAAGCTCTTACAAAAGTGAAACTTATAAAACTTCTATCATTTGAACAAAAAAGAATAGAAACTGCGCTGGCCGGACTTCTTGCGGAAGGTTTGATGGTTGAAAAGAAAGGTGGTATTGTCCTTCCATAATATATGTCATTCAAACGGAACAAAGAGGATTTTGTCTGCGAACATTGCGGGCACAACATGGTAGGAGACGGCTACACCAATCACTGTAGTGTCTGTTTGTGGAGCAAGCATGTAGATATTGATCCAGGAGACAGAGAAGCGACTTGTGGAGGAATTATGGAACCGTGGGACATTGAGCCAAAAGCATCGGGCTTTAGGGTAATTCACCGATGCCAAGTTTGTAATTTTGAAAGACCAAGTCCATTTAAGGTAGGGGACAGCATGGAGGCGTTTACTGAGACTGCGAAAAAAGCCGCAAAAAGGAAAGAAGATTCGTTAAGGTAGGTTTCAAGCATTGTAATTGTGGATTACTATACATATTTCCGAACCCATTTGATATACTAGTATTAGTATGCGAAAAGATAAACAAGAAGCATTCAGGTTAAGAATGCAGAGCAAAAGTTATAAACAAATAATGGCTAGGTTGAATGTGCCAAAAGCTACGCTTTCGGACTGGTTTTCAAAATTGCCATGGTCTAATGAACTTTCAGACACACTCAACGAAAAAAATAAGAAAGCAAACAAAGCACGCTTCGTGGAACTCTCTAAGATTCGAGGAGAAAATTTAGATAAAATCTATAATCAGGCACGCAAAGAAGCTGCAGAAGAGTTTGATCTTTTGAAACATCACCCTTTGTTTGTGTCGGGTGTGATAATTTACTGGACAGAAGGAGATAAGGTTTCGCCAAGTTTTCGTGTTACTAATACTGATCCGCTGATGATAAGGCTGTTTGTCAGGTTTCTACTTGAGATATGTAGAATGCCTAAGAACAAAATAAGGATTAATCTACTCTTGTATCCTGACTTAAATCCTGATAGTTGTATAAGCTACTGGTCAAAAGAAACAGGGCTTGATAGTGAGCATTTTGCCAAGTCTACTGTTATTCAAGGAAGACATAAGACCCGTAAGCTTCAGTATGGTATTTGTATTTTGTACTTACCAAGTAGATTTTTAAAAGAAAAGATGTTAATTTGGATGAACTTATTACCCAAATACTTGGTTCAATAAGTAGAGCATGCGGCCATGGTTCAATGGTAGAACATTTGGTTGCCAATCAAATGACGGGAGTTCGATTCTCCCTGGCCGCACACAAATTAAAAAAACGAACTTTTTTGTTCGTTTTTTTAATTGGGGCCAGAGCAAGTAAACTACTTTACTTGCGTGAAGAATCGAAGGTCGGAGCATGTTGCTCTAGCAGCGGCGAGACGGGGTAGCAACCATTTTGAGCACAAAATGAGTTGTGACCGATTCTCTTCCCGCATCCTTTTTGCTACTATAATAAGGAGAAGATTAATTTAATCTCATTTACATGAACAAAAAAATCACTACTAAAAGCACAGCAAAAAAAATTCAATCTGAAAAAGCTCAAAATAAGGCGGTTAAAAACAACAGTGCACTTAGGAGACCTGGTAATCCAAACAGAAGGCCAGACTAAAATATGGAACATTTTCACGATCCGATTTTGCCACCAGAAGGGGATGGCCATGGCAACCGATTTGAATCTGCAGATTTAGATATCAGCGCTTTAGATGTCTATCTTCAAGATACAGCTTTTGAAAATAAAGATGCGATTGTAGATGATCTAACAAAGAAATACAGCATGGCTCTGCGTGACAACCTTTCAGACATTGAAATGAACATGACCCGCATTTTTAAAAGACCAGATATGAAATTAATTCTTGAGTCTAAAATAGGTGATGAATTCAAAGGAGAACCTCTGAGCCAAAGAGATCCGAAAGTGATTTTGAATCTTCCATTAAAAACCCAAGATGGGGGTGAATATACACTACAAATATTTCAGGTATTTAACAGGAGGCTCAATTACCGCTACGAATACACCCTCGATACTATAAAAGAAGTATAATGTCTTGTATAATAATTCTATTACAAATATAAATTATCTGCATGCTTAAAGATCCAACCAAAATTATCAAAAGATTTCTTATCTCTATCAGCGTCCTTAGTTTCCTAGTGCTTTTTGTTAGCCTCGGAACGATTGAGCAGTTGTTCGGTTTTGCTCTTGCCATAGCTATTCTGAGCGCACTCTTTAATATAGTAATGTTTATTGTCGGCATTCGATTTAACACACTCGTGAAGAATCGGCCGAACATGATAACAAAATTTCTATGGGCGAATGCCCTCTGGGTGCTTCTTAATAGTTTGTATGCGTACAGGATTGGCACATCAAGCACAGGGGCCTTAGTTTTTGTGGTGATTTATATAGCAATAATGATCTATGTTATTCTAAAAATAAAAGAAATCACTAAGGTGCCATTAGGAGAGGGAAGTCCGGTGATGAGTAAGTGATACGGAAGGAGGAATAGAGAATAATGAATAAGGTGAATAGGGTTAGAGAAAAGTAATAAGTAGTAAGTAAAAAGAGAAGAAGAATAACAAAAAATCTCCCGTACGGGAGATTTTTTACTATTTACTAAGTACGTATTACTTTTCTCTAACCTACTTAACCGCGTCTTTAAGTGCCTTAGCTGCGCGGAATTTAGGAACACGCATTGCTTGCACTTGGATAGCCTCACCTGTCCGTGGGTTTCGAGCTTGTCGAGCAGCGCGAGTCTTTGTTGAGAAGATGCCAAGTCCCGCGACAGAAACTTCTGCGCCTTTAGTTAGTGCAGATACAACAGTTTCAATCATGGTTTCAACTGCTTGTTCAGCCTGAACTTTTGTTCCGCCAATTTTTGCATGCACAGCTTCTACTATTGATGCTTTGTTCATAATTTTTCTGATTTAAAGATAATAATCTTTTATTGACCACAATTATTTTCTAAAAATCCAATTTGAATTCTTTTGATAACTGCGAAGTCTTATAATCATTATATAGTAAGCCGTTTTTCCCGCAATATGTGAAAAATAACAAAAAACTAGAACACAAAACTGTGCTATCGAGCAAATTCTATTGCTCGTGATTCACGAATTGCCGTAACTTTGATTTCACCTGGGTATTTAAGTTCATTTTCTATGCGAGTTGCGATATCTCGAGCCAACTTTTTGGCTTCAAGGTCTGAAACTTCACTTGGTGTGACGAAAATTCTCACTTCTCGCCCCGCTTGAAGGGCATAGGATTTTTCAACCCCCTTAAAGCTGTTGGCGATTGCCTCGAGTTCCTTGAGTCTCTTTAGGTAATTTTCTACCGTATCCCGCCTTGCCCCAGGGCGTCCTCCAGATATGGCGTCCGCAGTCTGCACAATAATAGACTCGATGGTTTCATACGGATATTCTCCGTGGTGAGCCTGCATAGCTTTGATGATTTCTTCGCTCGCACCAAACTTCTGAAGAATTCTGCGCCCAATCTCAACATGAGTACCGACTACTTCGTGATCAACCGCTTTTCCAATGTCGTGAAGGAGTGCGCCCGCCTTTGCAACAGCAACGTTTGCCCCAAGCTCTTCCGCAAGCATTCGAGCAATGTGAGTCATTTCAATAGAATGCTGAAGAACGTTCTGTCCATAACTTGTTCTAAAGTGAAGGCGTCCGAGAATTGCAACGATGCGAGGATCAAGATTGTAGACTCCGCATTCATACACAGCCTGCTCACCTTTTTCTTTAATAATTTTATTAATTTCCTGCTTTGCTTTTTCAACAGCCTCCTCAATTTTTGCGGGTTGAATTCTTCCATCCAAAATTAAACTTTCCAGTGCTACACGAGCCACTTGTCTACGAACAGGATCAAATGACGAAAGGGTAATAGCGCCAGGGGTGTCGTCAACAATAACTTCAACTCCCGTTGCTCGCTCAAATGATTTGATATTTCTTCCTTCTTTTCCAATAATCTTTCCTTTCACTTCATCAGAAGGAATCGCGACAGCTGTTGTCATAATTTCAGATGGCACAGCAGAAGCTAATCGTTGAATTATTGTGGCAAGAATATCTTTTGCTTTTTCTTCGATTTTTTCATTACCTATATGTTCAAGTTTCTGCATACGAGAAATCAAGTCTTCCTCCGACTGCCTTTCGATGAGAGAAAGTAATTCAGCTCTCGCTTCATCCTTGCTCATTCCTGAAACTTTTTGGAGTGTCGCTTCGCGTTCCGTCGTAAGATTCTCAGCTTTTTCTTTCAAGCTTTTGACTTCAGACGTTCTCTGTTTCAAACTCTCAGCTTCTTTATCAATGTCTCTCTGCCTTGTATCAAGAAAATCCTCTTTTTTGATAAGACGGTCTTCGGTTTTCTTATTTTTTTCTTCTTTCTCTTTTGTTTCGGTACGCGCTTCTTTCAGAATTTCATCTGCTTTTGATTGCGCTTCGGTGACCACTCCTTTTGCTGCTTCTTCAGCTTCAAGCATTTTTTGCTTAATGTCGAGTTCCATTGAACCTTTGCGTCCTAATGAAATAATCCAGCGAAGAAAATAACCAAATGCGATACCTGCAGACGCTGCAAGGGTGACGAGTAACAGGGCGATCTTTACTGACATGGTGGCTAGTACATTCACCCACGCTCTTTTTTAGTCTCTCCGAATCAGAATTATTATTGAGGAATTGGTAATGAAGGAAAAGGGGGATTGGGTCGGAAAGGTGAGACTGGAAAAGGGGCAAGGGCAGAACATATAAATTAAAATTTTTAAATAAATAACACCCATACTCTATAAGATTTTTAGCGTGTTGTAAAGGAGGGGATTAAAAGAAGGAATAGGAGTAATAGAGAATATGGAATATTGAATAGAGAACAAAGAAAATACAAAAGCTGCCGTAAGCAGCTTTTGTGTAACTATCAATATTCTCTATTCCATATTCCTCGCCTCCTAATTCTTCGACTTCAGCACCTTATCGATCATTCCATATTTTACCGCTGTTTCAGCATCCATAAAGAAATCTCGATCAACATCTTTTTCTATTTGAGCAACACTCTTTCCTGTTTGTTTTGCTAAAATTTTGTTAGTGACAGCTCTGGTGAAAATAATTCTTTTTGCTGCAATCTCGATATCGCTCGCTTGTCCTTCAGCTCCTCCGCTCGGCTGATGGATCATCACTTCAGAATTGGGAAGTGCAAAGCGCTTTCCTTTTTCACCTGAGGCTAAAATGACAGCTCCCATTGATGCCGCCATTCCGACACAAATGGTAGAAATGTTTGGCTTGACGTGATTCATGGTATCGACAATTGCAAGCCCTGCGGTGACCATACCACCAGGTGAGTTGATGTAGAGAGAAATATCTTTTTTAGGATCTTGTGATTCCAAGAAAAGTAATTGGGCAATCACAACACTCGCAACATTCTCATCGATAGGTCCACCGAGGAAAATAATCCTGTCATTAAGGAGTCTTGAATAAATATCGTACGCTCGTTCACCGAACTGAGACTTTTCTATTACTGTTGGTATTAACATTATTTTGAAGTAGATTAGCTTATAACTTGAAACGTTATTCAGAATACAACAAACGACATTGTACAGTATTCTTGCCAGTTTGGAAGCGCGCTATATACTGGCAGTAAGCTAACGATACGTTTCTCCTAGTATCTTAGCCACTAGTAGCTAGTAACTATTTTTATGAGACTCCATCGTTTTTATGTTCCGCAACCCATAGAAGAAAAGTCTGCCATCGTTCTTCAGGATAGCGACTTCTATCACCAACTGAAAAATGTTTTCCGTTTCACTGCTGGAGGACAAGTTATTTTGTTTGATAACAGCGGATTTGAATACCACTGTATGATCTCAGACCTTAGTCGGGGTGAAATAGCGCTTTCAATAATTTCAAAAAAAGAAGGTATGAATATTTCTAAAAGAGAAGTGCATTTGTTTGTCTCGCTAGCAAAAAAAGATACGTTTGAGTGGGTGCTCGAAAAAGGAACCGAGCTCGGTGTCACGAGGTTTATTCCCATTGTTTCAGACAGGAGTGAAAAGAAAAATATAAATATGGAGCGAGCTCTAAAAATTGTGATAGAAGCTAGCGAGCAGTCCGGAAGAGTAATCATCCCGACAATTTCAGAAGTTACAAAATTTGATAATTCACTTGACGCAGAATTTCATTCGTTTGCTTTCGATCCAAAGGGAGATGTTTTTACAATTGAGCATACTCATAATTATTCACCAATCGGAATTTTTATCGGACCAGAAGGTGGATGGACGGAAAGAGAACTAACTCTGTTCAAACAAAACAATATTGGAATCTATAGCTTCGGAAGCCAAATCTTAAAAGCTGAAACAGCTTCGATTGCTGTGGCGTCGTTGCTCTTGCTTCAGTAGAAAAAATGAATAAAAAGAATTGAAATGAACCCGCCTCGCTGAGCTCTGGCGAAGCGGGTTCATTTCAATTCTAGCCATTCTTCTTATTCGTGTCTCTCAAGGAACTCCAATACTTTTTCATTCGTCATCATCATTGCCACGTAGACTCGGACACGGAGCGGATCTGCATCTTTGTGCACCATCAAAATTTTTTCAGATTCATTTAAGATGTCATTTGTGTCTGGTACTATCTTTTCTTCTTCAGCAATCTTCGTGAGTATCAGTTGTACCTTCGCTTTCTTGAGCGCTGTCTCTCTCCACTCCGCACGCATTTGAGTTTTATCTTTTCCAATGTTTTTAATGTAATCATCAAAAGTCATTCCAGCGCGAGCAATGTCATCTTCAAATTGCGCCATCATTTTATCAAGTTCGCTTTCAATCAAGATTACTGGAACGTCAATTGGAGTTTCAGTGACAATCATGTCGAGGATTGAAAGTCGTCGCTTTTCTTTCGCTTTCATTTCTTTTTCTTTTTGGAGATTCTCTCCAACCTTCTTTTTCAAATCTTCAAGATTGGAAAAGTTTCCAAGTTTTTTTGCAAACTCATCAGTGAGGGGTTCCAAATCTTTTTCTTCAAGCGGTGGATGTTTTTCGTCTGTGAAGGTTCCATTGTCATGCATCATTTTGTGAGTGGCCTTTTCTCGTACTTCAAAAAGCACGGCATCGATTTCTGTTTGCTCAACCGTTATCGGACCCGCATCCTTTAAAATGTTCTTGATGAGCTTTTTGTAACCAGGTAGATCAACTTCTGGAACAACAGCTACGGTCATTCCAAATTCAAGCGGGTTTCCACGAGCCAATTTTTTAATGCTTACTTCAGGTTGGCCAATAATGCGCAGTTTTTCTCCCTCGATGATTTTTGAGTACTCTTCTTCTAGTGCTAGTTCCGCAGCTTCTTCGAGGATCTGCATCTCTCCCATTCTTTGTAAGACAACGTGAGGTGGCACGTGGCCTTTCCGAAAACCAGGCAATTCAGCACGTAGTGCTATTTTCTTGAGAGCCGTATTAAATTTTTCTTCTAAAAAATCAGCAGAAATTTCACCAAGTATCTCGACTTGCGAAAGGGGGAGTTTGTTAATTTTGATGTTTGAGTAGTGTTTTTTCATATTTTTGTGCCTACGGGTAATTACTTCTTTTTCACTGAATATAGAACGAGTCTATAGAAGAAGCGCAAACTACGCAAGAACTCCTCGAAACCGCACGGTTTCGAGGAGTTCTTGCGTAGTTTGCTAATCCAAGAGCGCTAATTACCTTCGTTTGAACTAGCAGATGCATTCATCTCTGCAGTTTCCGTCCCTAAGTTGCTCAGGTCGGTTGCAGTAAGATCCGCATCCATTGCGTTTACGTCATCTGACGAACTTTGTTGCTGGAGATTTTGCGTTTGAGTATCCGGAGTCGCTGAATTTTCAACTTGGGGATTTGGTATTTCGCTACCTTTATTCATTCGTTCACCCCAGAAATACAACCCACCTAAGATAAGCACAAGAATAATGATGATAACTCCTATAGCCGGCCCTATAGCTTTCTCCTCAGTTAGTTGAATTGGCTGCATTGGTGCGTTGTTTTCTGGGTTCATGAGAGTGTAGTTGAATTAATTAATATAAGGATTATTGAGCTGGTGCATCCACTGAAGTGTTTGTCCGCACGTTCGTATCACCGCCCAGTGTTTTCAAGCTCGTCACGGCACTCACGAGTGATTTGTGAGCCGAGATTAGGTCTTTACGAATACTTATTGCTAGTTTTTCAAGATCTCCAAATGATCCAGCAAGTTTCTCTCGAGCAAGTGAGGCTGCGAGAACGTCAGGTATTGTAGCAATGGAGCTCTTTGCGCTCGCGATGCTTACTTTAGCTTCTGCTTCGAATTTCTCAGCGTCAGTTGTAACTTTTCCCTCTGCTTTCAATTTTGCTATTCGAGAATCGAGACGAACGATAATTTTTTCAAATCGGTCAACGGCTGCGTTAAGGCGTTCTGTCATCCTGCCAGCGTGGGAACTAATATTTTTCTCAACATTTTCCCGTCGAGCATCTTTTCGAGCAGCGGTCGTGCTTGCTCGCACTTCTTTTCTTACTTCAGAAGAGCTTGCCCTTGCGTCTTTTCTGTCTTCTCGCATTTCTTCTCTCACCTCCTTCCTGTCACCTCTGATTTCGGTAGTGCTCGCTCTTTTTATCTGGACTTCAGTCTTAATGGCGTCGCGATTTGCTTTGATGTCTGCCCTGATAGGTAATTTAGGAAGAGGTGCCGTTACTCCTGTATTTATAGAAGCATCAATTTCGGCACGATCTTCACCTTCACGTGCGTGCGCTTGGACTCCCGCCCCAAGGAGACAGAGAATGGCCAAACCACTAAATATTTTTTTCATAGCTTTCTTTATGGTGTTAATTAATTAAACTGCTTATATATGACGCTTAAAGCACCTATCTATTACTGCAATTAGTATATAAAAAAATACTCCTCTTTTCTACTAAAAAAGGGGAGTATTTTAAAGCTTCACTAAGCTTTGGGGAATTTTTGATTGTATATATCAAGAGATTCTAAAAAACACTTCTGTGCTTCAACCTTATCTTTCACCCCATGTATCTCGACCACCTTTTTTTGGATATTTTTGTATGTAAGAAAGAAATGCTCAATTTCTTTCAAGGTGTGAGGGTTAATGTCTTTCAAATCCTGCACAGTGTCAAAGCGAGGGTCGTCTACTGGTACTGCAATTATTTTTTCATCTCTCTCTCCGCCGTCTGTCATATTGATAACAGCAACTGGTCGTGATCTTACAAGAATACCCGGAGCGAAAGGATAGGTAGAAAGAATAACAACATCGAGCGCGTCCCCATCATGCCAAAGGCTTTGAGGCACGAATCCATAATCGAAAGGATAATCTTGAGCCGAATGCAACACTCGATCTAATGCGATAAGTCCTGTTTTCTTGTCGATTTCGTATTTGTTTTTTGAACCTTTGTTAATTTCAACGATAACATTCATTGAGTCAACTGTTCCAGGTTCGATGTCATGCCATAGGTTCATAAAGTAGTTGTTAGTTTCTAGTAAAGAGTAATTAGAAGAATGAGAATAAAGAATCGTGAATAATGAAAATAAAGGTAATGATTTGTTTGATTTTTTTGAACCTAATCTACTACTTATTACTCTTTACTTTCTATTTCAACTCGAGCTTCTTTTGTAGCTACTTCTGCACTTGCACCGTCTACTTCTGCCACTGGCTCACTCTTTGTTGACTGAATATCGATTTTCCAGCCAGTGAGCTTTGCTGCAAGACGAACATTTTGTCCTCCGCGTCCAATAGCAAGAGATTGCTGGTCTTCAGAAACCTCCACCTTCGCCTCCTTCTTCTCTTCATCAATTGTTACGGAAAGAATTTTAGCAGGGGAGAGTGAGTCTTCAATGAATTTTTTAGGATCCGGTGACCATTCGATGATGTCGATTTTTTCACCAGCAAGTTCGCTCATAACTGTTGATACTCGCACTCCACGCTGGCCTACCATAGATCCCACAGGGTCGACATGATCATCCTTAGAGAAAGCAGCAACCTTCGATCGGTGCCCCGCTTCTCGTGCAACAGCCTTAATCTCAACAACGCCGTTTGCGATTTCAGGAGTTTCCTGTTCAAAAAGTTTTTCTAAAAGCTTTGGATGAGAGCGAGAAAGACGAAGAAATACTCCCTTTGGACTTTCTTCTACTCTGTAAAGGTATGCACGGATACGCTCACCTTGGCTGTATCGCTCACTCTGAATCTGCTCTTCGTATGGAAGAAGGCCGGTTGCTCGTCCCATGTCGACAAAGATGTTACCACGCTCAATGCGCTGGACAGTTCCAGTTACGATTTCTCCTTCCCGCTGTCCAAATTCACCCATCACTGATGTCTTTTCAGCTTCGCGGATTTTTTGCATGATAACCTGCTTTGCTGTTTGAGATGCTATACGTCCGAAATCACTCTTGTGTTCAAGAGGGAAGATGACTTCTTCATCAAGCTCAACACCTTTCTTCATCCTTTGGGCGTCTGCAATCCAGATGTGGTGCTCCGGATTAAAGAATACTCGTTCATCTCCTTCTGCTCGAAGATGCTCGTCTCCTTCTGGAACATCAATAACTCGTGAGTCATCAACAACGATTTTTACCTGGAAGAAGTCGGTTTTTCCGCTATTAATATCAAATTTTGAACGGACTATCTGCCCACGCTTGCCGTGCTCTTTCTTGTATGCAGTCGCTAAAGCCATTTCGATAGCTTCAAAGATTTTTTCTCTTGGAATACCCCGCTCTTGCTCGAGTTGCTCAAGAACGGAATTGATTACTTTTAGGTCAAACATGATGGGAAGAAAAATTAAGAATAATGAATAAAGAATAATGATTTCCGAATGGTGCAAAGCACTTTCGGGATAAGATTCGGTTTCTACTTTGAGCTAACCTGTCCTCTCACCGCGTAAGGCGCTTTCGAGGGATTAAGAAAAATATAGTCGCTTCCAAATGGAGGCCCGTTATTTTTCTAAAAAAACAGGCCCGCCCGGTAAGGCGAACCACTCATAAGCACAGTAGTATTATATCAAGACTAGTAATTTTGTCAAACTGCCCGTAATGGTTCAATAGCTTGGACTGATTAATGTACTATGAGAAGCTGTGGCATATGTAAATAACCCCAATACATCAATCTACACCATGGCGTAGATTGATGTATTCTTAAATAAGTAAGCACATGCGATAATTTTACCAAGGTCGGACCTTGGTAAAGAACTCAAAAAACATGAACAACATTCTATACATCATTCCAGGATGGGAGGACTCTACAAGTGGGGAGACCTACAAAAAGCTGGGTAAGGTGGCAGAAGAAAAAGGATACACAGTAATATATAAAGACGTAGATTGGAAAAAGCCCTTATCAGAGCAAGTGTTTACAGTAGAAAAAGACGCAGTAATATTCGGTTTTTCCCTCGGAGCAGTTCTGGCCTGGCTCATAGCTCAAAAACACGAATGCAGACTCCTTATTTTGGCCTCAATGACTCCTCACACCAGCTTTGTTGATGCAGAAATCAAACAAGCACTCATTGATTTGACCGGCAGTGAATGTACTGAGGATGTCATTAACCACCTCACTCCATCACACAAAGCACAGAAGCAAATACTGATGTACGGAGACCAAGAGGGGGAGCCGGCAGACATCCTCGTTCCTAATACTGAGCATGAGATTACTGACGCTTATATAGAAGAGATACAAAAGCTCCTCCCATAATCTACTTCGTTTTTACCAAAGTCGGACCTAGGTAAAA
>Ga0105044_10007772_pt1 | contig 14761 bp, 10 predicted proteins | sample MAT01_FD_78092 | JGI IMG/M metagenome (GOLD analysis project Ga0105044, IMG submission 78092) | Freshwater microbial communities from Lake Fryxell liftoff mats and glacier meltwater in Antarctica - MAT-01 | ecosystem: Environmental > Aquatic > Freshwater > Ice > Liftoff microbial mat | place...
CGTGCTCTGCCCAGCATGAAGGCACGTTGCCACGGTCGCTTGATCAACATCACCAGCGAAGTCTTTCACCTCGGCGTGGCCCCCTTCTCGGCGTATGTCGCAGCGAAGGGGGGCCAGACCGGCTGGTCACGAAGCATGTGCCACGAGCTCGCCCCCTTTGGGATTACCGTCAACATGATCGCGCCCGGCTGGATCCCCGTAGAGCGGCACACGGATGACTCGCAGACCGACAAGGATGCCTATCTCGCGAGGATTCCAGCCGGCCGCTGGGGCACGCCCGCCGATATCGGCTGGGCCGCGGTGTATCTCGCCGCCAACGAAGCCTCGTTCGTGACGGGCCAGACCATCGCCGTCAACGGTGGAACGACCTGCTGGTAGCGAACGATCCGCGAACGATCCGCGAGCGATACGAGGCCGTCACGCCCGACTCAGCGACCTGCTCAGCGACCAGCCACCCGACGATCTCGGGGCATGGATGAAGCCGCCTGGACCGCGGCCGACCAGTTGGCTCCATAGGCCGCAAACGCGGCCGCCATGGCTGACCTGCGCGCGGTCGCCTGATCCCGGAAGCCGGCTACCCTCGCGCCCGTGGTGGACGCGAGCGGCGACAGCGTGAACTGCGCCTGATACACGCCTATTGAACCCGCCCGACCGGAGCCTGCTCGAGCGGCGACGTAGGCGGAGTTGCCGTAGCCCGAGATGCCCACATAGAACGTGCCGGCGGCGGTCGCGCGGAAGGAACGGAGGCTGTCGTACGTCGCGCCGTCGTCATCGTTTGCGGCCACCTGGGTTCCCGACGCGTTGAAGATTCGCAGATAGCTGTCGAGTGTCGAGCCGCCGGAGAGCGTGCGCGCGTCGATATTGACCGTAAGCGTCTGCCCCGCAGCCAGCACCACCCTGAAGAGGTCCACATCTTTCGAGCCGAACGTGCCGTCGCCGATCCGACCCCCCAGCCGAACCGTGCCGGACCTGATGCTGATCGCAGCTGCCGTCGCGATGGAGTCACCCGCATCCACAAGGGTGGCCGCATTCGTGGTCCACGTGTCGGAGGCCGCCACAGCGAGCGCCGCACCTCCGTCAACCGCCACGATCCCGCTTCCCGCGGCTTTCACAGTGAGCACGTAGGTCCCCGACGATGCGGTCGCGGCGTCCAGGCCCGACAACGTCCAGCGAACGTTGTCAGCCGTCGTAAGCGTGGCTCCCGTGAGCGCGACCGCCGTGCCGCCGCGGGTCAGTGCGAAGTCGCTGACATCCACGCCCGACACAGCCCGGCTGAACTGCACGACCAACGCGGAAACAGACGTCGTTCGCGGATCAGGGGAGACATCGATGATGTCGGCAGTAGGGGCAGGAAGGACAGGAAGGGCCACGGTTACGATGGCCGAGTAATTTCCGGACGTCTCTCCCGCCGTTCCGGTCCCGGCCGTTGTTGCCGAATAGGCCGAGTTGCCGTACGACGTCACGCCGATGAAATAGGTGCCTGCCGTTGCCACGGTGTACGTGACGAGGCTGTCGAGCGCGTCCCCAGCGTCGTCATTCGAGGCGACTTCGGCGCCGGCAGCAGTGAAAATGCGAACGTACGAATCAAGCGATGAGGGCGTCGCCAGGGTGGTGGCGTCGATATCAACGGTGAGTGTGCCGCCGGCCCCGACGGTCACGGCATAGAGATCGACGTCGGCAATACCAAACGCGCCATCGCCAACCGTGCCAGAAACCGTCGCCCGGCCGCCCGATAGCGTGACGGCCTTCGCGGTCGCGATCGAGTCGTTCGGCTCACCGACACCCGAAGGAGGCGGAGGCGGAGGAGGCGGTGGGGGGGGTGGCGGAGGCGGAGGCTGCAATCCCGTGATGGCGGCCACTGCGGCGGCTACGTTCACAAGCCCCCCGGTCGCGACCTTCCCTGCCAGCGAGGCGATCGGAACGCTCGTCGAAAGAATCGCCGAGCGAATCTGTGCGGCGGTGGCCCGCGGATTGGCGGCCGCCATCAGCGCCACCATCCCCGCAACGTGGGGCGTCGCCATCGACGTGCCGCTGTAGGACGAATACGTATTGTTCGGCGTAGTCGAGCGAATGGCGACACCCGGGGCACCAACATCGACCGTCGTCACGCCGTAGTTCGAGAACGACGCCAAGCGGTTCGACGAATCGGTCGCTGCCACCGAGATGACGAAGTTGGAGGGAACATTAGCGGGGTACGACGGAGTGACTTCGTTGTTGGCGCTTTCGTTACCGGCGGCGGCCACGGTCAGGATTCCGGCGTTACCGCCATTCACGATCGCATTGGTGAGTGCCGTCGATGCCCCGCCGCCGCCCCAACTGTTGTTCGTGGCTACGACGTTCACACCGCGGGATTGCCTCATCATGGTGGCGTAGTTGAGAGCCGCCACCGCGGCGCTCGTCGTACCACTGCCGTCGGCGCCCAGGAACTTGAGCGCCATGAGCGACACCTGCCAATTGACGCCGGCGACGCCCACCCCGTTATTGCCAACGGCGCCGATCGTCCCCGCGACGTGGGTTCCATGGCCGTCGTCGTCGAACGGATCAGCGTCGTTGTTGGCGAAGTCCCAGCCATACACATCGTCAACAAACCCGTTGGCGTCGTTGTCGATTCCATCACCCGCGACTTCCCCAGGGTTTCGCCACATGTTGGCCGCGAGGTCTGGGTGCCGGTAATCGATGCCGGTGTCAATTACGCCGACGACCACCGATCGCGATCCTGTGGTCGTGTTCCATGCCTCGGCCGCATCGATATCGGCGTCGACCACGCCGCCTGCCTGGCCGCTATTGTTGAGGCCCCAGAGCGCGGAGAACGATGGATCATTCGGGATCGCTGACGAGGTAATGATGCGATCGGGCTCGAGCGATCGAATGACGAGCGTTGACGACGCCCAGGCCGATACGTCGGCAACCGATACAGCGGGCGCTCGGACTGAAAAGGAGCCTGAGCCAAGGGACGACATGGTCCACCCCGCGCGCACAGTCGGCGCGGCGGCGCCAGCGTGGGTCGTCACGATCCATGCGTCGGCTGCGGCGGTGACGGTCTCGCCGTTCCACACGAGCTGGTGGATCGATGCAGCACTGAGCAGATCCGCTGCCAGGAGGATGCGCCTCTCGAGCGTCTCTGCAAACAGACGGGTGCGGCGAACGGCCGAAGTAGGACGGCGATCACGTGCCATGGCTCGATCCTCCCAAAAGACGATTGCCAGAGAAGATTTCAGAAAAGTTTTTAGATCCGGAGCAGGGTCTCGCCCTCGCTGCGCCGCCATGAATGAACATGCACGGCGTTTGATCTGTGTCACCCCACCCGCCCATAAGAATAGGAGAGGCGGGGTCGCGAGGCAACAGGGCCACGATCAGATTTCAGCCTTTGCGACCAGCCCGAGCTTGAATGGGCCATGGATGGCCATTCAAGCGTCAAACCAGCGCAGGATGCGATGCCCGAGCTTGAATGGGCCAGGGATGGCCGTTCAAGCGTCAAACCAGCGCAGGATGTGTCGCCCGAGCTTGAATGGGCCATGGATGGCCATTCAAGCGTCAAACCATCGCAGGATGCGATGCCCGAGCTCGAATGGGCCATGGATGGCCATTCAAGCGTCAAAATAGAGGCAAAACTCGTAGGGGTGCGGGCGGAGCCGCATCGGGGCGACTTCGCGTTCACGCTTCCACTTGAGCCAGGTGGCGATGACGTCATCGGTAAAGACATCGCCACGGAGAAGGAAGTTGGCATCGGCCGCGAGGGCGTCGCATGCTTGAGCCAGTGACGCGGGCGCCTTGGCCACGCCCGCAAGCTCTTCCGGCGGCATGTCGTAGATGTCGCGGTCGAGCGGGTCGCCCGGGTGGAGTTTGTTCTGGATGCCGTCGATGGCCGCCAAAAGGATCGCGGCAAAGGCGAGGTACGGATTACTCGTCGGATCGGGGCACCGGAACTCGACCCGTTTGGTCTTCGGGCTCGCGGAATACATCGGGATGCGACACGCCGCCGAGCGGTTCCGCTGCGAGTAGGCAAGGTTCACCGGGGCCTCGTACCCCGGCACGAGTCGCTTGTAGCTATTCGTCGTGGGATTCGTGAACGCCAAGAGCGCCGGGGCATGCCGCAGAATCCCTCCGATCGCATAGAGCCCCATCTCGGAAAGCCCCGCGTAGCCGGTGCCCGCGAAGAGCGGATGTCCTTCCTTCCACAGCGAAATGTGCGTGTGCATGCCGGAGCCGTTGTCGCCGTAGATCGGCTTGGGCATGAACGTGGCCGTCTTGCCGTGCCGGCGGGCCACGTTTCGCACGATGTACTTATAGACGCACATCTGATCGGCCATGCGGACCAGGTCCTGGTATCGCATGTCGATCTCGCACTGCCCGGCGGTGGCCACCTCGTGGTGCTGGGCCTCGACGTCGATCCCACAGGCGATCATCGTCTGCGTCATCTCGGTGCGAAGATCCATCAGTTGGTCTGATGGAGGGCATGGAAAGTAGCCCTCCTTGTGCCGCAGCGTGTAGCCGAGGTTCGGACGGTCTCCACGGCCACGGTTCCACTCGGCCTCCGATGAGTCGAGATGGTAGAAGCCCTCGTGGGCGTTCTGGTCGAACCGCACGTTGTCAAAAACAAAAAACTCAGCTTCGGCCCCGATGAAGCACGTGTCGGCGATCCCGGTGCTCTTGAGATAGTTCACAGCCTTGCGGGCCACGTTCCGCGGGTCGCGGGAGTAGTCCTCGCGCGTGATCGGATCCTGCACCTCGCAGATCATCGCGAGGGTGGGCGTTGCGGCGAAGGGGTCGACGAAGGCGGTGTCGGGCACCGGCACGAGGAGCATGTCGCTCTCGTTCACTGACTGCCAACCACGGATGCTCGAGCCGTCAAAGCCGAGGCCGTCACTGAAGGTCTCTTCCTCGAGCTTGCCGACGGGAATCGTGAAGTGCTGCCACGCCCCGAGAAAATCGGCGAACCGCAGATCGACGGCCTTGACCTCTTTCTCGCGACACATCGCGAGCACTTCACGCGGCTTCATGGGCACTGGCTCCTGGCTGGGGAGCCCCCATGATACGAAGGGGTCGGGAGTCATTTCTGCGAAGCACCTCGGCCAGTGCACTGGCCGAGGCCGTGCCGCCTTTGGCGGCCTGGAAATGACTCCCGACCCCTTTTTCATGCTTTTTCATGGCAGCCTGAACCGACCCGCGAGGATCATTCCCGACAACACGACGTCGAGCGTGCCAGGCGCAGCCGTTTCGGTCACTTCGTACGTTCCCGCATCGATCCGCCGTGCAAATCCACGCCCTTCTGATACCTCGGCCGCTGCAATATCGAGCCACGCCAGACGGTGCGGCGGCAGGGGCTCGGCCGCGACTGTTTCCTCGCCGGCGACGGGAATCGTCGCCAGCCGCCATGTCCGGCACGCTTCGGCCTCTTCAAGCAAGAGGTCATAGTGCAACCCGGCCGGGTCATCCGGATGCCCGACATGCTCGAGAAGGACGAAGCGAGGCACGCGATTCCAGGCCTACACGATCTCGTAGGCCTGCTCCTGATGCTCGGCGAGGTCGAGGCCGCCTCGTTCGACTTCGATCGGCACCCGCATGCCAACGAGTTTGTCTACGACGAAGAACACGACCACCGACACCGTCCCGCTCCACGCTATCGTCACGAGCACGCTCTTGGCCTGTGCCCAGACCTGGCTGCCAATCGTCACGCCCTCAGCAAGGCCAGCACCGCCGAGCTCACTAGCCGCAAAGACGCCGGTGAGCATCGCGCCCACGATGCCGCCAACACCGTGCACGCCAAACACGTCGAGCGTGTCGTCGTAGCCAAAGCGATGTTTGACAGTGGTCGCGAAGTAATAGCCGGCCACCGCTGACGCGGCGCCGATCGCGACGGCGCCGAGTGGCCCCGCCGTGCCGCTCGCTGGCGTGATCGCGACGAGGCCAGCGACGGCGCCGGTTGCGACCCCAAGCGCGGAAGCCTTCCCGTGCGCCACCATCTCGATCAGCATCCAGACGACGGTGGCCGTGGCCGCGGCGATGTGCGTCACTAAGAGGGCCATCGCTGCCGTGCTGTCGGCCTTCAATTCACTGCCGGCATTGAACCCAAACCAGCCCACCCAGAGCATCCCAGCGCCCATGACGGCGAAGGGAAGGTTGTGCGGCCGCATCACTTCTTTCGGATAGCCACTGCGGCGGCCGAGCATGATGCAGGTGACGAGGCCTGCGATCCCGGCGTTCACATGGACGACGGTGCCGCCGGCAAAGTCGAGGACGCCCCAGCCGTGGAAGAGCGATCCTTCGCCGGACCAGGCCATGTGGCAAATCGGCAGGTACGAGAGCGTAAACCACAGGGCGCAGAACAGGAGCATGCCCTTGAACCGCATCCGTTCGGCGAAGGCACCCACGATGAGGGCGGGCGTGATGATCGCAAACGTCATCTGGAACGCGACGAAGAGTGACTCGGGGATCGTGCCATGCACTGCGTCCACGGTCACGCCAATCAGAAACGCCTTGTCGAGGTTGCCGATGACCCACTGATAGGAGCCACCGTTGCCGAACGCGAGGCTGTAGCCATACGCAACCCAGAGGAGCGTCATCAACCCAGCAATCGCGAAACACTGCACGAAGAGGGAGAGGACGTTCTTGGAACGGACGAGGCCACCGTAGAAGAGCGCGAGGCCCGGCAGCGTCATGAAGAGGACCAGCGCCGTCGCGACGATCACCCACGCGGTGTCGGCCGGGCTGATCGTTGGCGTCTCTGCGGCGAACGCCGTCGCGCTGGAAAGCGAGATCAGCACGCCGGCGAGTACCACCGTGATCCGGCTGGCAATTCTGCCCGAAAAAACCGCCGCCACTGTCTGCGCATATCCGCCCATAAGTTCCGCCCTCGAGGAGACGCGGCCGGGTCCGAACCACCTCAGTCGGACACCAAACGCGTCGCGGCGGAGAATAGCCTGCTTCTCCCAAAGCCGGAAGGGGACAGGCGCCTCTTGCTACGCGCCGCGGGCCTTCACAAAACGAGCCAGTTCCCTGCTTGGGCAAAGCCCAAGCCGCCGTGAGGGCTAGTAGCCGTCGTCCTCGGCCGCTGGCTCACTCGCCATCGCCAGCGGTTTTGGCTTGTGCCGCACGGCACGGCGGGCGTTCTCATCGCGGAGTCGTTCGATCGCCGCATCAAGGCTCATCGCGCCCAAGTCGCCGTCGAGGCGATCCCGAAGGCTGATCGTGCCGGCAGCCTCGTCGCGCGGGCCACAGACGGCCATGAACGGGATCATCTCGAGCTGCGCCGTACGAATCTTGGCTCCAAGCTTTTCAGCGGCCTGATCGATGCCGGTCCGAAGCCCAGCGGCCTCGAGCCGTGCTTTGACTGCTTCGGCATACGCCGCCGACTTCTCGCTCACCGGGATCACGCGCACTTGCTCCGGAGCAAGCCACAGCGGAAACGCTCCGGCAAAGTGCTCGATGAGCACGCCCACGAATCGCTCCATGCTGCCGAGCGGTGCCCGGTGGATCATCACGGGACGATGCTTGGCGTTATCGGCACCGATGTATTCCAAATCAAAGCGCTCGGCGCTCGGCAGGTTGTAGTCGAGCTGCACGGTGCCGAGCTGCCACTCACGACCGAGCGAATCATTGACGACGAAATCGATCTTCGGTCCATAGAACGCAGCTTCGCCCGGCTCCGGCTCGCAGCCAGGCAGGTTCATTCTGCGTGCTACGCGCTCAATCGCCGCCTCGGCCTCGTCCCACCGCTCCGGCGGCCCAACGTATTTGTCGCTCGATGGATCGCGGAACCCGAGCCGCACTCGGAAGTTCTCAAACGCCAGGCTCTCGAGCACCTTGAGCGTAAAGTCGATGCAGCCTTCGACCTCGTCCTCCACCTGCTCGGGCGTACAGAAAATGTGGGCATCGTCTTGGGTAAAGCCGCGAACCCGCGTCATGCCACCGAGCTCGCCTGACTGCTCGTAGCGATAGACCGTCCCAAACTCCGCCAGCCGCAGCGGCAGCTCGCGGTAGCTGCGGGGCCGAGCCTTGTAGATGAGCGTGTGGTGCGGACAGTTCATGGGCTTGAGGAGATACTGCTCGTCCTCGGCCATCACGATCGGCTTGAACTGGCTGTCGGCGTAGTAGGGATAGTGGCCCGAGATCTTGTAGAGATCGACCTTGCCGATGTGGGGCGTGTAGACCGGCTCGTAGCCGCGGACTGCGAGCTCCTCCCGCACAAAACTCTCGAGCGTGGCCCGCACCCTGGCCCCCTTGGGCATCCAGAGGACGAGCCCCGAGCCGACCAGCGGGCTCGTGGTAAAGAGGTCGAGCTGCTTGCCGAGCACGCGATGATCGCGGCGGCGGGCTTCTTCGAGCGCGGCGAGGTGGGCATCGAGCTCCTCCTGCGTGAACCACGCGGTGCCGTAGAGCCGCTGGAGCTGTGGGTTGTTCGCGTCCCCTTTCCAGAAGGCGCCGGCGATGTTCGTGAGCTTCACGGCTCCGATGCAGCCGGGGCTCGGCACATGCGGACCGCGGCAGAGGTCGATGAACTCTCCCTGGCGATAGAAGGAGAGCGTGGCGTGCTCGGCCAGGCCCGTCTCGATATGCTCGGCCTTCAGTGGCTGGGCCAGCCCACGGATGATCTCGACCGCCTTCTCGCGCGGCACCTCGACCCGCTCGAAGGCCTCGTCGGCTTCGATGATCCGCTTCATCTCGGCCTCGATGGCCGGCAGGTCGTCGTCGGTGATCGGGCGGCTGGCCCGCATGTCGTAATAGAAGCCGTGCCCAACCGTCGGGCCGAAGGCAAGCTCAACCCCTTCGAAGAGCCGCATGACCGCGCGGGCCATGATGTGGGCCGCCGAGTGCCGCATCACGGGGAGTGCTCGCGGATCGCCGGCATAGAGTGGCTCGACCGTCACGGTTCCGTCGGCCGGCAGCGGCCCGTCGAGGCCGACAACCTTGCCATCAAGCACCGCGGCGATGGGGCTCTTGGACCTCTTCCCACGGCCGCCATCGGCAGCTGCGCCGCCAAAACAGTCGGCCACGCGGGAAGGTGCGGCGAGGTCACGGGCGGAGCCATCGGGGAAGCGAACGGTGGGCATTGGTCGGAAGCCAGTGGGGAGCGTTGTTTTGACAGGAACACCGCAGGGTATCCGCCGTGGCGCCGCAGCCGCAAGCCAAAACGCTTGATGAGCCGAGGATTGACCGTCGCATCTTTTAGCGTTTGAAAATACTCGTCGCGCACCCCGACGCCCGTGTCTGAGTCATTCGCGCGAGGGATTCCACTACGGTTTGATCGAATTGATGGCTCCCAAGCTCGCTCACGACGGATGCGATGGCCGAATCTATTCGCTCGCGAAGGTCTTCGACGCGACGCCGCACCATCGGGAGGGTCATGCCAGCATCCTTGGCGAATCTCGTCCAGCCATCCGCATCAAGCTCGCCAAGTGTCGCCCGCGTTCCGATCTTCATCGCGAACGTCGTTCCAAGATCGGGATAGAAGACGGTCGAAAGGAGATCGTAGAGCGGTGCGAGACGGGGGCCGTCGCTGTCATGAACGATCGAGAAGTTCTTTCCATGGGCATCGGCATTTCCGACCATCGCGTTGAAGATGGCAGCGTCGAGCAACTTCAGCACATCCACGGCAGGTCTGGCGGCGACGCGGCGCAGAAGTTCGAAACAGGCCTTGAAGGTGGGTCCTCCTTCGGCAGCGTACTTTCTATCGGGTGGAACGCCGAGCGCCTGGCAAAAGTCTTCCTGATGGATGCGGCGGAACTGCCCGTCGTCGCCGGCGGCGCGATCGTAGCGTTTGACCAGCAGAAACGGTCGGCCGCTGACAAGACGTGGTTCGACACGAGCGACATCGAGACCAATCGCTTCGGCGAGTCGCATAACAAAGGTTTCGTTCTCGGTCGTAGCCTTGAATCGCGAGATTGGTGGCTTGAGAATATGCGTCGTGGGTTGGCCTGGTGCGGGCAGGGCCACCGCGCCGTTCACGAGAACGACGGGGAGTTTCGGATGAGCTCCAGCTAACGATAGCCGCATGCTCCCCTGGCCCACGAGGAAGGGGCGAGTCGGCAGGGCGTCGAGCACCCTGACGAGCCCTGCTTCATTGAGAACGGTGGGGAACGATTGCAGGCCTGCGAAAGGTCGGTTCACTCCGGTTTGCAGGATCTGGATCGCACCGGCGACATCTCCGCCAAGGTGATCGAGAAGCGCAAAATCATTGGCGCTCGAAACACCAAGTGCCTGCGCTGCTGACTCGCGAGAGTCGGCCTCGGGCAAGAGTCCGCTGAAGAACGGACGGCATTCCCGGTGAGTAAATGCCTTTGCCCGTTTCGGAAGCGAAATCGACAGGGGCGGCGCATGTTCGTCGTCGAGCCATGTCGACGCATACGCGAAGCCAAGTTCGCCATGCTGGTTCTGCGTCAGTTGGCCGACAAGTCGATCGTCCCACCAGACATTGAGGAGGCGTTTCATGGCACTCCTCCATGCCGAGGCATGGGAGGCGGGGTGATCTCAACGGAGCATCCGAGTGCTGCCAAAACCTGGAGGCTTTTTCCGATCTGCGCCGTGGGCTTGCCCGCTTCCAAATCCACGATGAACCGCACGCCCACTCCGGCAGCACCTGCAAGCTCGTCCTGGCGCAGACCGGAGGCTTTGCGGGCGGCTCGCACGATCGAGCCTATATCGCCGGGGGTGAGGAGATGCCTAGCCATAGTTTTCCCGCTCGGGAAAAATGAGGTTGATTTGAACAAATCATACACCGAAATTTCCCGATCGGGAAATTATTGCCCTGAAGTAATAAAAATGAATTCAATTATTCCCGATCGGGAAAGAATCGCCGGGGGCGGGGCGGTCCCTTTTCGATTGAGCACGCTTCGTATCACGTCATCCATGCCGCGGCTCTTCGAATACTTGATCCTCCGCAGCTTGCTGTTCGTCGGCTGTGGTCGCAGTTCTGGCAGCGAAAACAACAGCCGGAGGAGGTGATCGAGCAGGTCGTGAAGCAGTATCGCGAGATGGAAACGGTGCTCGAGCAGACACTCGCCCGAGCCCGTGCGGCCGACAAGACGCTCAAACGCAACATCCGCCAGAGTGAGGAGAATCTCACCTCGCTCGATGGCGAGGCGCACGCAGCGGCCGGACGGAATTCATTTATGGCAAGCGACCTATTGCACCACGACGGCGGTGTGGGGCACTTTGGCTGGGACGTCACAACTCTTGGACGTCACCGTCGTTGCCCCGGGGTCGCGCCGGCGGCGATCTTCTGAACGGACCTCGTGGGCTCACGGCACGCGGGGGGAACCGATCCGCCGGGTCTGGATCGATGCTCCTCCCTTCTTGAGGAACACGTCCTGCGCGCCGACGTTGCCGATGACGACCCAGTAGTTGATGTCAGCCTTTGCCAGGTTATCGGGGTCGTTGACGTCGCTCTCGGTCGCCTGCCAGGCGTTCTGCGGATCGGTCTGGTTCGGGCCTGGCTGCTCGATGTTCAACTGCTCGATCGAGAAGCCGTGGGCGCCACTTACCGTCACGCTATGGACGTTCCGGCAGCACGAAACCCGGGCAAATCGCGACGCATGATGCGCGGCCGCAAAACGGAGGCCGTGGATATTGCTTCCGATGACGATGTTGTCGCCGTCGGTGTGCTCGTTCACCACGATGCCGGTGTCGTAGCCGGTGACGGTCACGTTCCGCAGGACCGTCCACGCGGCGTTGTTGGCAGCCGGCGTGATCAGGCCGGCTGTGCCGTGGATCGGCTCGGAGGCCCGCACGTTGTAGACGCCGGTATTGATGAAGACATCCTCGAGCTTGCACTGGAGCGCCGACCCCAGATCGACGCCGCCGATGCGAGGGTTGTCAGTCGTACGAATGTCGAGATTGCGGATCACGACATTGACCGCCGAGAACCCCCCGTAGAGCGACGCCGGCGATGGGAGGGCCGTGATGACCGCAGGGCCCTGCTCGTCGGTGCACTTGAGAATCGTGCCGTGATCCTGGAGTGGGAACGAACCGATCGTGCCAAAGACATGGGTCGGCGGGCGCCCGCCCACGATCTCCACCGTGATCCAGCTTGGCAGCGGTCGCGACACCGGTGGAATGATGATCCTGCCGCGAAAGACACCCTCCGGCAGTTCCATCCGCCCACCACCCGCCTGGATCAGCGCCTCGAGGCAGGCGGCGAAGGCCTGGGTGTTGTCTGTCTTGTCATCCCCCACCGCGCCATAGTCCAGCACGTTGCATACCCGCGATCGTGCGCTGGGCGGCGGCTCCGCGGCGGTCGCGCTCAAGCCCGCGACGACGCTCAGCACGATGGCCGCGCCCAGGCCGCAACTCATGGGACCGTGAACCGGGTCTTGGCTTCGATCACTCTGCATCATGAACCCACCTTCCTGAACAGATCGAATGGCCGAGATTCCCACGGCCCGGCATGTCAGCTTCTGCACTGGCAAGGTTACCCGACAAGCCTCGACGGTCGCTCGCTGCGGCATTGGCTTGACTGCCCCTGGTTCACGCGCGACACTTGAGCTTCCGACTGTTCGGGCGATTAGCTCAGTTGGTTAGAGCACTAGCTCGACAAGCTAGGGGTCACAGGTTCGAGTCCTGTATCGCCCACTGATGAAACCGCTGCACCACCCGCCTCTTTGCGGGTCCTATAGGCGACGATGGCGAGCGGCAGGCGTGCCGGTCGTGGGCCCAGTTGCCACTTCCGTTCCCTGTCACTGCGGCGGGGCAGCGGGCGCGAAGCGGGTTTCCACCGGGTCGTAGACGATCCGCATGCCGATCGCCGTGTTGATCCGCAGCGCCGCGCGGCGGAGATCGAGCAGGGCGTCACGATACTGCCGCACGACGTCGACGTATTCCCGTTGCGACTGGAGATACGCCAGCATGTCGGCCTGGCCCCCCTGCACCTGGGCGAGCGTGAGGTCGCGAATCCGACGCGCTCGGGGGACGATCGTCGTTTCGAGTCGCTCGGCCCGCTTTCGGGCTACGTCAACCTCCGAGGCAACCTGACGCACCTCCATGTCGATCCTCCGACAGAGCTGGTCCAGCTCGATCTCCGCCTGGGAGCGGCTTGCCTCCGCACGGCGAATGCTTCCCTGGTTGCGGTTGAAGAGTGGAACGCTCGCCATCCCGCTGACGCCCCATGAAGTCGCGTTTTGGGCACCCAGGGCGGTGTTGTCCACCATGCCCCACGGCGTGTAGAGCACGAACACGTCGGGGTACCGCTCCTTGACGGCCAGCTGAACCTCCGCTGAAGCCCGTTGCACCCCGAGCGAGAAGGCCTGGATATCGGGTCGGTTCTGCCGCGCCACCTGCACGAGCTGGTCCGCAGGAGGAATCGCGTTGGTATCCGTGTGGAGCGTGCCGCGAATGTCGAACGGCACCTCGCCCGGATCTGGCAGCATCGTCACGAGTGCCAGCCGCTGCTTCGCCTTGGCAAGCGCCACGGCGGCTTCGGCGCGGGCAATGTCAGCAGCATCCAGCTGGAGATCGATGCGATCGAGCTCGAGACTGCTGAGCTCGCCTCCGCGGACGAGCCGGTCCACGGTACCGCGGACCTCACCCAGCCCGACAATGCTGGATTCGACGTACCTGAGCGTCTCCCGGGCCGCGAGGACGTCGGTGTAGAGCGTGTAGAGCGCGTCGATCTCGAGACGCACGGCATCCTGGTATTGGGCGTGGATCACGCTCTTCGCCCGCTGGGCAGCGATGATGCGATAGCCGCGCTTGTTGTTGACGTCAAAGGGCTGGATGACCGTCACCGAATACCCCGGCTCCCCAGGCCGCTCTGGCGAGTAGCTGCCATACGGCACGCTGTCGACACTCCCGAAGACGGACGGGTTGCCGCGAAGCCCAGCGGTTAGCACGTCGGCATCGGCCTTGCGGATCTCCTGAAAGCGAGTCTGGAGCGACTGGTTCCGCTCGATGGTCAGCGTGATCACCGACTCGAGCGTCAGGCCATCGGGAGGCCCGGCGTCTTCGTGGGACGGAATCTCGAGAGGCCCGCCGGCTGGCAGGGCCGCAGGCGTGCGCGGAATCGGCGTCGGAATCGCCTCCACGCGTGGCCTCGCCATCGCCGTGGCAATCGGATTGGCGGCGGCCGCGAGCACGTCCCGATTGCGAGTGAACGCATGAGCGGCCCCTGGCACAGGCTCAAGGCCAGGGACAGCCTCGCCCGGCGGGATGACCAGGCGGTTGTAGTCGGAGCCGGGGCCGCGGTCGCCGGCCGCCCGTTGACTCTCCACCGCTCGCTGCCCGGAATTCAAGACGATGAGATCGTCTGCGAGCTGCTTCTGCGCGAAAGCCACTTCCGGCAACGCACACACCGAGACGGTCGCCACGAGGAGCACCGCCGCACGCAGTTTCCGGTCGATCGGGTCAAGCGCCATCGTCGTACCTACAGCCCTAAGGCTTCACGCTTTCGCCGCTCGAAGCGACCCCATCGCATCACTCCTACGATCGGCATTCCCGGCGCTTTCGCTTGAATCGGAGCAGCCCGCACAGCCGTTTTCGCCCGTAAGGGCCGGCCGCCTGCAAACACGGTGCGCGCGTGGCCCGCGACGCCTCGGCGTTTGACCGCCGGTCTTGCGCCTGCGTAAGATGGGGTCTGCGACGTGTTTTCTGTTTGCGTTGAGTTCGCCACATGAGCCGTCTTTTCCTCATTGCATGCTTCAGCCTGACGTCGGTCTTCGGACCGCTCACGTGCTGCTGCAATGCAAAGGCGGCCGTTTCCAAGGTGGCTGAATCTCCATGCTGCCACGGGCAGGCGGACTCGGCCCCCCTGCACCATGAGCACCATGAGCAC
>Ga0105044_10007774_pt1 | contig 14759 bp, 15 predicted proteins | sample MAT01_FD_78092 | JGI IMG/M metagenome (GOLD analysis project Ga0105044, IMG submission 78092) | Freshwater microbial communities from Lake Fryxell liftoff mats and glacier meltwater in Antarctica - MAT-01 | ecosystem: Environmental > Aquatic > Freshwater > Ice > Liftoff microbial mat | place...
CCCAGCAAACCCTAACAATAACGCACCACCAAAGGCGTATAGTAGATAATATTTTATAGTAGTCAGTTCGGGCGCGTACCAATTTATTATCAGGTGAATCATTAAATTAAGCAATAGCACAATTGCTGATATAATAACCGTGTTCCAATCGTGTCTCCAAAACACTTTGCAAATTTGATTTATGCTACGTTCAGGATATTGCTTATCAAAGACCGAAATCTTTTCCATCACATGAAGGCTTATGCCTATCAATTCAAGTATTAAAACGATTAAGTATTCCATAGTTTAAATTTAAGAGTAACTTGATTGACTAATGTCTACAAACCAATAAGTGCCGTTCCATAATGCGGTAAGTTTATAGAGACCCTCCTCAACAGGTGTCCAAGTCCTAGCTCCATTATTCCACCTTATGTCATTCATAAGCCATGCAGAACCAGGGAAGGTAATTACCGGAACGCCAGTAATAGCAAATATTAAGTTAAAGTAACTTGCATTAGTTGTGTTTGATATTGAGAAAGTAAACGCAGAAGTTATAATAGTGTCACCAGCAAAATTAACGCTCTTCCCACTGTTAAGATTTATAGCAGCAGAAGCACCAGATGTATTTATTGCCTTCACTGACATATTAGTAAGAAATACTAATGAGTCAGCCGAGTCTTCACCAAAAGCTCTTACGTCACCCTCACTAATTTGGGCGGTCGTATTGTCAGGGAAAATAGTTCCTGATGATCCGTATAGTGTCTTATATTGTTGTTCCGTTCTTGTTGCCATATATTTTAATTAAATCCACTTGCTCCAAATCCGGTTGTAAAACCACTTGAGAAAGGTGAAGAACCACTGCCATCACTTCCTCCGCCAATCTCCATTAACTCTAAAAACTCACCGTCAACAATAGCCATCCTGTCTTTGATAGTTAATGATATTGGTAAATATTTTTTATTACTGTCATTCACATCATTTACAATATTTAACAACCCAAATATTCCACCCCTACTTGTAATGCTTGCCCTAAGAAATTTCCATGATTTATTATATTGGAAAGAAGTTGTTTTTAAGAATATTCCATGAAGTTTATCTAACTCTGAAATACCATCCCTTACCCAAAACTCGTACCCAACACCTGAAGAATCTCTTAAATAACCTGTGTATATCAAATCAGCAGATAGAATAGTTGAAGTCGTTAATGTCCTGATCCTAATCCTTTTATTAATAATTTCTTCAGTAACAATTAAATTAGAATAAGACCCTAAGATAACATCCTGTTCAAGTATATCATTATTAAAAAGTTCAGAATTAGCTACCCTCACAACTGCATCAATTGATTCTTTTTGGTTGGTTAAAAACTGAACCACTATTTTATCAATTGAAAAGTAAAATGTTTTATCTGAATAGAATGAACCAACGGAACCATATTCCTTTCTTACCCATTGCCTTGGATTTGTTGTAGCATGATAGTCATCAGGTCTAACTAAATCATATCCAATTGCAACATTTGTATTTTCCTCCAATTCATAATAGTAAATTAGTGAAGGATTGATAAAATCATCTCTTAGCTCAGTTCTGTATCCAGTCGGTATGGTATCATCAGTACCATCAACGGTATCAAATGCCCTCAATGATGCTAGGGTTTGAAACTTTGTAAAGAATGGATAAGCATGATAAACTCTTATATCAAAATCCATCCCATCGGTAGGCGTTCCCGATGTTGGTTGATTAACTAATAATTCATAACTAACAAACTCATTATAAACGGTGCTTAAAACATCAATAGTATTATCAACAGTTGACCACCCACCGTTTGCCTGAAGATATAACGAGCCGTACTTAACTCTAATCCTTAATTTAACATAAGGGTATCTTTGCAAAAATATCTCTCTAACATCTCCGCTTAAATCATATTTGGCTATTTTGTAAACTACAATTATTTTAAGCTGGTTATTTGTTCCCATCTTAATCTCATACTTGTCGGATTGTAAGTAAGCGTTACCGCCACTTGAATTTGTAGTAATCTCTTCTCCGGCACTTATTGAGTAAGCAACATTTCCAGATTCAATCCTTTCAAATCCTTCCGTCACAGGATAGCCAGCACTCACAAGAGTAAATCCATACTTGTTTATTTCAAACTCATAACTATCCGTATTCGCAACGTAATTAGATATTAATCTAAAATCTCCATTTACAATGATATTTGGCTTTAGACCTAATGAATAATTTACCCTTACAAATCCGTAACCTGGTCTTGTCTCTATTGCCTGACTACCTTCCGCAAACATAAATCCGTTAGCTGTTGGATAATCAACATCTATAACAGGATCAAACGTACCATTGGAAACATAATCACCAAGCGAATCATAATCACGATAGTCATAAGAATCTACCATCTCTTCAACTCGAACGATATTCCATCTGCCATCCCATTGTGTTATCCTTGCTCTGAATGCCATTAGAATAGAATCCAATGCTAAATACGCTGACGCATCATCATCCGCAATATAAAAAGCCTCGTAGTCTATGTAAGCCTGATCTAATGGATCGTCAGAAGCAGCGGATACCATCGTGTTAGCATAAATATTACAAGCCACACGTATAGGTAAGTCTAACTTTAAAAGCCCAAGACAGTAAGCTATTAATTTTATAGCCTTTACAGTTCCGAAAAAGTTCTGACCATCTTTTTGACTTAATGCAAAATCATTTAACTCAGACAAAGAATCTGTTGCCGTTATAGAAACATGGTAAGGAGCAGCTAAATAAGGAGCTGAATACCTGAAAGGCAAAACTTTACCAGTCCACTTTAAATTATAACCGGATCCCATATCCTTATAATAATTTAAACGAAAAAGATTTCTATCATTCGTGTATAAGTCTGTGAAGTAATCCTGAATCTCAGCCGTTATTAATAAATTACCCTCCGAAAATAAGAATGGGAAAAACTTATCGGTTACACCCTCCCCTCTCAACTCAAGTGAAAATGTATCCCCACCCCCCTTTACCTCTGTATTTACTCCAACAAATCCCCTCTTAGTTATTTCTAACTTAGAACTAAAGCCAGCAAAGTCATTATATTCAGTTGTGTAAATTGCTGCATATCCAGAGGAGTAACCTACTGTAACTAAAATATCAGCCGAACAATTAGCTGAGTCTCTTAAAAATACTCTGTAGTCTCCGGGTAAAAGTCCTGTGAATGTATTACTAATCTGCCCACTTCCGTAAGTGAAATCAGTAAGACTGTATTCTATAGCATTTGAAGATGTAGCCACTACAGCTATTGATCCATCACTATTTGTTTCTCCGCTTGAGTCTATAACAACGGCAGTGCCTACAATTATTAAATCACACGTATTTGGAGTTATCGCACAAGTGAAATGATTTTCTAAAGAATTATATCGGGCAAAAGGCCACCTATTCAAGTGTGCTTCAAATACTACTAAGGATGTACCCGAACAAAAAAGATCGTTATTAAATGACCTTCTTGCTATGTCACTCCTGCTGTCGCCTAATATATAATAATTGCCTAATGGTAAATTAACACCATTCAACGTTACGGTTATCCCTATAATAGTATTATTACTAGGAACTACCACTGCGGCATCATCAACAAATACCTCTAACACATCCCCAACGGACAAGTTAGTGGTCATCCCTCTAGTGGATAAAATCTCAAAGCGATATAGTTTTAAGATTGCCATTATTTAACCCTGCTTGGTAAATTTATTATTAGCCTTGTAGGTTTCTAAAATAACAAACAGGTCTTGCCCTCTTATTACTCCGGTAATATTTGGCAGGGTAGAGTTTGAACTGTTCTGAGCACCACCTGTATAAGATGAAGTGGTTGGCCTACTATAATTGGCACGGCCACCACCACCTGAACTATTACCTCTTGAAATCTTAGCGAACAATCCTTTTACAATTCCAAAACCAGCAGCAGCAGCTAATATAGCCCCTACTCCATACTTAGCAGCATCAGCAGCCATCCTTGCTAAAGCAATTTGTTCAAGGCTATTGAGTGCCGAGGCGGTTATCCTCGCGAAAGACTCCCGCATGGAACTATCCGCAGCTATAGTAGAAGCAATTGAATCAGACATCTGCGCTCCGAAATTTGCCCACGCCATTCGTGTTGCATCAACTTGTCTTCTTTGTTCTTCTAGGTTACGAGCCATGTCATCAAAGGCTTGCTGTGTTCCCTTATCAAACTTTTTTTCTTGCCCCTCCCTCATGTCTTTAAAAAAATCCTTACTGTTTCCAGTTGAGTCTTTAGCCATCGAAGAAATTAAACTCCCCATCGTATCGCCCTTACCAGCCTCAAAATTCTTTTTATTGATGGCTTGCATTTCATACTTATTAATGAGTTTAAAATGCTCAGTAAGAAGCTCCATCTGCTTTTGATATTGTTTGTTTTGTTCGGCTATTGCCTCCGCGTCCTCTAACTTTTTACCGGTAGCGTCTACTAATGCCTTCGATTGATCTTCTAACCTCTTTTTTAAAGTTTCTAAAACAGCAAGATATATTTCATTTGCATTAACATTTCCGTAGAGTGCTCCTTCAATTTCATCTAAAGCACTACCATAATCCCTTATAAGTACATCGGCTGAATCTTGTATTAACTGATCTCTTTTCTTTGCGGCTTCTTCTTCAATGGTTATTAATGCCTTTGCCTTTACTGCCAGTAGTTGATACACCTTTGTGCTTCCTGCTAACAAAGCAGATGAAGCTACCAATTTCTCAGCGAATGAAATATTATTACTTGCTGTTACATTAAATATATCAGCAATATTTTCAGCTATTGATCGAAGTGTACCTTTACTATTACTGAAAGAAAGTATTAGGTTGTCATAAGCAGTGCCAACTTTTGTAATAGCAGTGCCTAAGTTGTCCTCCATAGCTCTAGCCATTTGCTCGGTCGACCCCTTTAATTCATGCATTAAAGTTGTTAGCTCCTTAATCTTATCTCCGTACTTTACTAAAACAAGTAAAGAGGTCTGAGCATAAAGACCAACCTCATCATTCGCTTGAGCAAGTGTTATCCCTGTCTTTGCAAGTTCTTCTAATTGTTCCTGTAGTGGCTTGCCTTCTTTTGTTAAGAGTGTAAATATCCTCCGCAAAGAAGTACCCGCCATCGTTCCTTTTATACCAGCATCCGCAAGGATAGACATCATTGATGCTGTCTCTTCAAGGCTAACTCCAAGAGAAGCTGCAACAGGAGCAACGTACTTTATACCATCAGCAAACGAATCAAGTGATAATGCAGACTCATTTAAAGCAGTGGCCATTGTATCAGTAACCCTACTCATCTCAGAAGCATCTAATCCGAATGCCCTAAGTGTAGAACCTGCTATCTCAGCACTCCTGGCTAATCCTTCACCTGTTGCAGTAGCAAGGTTAACAGTAGCCTTAGTAGATTGTAGTATCTCTTTTGTTGAAAAACCTAAACGGCCAAATTCTAATTGAAGCTCAGCAACTTGCTTCGCTGTGTACTGAGTGGTGCTGCCTAATGTTCTTGCGCTGTTTTCAAGGGCAGCAAATCCAGCAGTAAGTTTACCCTCCCTTGTGATAACGCTAACGGCAGTCATCGCCTTGTCGAACTCAGCAATAGTTGTTGCCGCGTGTTTAATAGCCCCTATAATCTGGTAAGCACCAAAGGTTCCTATTAACTGATTTTTTAATGAAGTTAGTTTACTACTAAAGATGCCTAAAGAAGCGTTAGCCTTTTGAAGTTGGCTAACCATCCCAGCAGAATTTGCGCTAATCTGAACTAAAACACTTGCTGCTATCTGAGACATTTATTTCTTTTTAAACCTTTCCGCAACCTCTTCCGGTGTCAGTCTTTTTCCTTTAACATCCTCGTCCTTGTCGTAGCTTAACGTTATCAAATCAGTAGGCTTTACCAACTTACCCGCTCCCATGTGAGGGTTAAGTAGTGAAGCCCATAATATCCTTGTCTGCTCCCAACTACGTTCGTATTCTCTTAATTCCTTGTCCTTGATTTTTTTAAGCCTTAGTAAATAAAGACCCCACTCATACCAACTTAAATCCCAAAACTGTGATGGAGATAATGAAATTTCAGAAACTGCTATCTCTAGCATATCATCTACTGAGACGTCTGCCCCGTCTCCATCTTCGGGGCTTCCGAGTTTTTTGGCATTCCAAATGACTCAGATAAAATCTCTGATGCTTTTTCTTCTCCTATCGTTTCAAGATAATCCGATACCTCTGCATCGGTTGGTATTTTGTCAATCCCCTTATGGGCATTGAAAGCATGAGCGGCTGCTTGGAAGTACTGAAGGATTGCCGTCACCGACTCTCCCTCAGTATTCATCTTCTTCAGCAACCCCGTAATAGAAGTCCCTGAAGACTTCTCTACGAGAGCCGCTGAATGCATCCCAAACTTAAACCCAAACCCATCAAACTCAAAAATTGTCTTCTTCTGCATATTAAGTTATTGAGTAGCTCCACTCACCGTCAATTGTGAATGTTCCTGAAAATGTGGAAGCCGCATTAAGTGGTCCCGACCACTCAATCTTATTCAAATAAGCATAAGCACTCACAGTAAGACTGTCAGTGGAATCGTAAGACATCTTAATGAAAACCCTTGTACGGTTAGCATTAAGAGCTACTAGATCCTGAAAGCCATAAGTCGCGGCTGGGTTAAACATACCATCAAAGCTGATCTCTGAAGATTGTCCACCAGGCAAAACTTTACGAGCTCCGTCATCATCCTTGCAAGTAACGTCAATCTCCTGATTCGTTGATGAGAAGTTTGCGCTTGTCAAGCATCCTATTAGTTGATTGTTAACGTATAGGCCAATGTCATTTCCATTTACTACCATTTTATTTTAGTGTTTAATTTTTAAAAAAATTCGTTTTTACTTTCTTCTTTGGAGGGTAAGTCCCTTCAAACTCTTTAGCGTAACCTCCATAAAGAAGTTCTTGCTTTAATTCTTTTGTGCAAAGTATGACCTGACCAATCGGGTATTTTCTACCTGAGTTATTAGTCCAACTCTTCAATAATGTTACTTTATGTGCCACTTGTATAAGTTATTTCGCAAATAAATGAAGTCTCCCTGCCATATAATCCACCGTAAGTCTCAACGTATATGTCGCTTGAGTTTTCAAAATGAATGTAACCAAACGTAACCCCGTTAAATACTCCCTTAGTCCCCACTAAAGAATCTACTACCGCGTTATCCAAATCGTCAACATCATCATAGTTTTTGTGATATGATGTTACAGTAAAGCCAATTTCATATTGACTCATACCTTTACAGATATTCCTTTTGGAATTCATCTTAACTATTGAGTAGGGAGTCAACTCCGGCTGCGGCACTACGCAAGGGTAAACCTTATACTTACTTAATGCAGCATTTTGTCCAACAATAGCTTGGAACGTAGGATCATTTTTCAATATGAAAGTTATCCCCTTTATCATGGTATCCAAGTCCCCTGTTTCTTCAAAGTCCTTCTCATGTAATCCCTTAACTTTATTCCTATGTTCTTTCCAATCGCATCCAAAACAACGCCCTTAGTCTGAGCCAACGCTGGCCGCATGAAGGGTGTAGCTTTCATGAAAGTAGTATGAGCATTTTTAAACTTTGCATACCATCCACCAGGAGGTCTTGGCCCCGCACCTTTCTCAACTAAGTGTCCGTGGAATCCTTTATGCCCACCTCCTCTTCTCGGCCCCACATTAACAGTTCCTATCTCTTTAACTTTTCTTATCGATGGCTTAACAATACCTATAGACGATTTCAAATTACCTGTCTTACCAAGTGGCGCAATAGATTTAGCAGCCGCTACAAGTGGCTTAGCCGACTCCGCAATAGCCGCCTGAACAATACGATGGTTCATAGCCTGTGGTAGTCCATGAAGCATCTTATTAACCTCTCTAAGTCCTTGTGTTACGACCATTGTTCGTTCTCTAAAATATTAGTAACCACATCTAACCATCTGTTCCTTCCTTCTCCCTCTGATAAGGTAATGACTTCATAAACCTGACCGCTTTCTACTAACCTCATGTTAGCCTTTATATCCGACCGGTATCTCATGCTCCATACAGTCAAATACATAAACTGAACCTTATCAGCAATCACAACTTCCTTGCCCCTCAAATCATCTTTCCTTGCCCACACCGTAGCAACTTCTTCCCACGAATCCAAGTAGTCCTCATTACTCTCACCCTCACTCACAACTTTTTTAATGATTGTGATCCTCCTATCCAACCGACCAATTCGGTCAAGTTTTAAAATTCTTTCCTTAGTGTTTAGTAGTGCCATTAAATTACAGCTTGCTCTAACACATAAGTATTCATCAATAGCTGCGCACCAAATGGAATTTCCATCGCAGCCGTTGGGCTTCCACTAACTATTACGTTCTGCCTGTTCTCATACAAGTGACCAAGTATAAATAATATAGCCTTTCTCAATGGAGCAGGTACATCCTCAGCAGCAGACCCATAGCCACACACGTATGTAATAATAACAGCATTCGGCCTATCGTAAGTAGATGGCCAACTATCCTTAACAACTACTCTAGCAATATCAGAATGAGTATCAGTCCAATAACTACCAGCAGGAAATACTATTAAATCATTGTTGTCATCGTAGTAACTTATTGAGGCTACACTTTGCACTGGCCCGTTAAGTAGTGTTATCTCATAAGAAGGAAAATAATCCATTCTTATTTCCCTTGTTTGTGTTATTAAACTTCTGTTTGTGAATTGTTCAACCATCTCACGCGATGCCTGAATAAGTATTGCAATTAATCCGTCCTCAACAGTATTATCAACCTTCAGGTCAATCTTAGCCAGTGAGCTTGCAATAGGCTCAAGTGCTGGCTCCGTAGTTACTTTGCTATACTTAATCCGCATACTCTATCTGTCCTTTATTACGCTTAATCATTGCAAACAAAGCAGACTGTTCTTCCTGACTTAACTCTTCAATAAACTCATCAAGGTTGTAAGCAGATCCCAACTTTGGGTTAAATGGCCAAATGTTATCCGGCCCCTTAATGTCCATGCCCATAGGCTTGTTAGTTTTTACCGCTTTGTGTCCTATGCCTTGTGTCATCATAAAGTAAGTTGAGTTGTTATCAAGACCTCTGTTTATATCGTCTTTCCAAAATCTGTATCTCGGCTTTCCGATTACTTTCACTCTCCCTAACCCTTCAAGTTCATTAGCTGTCTTTACCGGAAAAAATCCTACATTACCTTTTGCTGTAGATCGACCAGGAGCAATAATGTCCTCGTAAGCCTCAACCTCTACACCATGAGTTTTCTGTAATGCCTTCCGGCTAATCATTCTACCCATCCCATAAGTAGTGTCGCTTTTTAATCTGTAGCAGTTACCATCTTCTGAGTTCAAAATCAAAGCATCCTTAAAACCAAAAAAGTCTTCCCCGCTTTTAATCAAAGGCTCGTACAAATCAATAATGCTATTAAGCAATACATCATCACTACCTATTTCCAATAAATAATCCCACTCTAACTTCATGGCTTCGTTTAGCCCGTGGTTCTTCTTCTCCCCTAGTGGATCGTTCTTATAAAATGTCCATTTGATTTGGTACTTCTCACATAAGGGGATCAAACTTTCTTCTGATATTACTACAAATGCGTCCATAGGTAGGCGGCTGAAACTAATCAGCCGCCTTATGCCCATGAAGCATATCTCTGTTATCTCAGGGCGTTTCCACGCTGCTAAGAATATCAGTATCATTAGGAAATATCCAAATACTTAACCGCAGCAGTGTTCTCAAGGAAGCTATCAGCTCTCATCAAACCGAACCATGCCACTTGATCAAATTCAGCATAACGCTCATCCAATCTCTTGATGTTAATATCGTTAACAATACGGACGATGAATTTAGAAAAATCACCGTAAGCAATAATCTTGTCTCCTGTTGCAGAAGTTGAAGACATAGCCTGATTCAAGAAGTAAGGCTTACCTAAGATTGTGCTAGGCGCACCATCACGGAATGACGGAGTCCATACAGAACCGAAGTTTGCAGTAGCCATAGCAAGTTGCTTGATTTCACTCAAAAGATTCTGATGCATCGCCCAAGCAACGCCAGGAGCCTCACCATAAGCAGGATCGATTGAATCCTGGAAAGATTGCAACTCAACAAGCGTGAAAGTTGAAGTCGAAGCAGTTACTCTTCCTCTTGCGGCAGCAGTCATGTAGCCTTGTGGCTGGTTTGATCCTGTTCCGTTAGTGAAATGAGTGTTTGTGATCCTTGCTAATCTCTCAGCCAATTGCTTAGCTAAATAACCAACAACATCCACACCTGAATCTTGTATTAATTCAGCGCTCATTTTAATCATCTTAGAAGAAAACTTGTAAGCGTTAAGATTGTAAACACTAAATACAAGTGCCGCAGTCGCAGAGCTCAGGTCTTGAGCTTCAGAAACCAATTCACCCGTATTAGCAGTGTCATCATTAATAGGGTAAGGAATTGTATTCCCGGTTGCTGTTCTCAAAATGCTTGCGTAGTTCAATAAAGAAGAAATGAAAGTCATGTATTCTACAATACGACCTGCAAATCCTTCTGGAATAGTGTAACCACCAGCACCAACGGTAGTAGACTGAACACCGGCACGCTTCTCCTTGTACTTGTTTGCAACAACTTGCTCTTCCTTAGAAAGATCAAATCCGCGAAGAATCTTGTCGAACACTTTCATGTCTCGAACTTCTGTGTCAGCGATCACTCGCTCATCAGCGGTCAAAGCATCATAACCACGCTTGTTTGATTTAGCAAGAACTTCTCTACGCTCAATAGCGGTAGCAGCATCATTGAATTTCTTCTCTGACTTGTTGTCATCGCTTGATTGCTCAGTAGCTTTTTTAGCCACTTCTTGTGCATTCAATCTCATTGAACGTTCTTCGTCCTCAACCTGAGCATCAATTTCTAATAGCTCAGCATCCCAAGCGCGAAACTTTGTCCGCTCTTCTTCAGTAGCCTTTGCATCGGCTCTCTTGTTTACGTCACGATACACATCTTGCATCTGTGATACGATTGATCCTTTCTTATCGAAAAGTCCTTTTAGTTTACTTGTCATTTTTTAATTCCGTTTTTGTTTAAAATAATTTCCATTTCTATTAAGCTCGCAGAAAGTATCTGCTCTGGCTCTTTCGTTTCTGCGAAAGATCTTGCGCCTACCGTAGAATCCTTATAAGCAGGACTCGTTACAGGCGATACATCGAAAAGTCGTTTTATCTTACTTATCGTGCGTACACTTGGCTTGTCTCCATTACGTTGCCATTGTTGTTCCTTCACGGTAAAAGCAAAACTCGATTGATGTATAATTCCTTCTTTGATTAAATTCCTTACATCTCTCGCTAAAGAAGTGTCCGGTAATTTTATCTGATATTTTAATCCCGTTTCGTCTTGTGTAATGGTTACGTTCTTACCATTTCTTCCAAGCACTAAATTCATGTCATGGTTGAATAATGCAACAACATCATCCGCTAATACTTCAGTAAAAGCACCGGGCGCAATACGCTCAGTCCATCCACCAAAATCTACCGAGTCTTTATTAAATACGGCTGCGTAACCCTCAATCACATTGTCATCCTCAGCACGAAATTCAACAGGCTCAGTAAAGAACCTTCTCTCACCATCTTCTATATTTTTGATGTAGTCTTTCATAATTAATATCCTTTACCGTCATTACTAAAAATACCCTCAATGATTAACTGAGGATCAACACCATCCTTAACCTGACTTTCTATTTGCTTTCTTAAAGAAGATTTCCTTGCTACAGGAGCAGCCTTTAATTGCTGTTGCATCTTTATAGGAACTGTAGCTCCCTGGATCATTAAATCATCCCCAAATGGATCAGCCGGATCGTTATTAAGTTTCCTTATCTCGTTAGGCTTCTTAATTCCATTCTGAATGTAGGTAGCGTATAATTTAGCGCGGGTCTCGCTGTCAGCTCTCAAGTAACCATCAAGGTTAAACTCGTAGTACATTTCTTCTTCTGTACTAAGCATAAATGTCTTGTTCGTGTATTCACACTCGAACTTTGCCGCAATCGGACTCATGGTATCCTGAAGGAACTCAATACCCATGCTTTCTACATTACTGTATTTTACCGCTGAATCTCCTAACTTTTGAGTAGGCACACCAAACCAGCGGCCTATGTTTGCTACTGAAAAGTTATTAGTAAGAATCCAATCGGCTTCGGCTGGCGGCACTGAAATTTCTTTGTACTCCCATCCAAAAGGCATCGCTACATCGCCACCATTACTTTTAGCTTCCTTAAAGGATTTCTTCATTTCCTCACGTTGCGCCAGAGTAACCCCCATCTTTGGAAGTAATAACGATGCTGGCTTGCCACCCCTTCCGTAGAATGAATCACCATACCCTCTAACGTCAAACATTAAAGAGACATCATCCTTCATGTATCCGATAACAGACTTACCGATTACACCGCTACCCATATTAGGTACGTGAATAATCTTATCTGATCCGTAGATTTCTTTTGTGCCGTTTTCATGAACGCGATAAACTACACTATTCTCACCCTCTAACACTTCAACATGGTCAGGGTGAATCAAATCATAGCCAACTACCCTTCCAATACCGTTTTTCTTAATAAATGCGAAGTGGTTTCCTTTTAATTCAAAATGCTGAGTAGCACGATCAAAGTATGTTACCTTGTTATATTTGCCGTATGAAATCTTATTAGAAACCTCAATACGTCCTTCGGGTGTTTTTCTGTAAACTTTGAATGGAGCAGAAGAAATAATGCCCGACTTGATGGCTACGGCACGATATACCGCGCTAAGTGTTAAAATGCTTTCAGAGGTAATACTGTGGCCAGATTTGGAAACGCCACCAAAAAGTTGATCCAAAGCCCAGCCATTGATAACCTGTTTAGGGTTATCTAATGAAACACCACGCTCCTCAGTGTTCCAAACGTATTTATTAACGAATTTCTGGAATACTCCCTGCATTGCAACAAAGGTCTGTCCCAATTTGGGAAAGATTGTGAACTTTTGTTACATTTGTCTCATGGCAGGAAAAACGTTTGATTTATTCAATAAATTTTACGAAAACAGACTCTCGCACGAACTTACGCGAGAAGACTCCTTCAACCTGGCTCAGGAAGAGTTTGAAAAAAAATATGAATTTCATGTTTACAAAAACTACGATAGCTTCCGCATGGCTCGAACAAGAAAGTTCAAGAAGAGACGATGATATTTTCAAAAGTCTTATGCCAGTAGTAAAAACTTAAAGCACTCATTTCCAAATACCTTCTGTCTCTACCATTGAGTGCCTTTTCATCTACTTTAAGAAACCCTTCAGTCTGAACCCAATACCACGCCCTTTTAATCTCAGCGTCTAAATTAACGGGCTGTTTGTGGATGCTGAAGCCTATCTTTGGCCTGTTTAGGAAGGCATCATCAAATCCAATCCTCTTTAGCATAGCCTTTAAAATACTCTTATTGCCTTTAACCCGGTGCTCCTTCTCTCTGATTGATAAAGCCATCTCTACCAGCCTGTGATCTAAAAATGGGCTTCTAACCTCCAACCCGTTACAAGCAGCCGCGAAGTCAAGTGTCTTGTTTAAATCGAATTGAACGTAAGTCATCAACTCAAACATTTGACTTGAAATAGACTTATCTACACTAAATTTGGTAGCTGTATATGAACATCTGAATATATGGTTAAGTTGTTTCTCATTACAAACTTCACCAGTCCTATCGTAGCCAAAGAATAACTCATCCGCACCATTCGCGGTAATAGCAACCTTCCCATACTTAGCTGTCTCCTTACAAGCAGCGTAAGGTATCATAGCCGCCATGCAAGGCTCCCCACTATTTTTAGCAAAGTCTATAAGTGTTTTTTCAACTTCTATGTCTTGTGGATAAATCCTTTTAAGATCAATGTTAAATTTCTTGGCTACCTGTTGGGCATAACCGTACTCAGGCGAATCTAAATGTATAGCTTGCCCGTTACTGAAGCGCGAAGCAACTAAGGTAGAATCAATGCCACCAGATAAAAATATATGGATAGGCACATCCGAAACCTTAACCTTGTCAATAGCATCCAAAACTAAATCCTCTATACCGGAGGTGTTATCTTGATATTTAATATCGTAATATTTACTTATAGAAATCTCATCAGCGTCAATGTCGTAAGTTAAATGCTCGCTGGCGCAAAGTTTCTTTATCCCTTTGAATAAGTGGTCTTCAAACATAGTGCCACCAAGCATCCAATAAGTTTGTAAAGCCTCCCTGTTAATCTCCCACTTATCCTTAATCTTAAACAAAGCAGCCGGTGAGCTGGCAAATGCGAACTTTCCTTTTTCGTGATAATAGTATAAAGGCTTCTGCCCAAACCTGTCTACAAATAATTCAATCGTATTAGTCTTCATGTCGTGAAGGCCAATAGAAAACATACCGTTTACGTCATCAACCGCTTTTAGTCCTCTTTTATAAAAATGGTGCAATAGTGCTACCGTGTCACTTGTTTCGTATGGATAGTAATCTTTGTAGTCATACCAGCATCCGTTAAACGTAAGCATATACCTTTCATTCATAACTGGCTGAAGCTGATTGCCAATTACCGAAAGTAGGTTATGAGTAAAAATTACGTTATCATGTATATCGTACTCAGAGTCATCGGGGCCACCCGCATCCTGTACCATCATTGCATTTTTTGCTAATGGGAAATCAAAGTTTACCCATCCTGAAATTCTACACATAATTAGTTCTTTTTAAGGTTTTTGGTTGGCTATGCGATACATCGTATCGCGTATGCACTAG
>Ga0105044_10007775_pt1 | contig 14759 bp, 11 predicted proteins | sample MAT01_FD_78092 | JGI IMG/M metagenome (GOLD analysis project Ga0105044, IMG submission 78092) | Freshwater microbial communities from Lake Fryxell liftoff mats and glacier meltwater in Antarctica - MAT-01 | ecosystem: Environmental > Aquatic > Freshwater > Ice > Liftoff microbial mat | place...
AATGTGAAACGTCAAACGTGAAATGTGAAACGTGAAACGTGAAACGTCAAATGTGAAACGTCAAATGTGAAACGTCAAATGTGAAACGTGAAATGTGAAACGTCAAACGTGAAACGTCAAATGTGAAACGTCAAATGTGAAACATCAAACGTGAAACTTAGTTAGACCGGGTTAGATGTTGAAATGTTTTTGGAATTGGGCTAAATTATGTTGGTTTGAAAATATTAATGAATATTAATGAACACTAATGAAAGGATAAATGATGCTAAATTTAAATCACAAAAATTTGGAAGTTTGGAAACTAAGTATTGATTTGATAAAATCTTTATATACGTTAACTAACAATTTTCCCAAAAACGAAATGTTTGGAATAACAAATCAGATCAGGAGAGCAGCAATATCAATTTCTTCAAATTTGTCGGAAGGTTCTTCAAGGAAATCACCACAGGAAAGAAAAAGATTCTACGAAATATCAAGATCTTCATTGGTAGAAATTGACACTCAATTAATTATATCTTACGAACTCAATTACATAACTTTAAACGAAATTGAAAATCTAAACGAACCTTTAAACAAACTCTTCGCAAAATTATCTAACTTAATTTCAAAGACTGTTTGACATTTCACGTAAAACGTTTCACGTAACAAACTTATATCCCGAAGAATGCATAGTCAGCAGGTGTTTTGGAGTGGAAGGATTTGTTTCGATTTTTTTGCGAAGCATTAAGATGTAGTTGTCTACAGTTCTGGTAGTAGGAAATACCTCATATCCCCATATTTCATCAAGCAATGTATTCCGTGAGATAACATCGCCGGTATTTTTTATAAAATATTTTAACAGTTCATATTCTTTCAAAGATAATTTAATTTTCGTTTCGCCTTTTGTGGTTTCCATTTTCTTGAAATCAATTTTAACATCTGAGAAAGAGTAAGTGCTGAAGTCTTCTTCAATGGAATGCTTTCTTCTCATCACTGCCTTGATCCTTGCGATCAGTTCCTTCACACCAAATGGTTTTGTCACGTAGTCATCTGCACCAAGCTCTAATCCCAGCACTTTATCAGCTTCCTCACTTCTTGCAGTCAACATTATTATGGGTGTGCTTATATTTTTCATTCTCAGGTTTTTACATATTTCCAGACCGCTCATTCCCGGAAGATTGATATCAAGTAAAATCAGATCAGCGGTTTTTTGAAGTGCAAGATCAAATCCTGCGTTGCCGTCGGAAGAAATTATAATATCATAATTCTCAATCTCAAGCATTTCTTTTATTCCTTTTTGTATAGCAGGGTCATCTTCTATTAACAATAATTTAGTTTTCATTTTTTGACATGAATTTAGTTATGATCTTAAATTTACGTTCTCAGTGAACTCAAAGACTTACAAGCCCGGAAATCTTATTTCAAATTTACTTCCTTTGCCTACTTCACTTTGGACGGTGATAACTCCATTATGAGCATCTAAAATATGTTTGACAATGGATAATCCTAATCCTGCTCCTTTAATGTTATCAGGTCTGCCGCTATTAACCCTGAAAAAAGGATTGAATATTTCTTTGAGATTATTTTCTGAAATTCCAACTCCCTTATCTTCTATACACAGGCAGGAAATATTATTTTTTACCGAAGTACTCACTTTAATATACCGTGTTTTGTCAGAATATTTTATGGAATTTGAAATTAAATTTTGGATCAATGAATTTATTGCATCGATGTTGCCGTTGATACAGATATCATTTTCAGAAAGATTTTTTTCAACTTCAAACTGCTTCATCATAAATTCATAACTCATAAAATTCAATACACGATTTAGAATATGGTTCAAATCGATTTTTTCCAAAGTATATTTTTTAATACCTCTTTCAATCCGGGCATAATCCAGTACATTATTTATCATTCTTTCTAACCTGCCGGTTTCACCTTCGATGATCTCAAGATATTCAATGCTTTTTTCTCTTGAAATTTTTTCATTCCGGAGAAGCTCAGAAAATATTTTTATAGATGAAAGAGGAGTTTTAAGGTCGTGAGATACAGATGCAACAAAGAAAGACTTAAGTTCGCTTAGTTCTTTGTGCTTTGTCTTTTCCAATTCCTCGAGCAGCAGTTTTTGCTGAAGCTGAATTTTCTTCAAAGCCAGGGCTGCTGAAGAAGCAATTGCGGTAAGAAGTTCGACATCAGATGAAGAATACTTCAGCTCTGATAGCTTATCACCCATTACTAAGGCTCCGATGACTTCATTTGAACCCAAAGTCAGCGGTATGACAAGATTTATATTCCATTTCCTGAAAACTAATTCAAGTGATGAATCAAACACGACTTCTCTGTTAATCTTATTTTTTAAAGCGAAAGGCAGATTAAATTTGGATGAAAGTTTTTTAACTCTTAAAGCAAAAATATTTTTTGAAAGCTCATCAAAATTTTTCTGTTCAAGAATTTTTAATCTACTGCCATCGGATGTTTTGACTATAACAGCTATGGATTTTACGGGGACTAATTTACCGATCTCATCAGAAAGGAATTTACCCAGAGCATTCAGTGTCTCGCATTCCTTCATTCCTCCGGTAATCCTGTTTATTGCTTCATCAAAAAAATACTTTTCTTTGTAAAAAGCAGAATCCACAAATTTCTTCACTTTGTCCTTTAACGGATTAAAAATCAAAGCAATGAGAATAGCTGTCAGTACATTAAAAAATTTAGCATCCTCTCCGATAATGCTGCTGGCAAAATTACTAAGCAGATAAATTATGCCAAGGTATAAAAAAATAATTATGGTTATTAACAGGGAATAGATAATACTTCTTTTGATAACAACCTCTATGTCGAACAGCCGGAATTTTATGACAGCAATTGCAAACGATACGGGTATCAAAATCAGAAAAGCTAAAACAATTTCTTCCAAAAAGAGAAAGGGCAGTCCGAAGATATCAGGGATCAACAGGAAAATAATAAAAGGAGTTGCTCCAATTGCAGAACCCCAGAATATCCACTGGAGCTGTGCTTTTTCGTTCTTTGATTTTGATCTCTTATATTTCAGAGGCAGGATCAGAGTTGAAGCTATCACTGACAACAATAAAAATAATTGGGTTGAGGTCCAGAGGTGGTAATATAATTTCAAATATTGAAAATCCAAATCCCTTAATGAAATAAAGAACGAGTAAACAATTGCGATGCTGAAGATAAATGCTGTAAGATAAAGCAAATTGAGTATTAACTTCTGCTTTAATAAGAATCTTCCCGGAAAGATTAGAGAGAAGTGAAGAAAGAAAACACTTCCCCAAATATAGCTAAGTGGATGAGTTATCTTTATTAGATAACCCAACCAATCACTGACGCCTCTTCCGGAGTAACCTGCAGGAGTTAAAATTGCCAGAGCAAAAGTAACCAATAGCAGGCAGAGCATCCTTGCTGTCTTTTCCCGAGGCGTAGCTGAAATAACATAAACACCAGCCAGCCAGAATGATAACCCTATTATTAAAGTTATTATTATAAAAAAATTATTACTATAAAAATCAACGAGTTCAACTTTAGTTGCATATGAATTGCCATTTCCATCTGAAAAATTAATCTCTGCGGTTTCACCCGGAAGTTTTGTATCAATGATAAAACCTATATGGGATACATTTGTGATGGGGAAATTGTCTATTCCCAAAATTAGATTACCTTTTCGGATTTCTTTATAATCATCATTGGAATAAATATTATTGTTATCAGAAAGGACTATGAATGGTAGAGCTGATTTTTCAGTAAGTCTATGAATTGAAAATAAACCGGTTATAAATATTAATGCAATAAGAAAATAAAAAAAAATAAGCTTATACCTGATATTCATTTATGCTGCAAGATTCCAATAACAATAAAAAACTTTTAACAGAAAAGAAAGGATGAGTAGGTTACCAATAAAGACTGATTGATGTTTTATAATTGATCACAAACATAAAGATTGATAATAATTATTTAGAGTGCCGTCCAAAATAATTTTTATCAACATATATTCTAAAAAGCCTTGTTACTCTGAATATTTTTAAGGCCCACAAGAATAGTTTTGACCGGAAAATTTCCAAATGACACTATAATATCTTTAAATTAGCTGAAATGGAGTCTACAGAAGTGTAACTGGATGGGGCTTGGAATTATCCTAAAAACTTTTCCTTCAGTTCGTGAGTCGGAACTCTGCACGAATCTTTTTTGCCAAACCATTTGTAACGGTTCTTTGCAATTATCCGATAGAAGAAATTTCTCAATGGCGGCGGGACGATCTTAAAAATTGATAAAGTCTTCCAGACTCCTCCGAATTCTTTTGAGATGTGAATGATGGCGCTGCTTTCGGAATAATATTTATTGCCGTCGATGAGTATGATTGAAAACAGGTCATCAGGATCAAGACCGAATTTTTTTAGAAGCTTTTGTCCGGCTTCGGACTGAAGAGAAGCAAATCTGAATTTATCATGCTTATCGTGATCGATAATATAGTTAACGCTTGAATTGCATAAGTTACAAACACCGTCGAATAGTATTACTTTGTACTCTTTCAATGATAATTTATTTAAGTATAATTTATCTCAATTAATTTTTAAATTTGACTCATTAAAATTTCTTAATGCCAATGAGCAAGACCATTGCCGTGATTGGAGATATTCACGGATGTTATAACACGCTCGAAAATCTTTTCCCCAAATTAAAAAATATTCCGGAGATCTATTCAGTAGGCGACCTTGTTGACAGGGGACTGCACTCAAGAGAAGTCATCCAGTTCTGCATGGATAATCTGATCCGTCCTGTACGGGGAAATCACGAAGACATGCTTCTGAATGCTATCGATAAGTCGGATAAATTTTTCGGATTTATGTCTAAGGACTCCGAGCTGTACTATTATAACGGCGGAAGAGAAACACAGTATTCGTATATTCAGTCAAGACTTTTTTCTAATTTTAAAAAGTTCAGGAATGAGTTCAGGTCATCAGGTCATTATGACTATCTCCGAAAGCTTCCGCTGAAATATGATCTTGAAAAGGTTGTTATATCTCACGCAGGTATAATTGAAGGCGGAGATGATTATTCTATTATTTGGAACCGCAGCACACCCGCAGTTCTTGATAAGCTTCAGATATTCGGACATACGCCCGTTGATAATCTGATCTATTATAAGAATTATTATTCAAATATTGATACCGGCTGTGTATTTAAAAATAAACTTACCGCGGTAATTGTTGATACAAAACTCGGCAGTATTATTGACACCATTCAGGAAGATTTTCATCCTTCGGATATGGAATAAAATAATTTTTGCACCCATATTTTCCTCCTTATAACCATTAATATTACAAAACAATTTTTGAGATCTTTGGGCATTTCACAAATCAATACATTGTAAAATATTGCAAAAATGACTAAATTATGCAATATTTCAAATTCAAACATCAATTCTTAATTCTCAATTATTAATGGTATTATCACAACAGTTAAAATCCCAAAACTCATTATTCATTAATCATTACATAATAAAAAAGATTGGCTAACGAAAAAATTGTTCCTGTAAATATTGAAGAGGAAATGAAGTCTTCATACATTGATTATTCAATGTCTGTCATTGTATCAAGAGCATTGCCTGATGTTCGTGACGGTTTAAAACCTGTGCATCGTAGGGTTCTTTTTGGAATGAGCGAGCTTGGACTTGCCGCTAACAGAGCTCCTAAAAAGTCAGCCCGTATAGTTGGAGAAGTACTTGGTAAATATCATCCGCACGGAGACAAAGCTGTATATGACGCGATGGTAAGAATGGTGCAAGAGTTTTCTTTGAGATACCCGCTTGTAGACGGTCAGGGTAACTTTGGATCGGTCGACGGTGACTCGGCAGCGGCTATGAGATATACAGAAGCAAGACTTTCAAGGGTTGCAGAAGCCATCCTTGAAGATCTGGAAAAGAACACAGTAGATTTCACTCCTAACTTTGATGATACTTTGCTGGAACCTTCCTGTCTTCCGTCGGTAATACCAAATCTTTTGATCAACGGTTCAAGCGGTATAGCAGTAGGTATGGCAACAAACATTCCGCCTCACAATCTGAATGAAGTTTGTGACGCCATTGTTCATTTAATAAAAAATCCGAAAGCCGAAATAAAGGATCTGATGAAGAAGATCAGCGCTCCTGATTTTCCGACCGGAGGATTGATCTATGGTTATGAACCGGTGAGGGAAGCATTCGAAACAGGAAGAGGAAAAATTATTCTTCGTGCAAGAGTTTCAATTGAAGTGGAAAAGAATGGCAAACAAAATATCATCATTACTGAAATTCCTTATCAGGTGAATAAAGTAACATTGATCGAAAACATAGCACAGCTTGTAAGAGACAAGCGGGTTGAAGATATTTCAGATATTAATGATGAGAGTGACAGGGACGGAATGCGTATTGTCATTGGACTGAAACGTGACGCTAATGCGCATGTGATCATGAATAATCTTTACAAGCATACGCAGATGCAGACCACCTTCGGCGTGATCATGCTTGCGCTTGTTGACGGAATTCCTAAAGTGCTTAACATCAAGCAGACGATGGAGCATTTCATCAATCACAGACTGAATGTGATCGTAAGACGGTCCAAGTTTGATTTGGAAGCGGCGGAAAAGAGAGCTCACATATTGGAAGGATATATAATTGCTCTGGATAATATTGATGAAGTGATCAAGCTCATAAAAAAATCCAAGGATACCGCCACTGCAAAAGAAGGATTGATGAATAGATTTAAGCTGTCTGAAATTCAGTCAACGGAAATTCTTAACATGCGCCTTCAGAGACTGACAGGACTTGAGAGAAAGAAAATTGAAGACGAATACAAAGACATACTTAAAGCGATCGAGAAGCTGAAGAACATTCTGCAGAACGAACAGCTAAGAAGGGATATGATATGCGATGATCTGAAGCTGATCAAAGAAAAATTCGGTGATGAAAGACGAACGGAGATAATCTATGATGTAAGAAAAATGTCGGATGATGACATGATGAAAGAGCTCATAAAAGAAGAAGACGTAGTCATTACAATTTCAAATAAAGGATTCATAAAAAGAATACCTGTTAATTCCTATAAGTCTCAGGGACGGGGAGGAAAGGGCATTACAGCAGCATCTACTGGCAGTGCTGATAATGATGATTTTATCGAACACATGTTCATCGGTTCGACTCATCAGTATATTATGTTCTTTACTGACAAAGGTAAGTGCTACTGGCTGAAGGTGTATGACATTCCTGAAGGAAGCAGAACATCAAGAGGGAAGTCCATATTGAATTTAATTGAAAAGGAAAAAGATGAAGATATATCTTCCTTCCTGATGGTAAAGGATTTCTCTGAAGAGCTTTATGTAACAATGGTTACAAGCATGGGAGTCATTAAAAAAACAAAGCTTGATGCATATTCCAATATAAGACGAAACGGCATTCAGGCGATCAAGCTTAATTCGACGGATAAGTTAGTTGAAGTTAAACTTACAAACGGTTCCCAGGAGATAGTCATAGGTTCGCACGAAGGACAGGCGATAAGATTTAATGAGTCACTTGTACGTGATATGGGAAGAACAGCAACAGGCGTTCGCGGAATAAAACTTGCGAAGGGTGATTTTGTGGTTGGACTTGTTGCAGTACAGAGACCGAGCGCGACGATCCTTGTCATAACAGATAAGGGCTACGGCAAGAGAAGTGACCTTAGCGATTACAGAGTGACAAACCGCGGTGGTAAGGGAGTGATAACTGTTAAGACAACCGATAAAGTCGGCAAGCTGATCTCGATCAAGGAAGTAACAGATTCGGATGATCTGATGATAATTACCTCTAAGGGAATTCTGATCAGACAAAAAATGAAGGACATAAGAGTAATGGGAAGAAACGCACAGGGAGTAAGAGTGATAAGACTGAATGATACTGATACCATTTCAGCGGTAGCAAGAATAGCTGAAGAGGATAAGGATGAGTCGCAGGAGAAGATGTTCTAAAAGTAATTTAAAATTGTAAATTTCACATTATAAATAGTTGCAGATCAACCATTATAAAGAGTGCTTTAAATGATACCAATTGACCTCCGCAGTGATACGGTAACGAAGCCTTCGAGGGAAATGCTCGAAGCGATGATCAGCGCTAAGGTGGGTGATGATGTCTTTGGTGAAGATGAAACTGTAAACAGTCTCCAGGAAAAGTGTACACAGCTTACAGGCAAAGAAGACGCTCTGTTTGTTCCGACCGGAGTAATGGGCAATCAGCTTGCACTGAAGTGTCATACGATCCCGGGCGATGAAGTAATCGTTGAAAGCGAATCACATATAATTAATTACGAAACAGGAGCTGCACCCGTAATTGCGGGTGTTCAGCTTCTTTCTGTTAACGGCAAAAAAGGAATTCTTAAAGCTGATGAGATTAGAAAATATGTGAGAACTTCTGAATACTATTTCCCCGTGTCAAGACTGATCTGCATTGAGAACACCCACAACAGAGCAGGCGGAACAATTCAGCCGCTTGATATTCTAAAAGATATTTCTTTATATGCAAAGTCTTCCGGAATTAAAACACATCTTGACGGAGCCAGGATATTTAACGCATGTGTGGAAACGAATATATCTGTGAAAGAATATTCATCTTACTTTGATTCGATCTCATTTTGTTTTTCAAAAGGTCTCGGAGCTCCTGTAGGTTCTATTCTATGCGGAAGCAAAGATTTTATTACAATGGCAAGGAAGTGGAGAAAGATGCTTGGCGGAGGAATGAGACAAGCCGGCTTTTTAGCAGCAGCCGCGATATATGCACTGGATAATAATGTTGAAAGACTAAAGGAAGATAATAACAAAGCGAAATTCTTTGCAGATGAGCTTAGTAAGATCGAAGGTATTGAGATCGATGCCGGATCAGTTGAAACTAACATCGTTATCTTTTCATGCTCAAAATTTTCAAAACCAGAATTAATTAATATGCTGAGATTTAAGGGTGTATTTATTTCTTCAGGCAGCTATGATAATATGCGTGCTGTGTTTCATCTTGATGTATCTGAAAGCCAGGTAGAAGACGCTTTAAAGATCTTCAAAACTGTTGCCCGGTAAATTCACTGTATTCACGCAATTTAATTTTTTCCTCAGCAAGTTTTTTATTGAGACCATTCTTCAGAATGTTCTTGTGTGATAATCCGCAAAGTACAACTATCCTTTTCCCTTCAAACTCATTCTTATACTTCACTATATTTTCAATCATTACATTGTTCCTTATGTTCCAGTATTCGGTTTCAGTGTTCCAGTAAGAATCATAGTCCGATAATCCCGGAGAAAGATCGATAAGCTTTCTCAGACCGGTATAAGAATAGAAATTAATAGTGTCAATCTTTTTCCTGCCTTCCTCACTGTTGATGTATGTTGGTGTGGCATTTGCCATCTCTTCTGAAACGTTGATCATTGAAAGTATCCTGGAGAACATTTCTGATCCTTCACTACTCAGCTTATTAGTCTGAGATAAATTATTTATGTCAGAGTAAAAATTTGATTCATTCCTTTTTCTTCCATACCCATCCAGAAAAGCATCTCTGCCATCAATGTCGTAAGGACGAAGCGTGACATTATTTGTGCGGCTGTATATGGTGATCGCACTTGTTTCCATAAAGGCGTATTCGATATCTTCGTTTAATTTGAAATCGGATGTCATATAGGAATTATCGCATTCGACGAGAATCAGGTCGGGCTGAACTAAATTAAGTATGCGCAGGAGTGAATCGGAGTTATAATTATCTGTGCTGTAATGAACGGTTCCGATCACAATAACATCTGTTTCATTATCAGGAATGGCAGGGTAACTTGTACGGGTATTTGTGATTATAAGAAAGAAGGTGAGTAAGTATAAAAATATTTTAAAAGGCATTGGCGTGAAATAATTATTTGTTTAATTTTCTTAACAAAGATATTTCAAAAAAATCACTGTTAGATTCTTTAATTTTATTATTTGAAATTTCTTTTTAATTTCTACAATTTCCCAAATAATAATTTACTTCAAAATTTCCTTTACAATAAAACTTTTTAAGGTTTGACTGAAAAAAAAATTCCTATCTTTCCTCTTCTGCTTGTAAACTTCATCAGTACTCTTGGTCTGAGCATTGTCATTCCCTTTTTAGTATTTCTCGTTACAAAGTTTGGTGGTAATGCTCTGATGTACGGGATCATTGGAGCGGCTTATCCTGCCTTCCAGCTAATTGGAGCTCCTGTACTTGGAAGATGGTCAGATGTGTATGGAAGGAAAAAGATTCTGATCCTGAGCGGCATCGGAGCATTAGTGGGATGGATGATATTTTTTATTTCATTCTTTCTTCCGCAGAGCATTTTATTTGAAGGTAATTTATTTCTTACCGGACCGGTAATGATTACACTTCCATTATTGATCTTATTCGCAGCAAGAGCCGTTGACGGACTGACAGGAGGGAACATTTCAGTTGCCAATGCTTATTTGTCTGACATTACCGAGGAGAAAGACAGAAATAAGAATTTTGGTAAGCTCTCAATATCCTTCAATCTCGGTTTCATTGTAGGACCGGCTCTTGCAGGAATTCTGGGCAGCACTTCCTACGGTGAAATGCTTCCTGTGATCGCTGCTTTTGCCCTCTCACTGGTTGCTGTGCTGGCAATTTATTTCTTTCTCCCAGATTCGAATGCAAAAACATTTCATGAAAAACAGGAATACTCCGGTGTGAATAAAATTCTCGGAGTAGAGAATAAAGAGTGTTTTGAAAATAGTAAAGACAGTATTGAAAATATTACATTTAAAAGAATTCGGAAATTAAAGCACGTTACTTATTTTCTTGTATTAAACTTTCTGATATTTTTAAGCTTTAATTTTTTTTATACGGCTTTCCCTATTCATGCTGTAAAGAAGCTTGAATGGAGCATCACTCAAATGGGGATTTTCTTTTCCGTTATGAGTCTGATAATGATAATTGTTCAGGGTCCGGTGCTGGGATATGCTTCAAAAAAATATTCTGAAAAGCAGCTTATACTTTTTGGAAGCTTATTGCTTGGAGTAAATTTCATCTTGCTCTTATCTGAAAATATTATTTTACTCTATGCCGCCGCGACACTGTTCGCATTTGGAAACGGTTTAATGTGGTCATCGTTTCTTTCTTTGCTTTCAAAAATTGCCGGGAAGAAATTACAAGGTGCCGTACAGGGATATGCCAGCAGTGCAGGAAGTCTTGCGAGTATAATCGGTCTGATCGGGGGAGGATTACTTTATGAGTCATTACAGGGTTTTACATTTCTCATTGCAGCTTTTGTAATGTTTGCGGTTTTCTTTCTTGCATTCAGAATTCCTTCTGTTGAAAAAATACCTGAGGACATCTGAGGATTAGGAGGAATAGTAAAATTATATCTATGACTTGACATTTCCAATCAGTAAAATTAATTTGCATTCAATTAAAAATATATTAACCAACCGAGAGGCGGGGTGCCTACAATGATAAAATATAAAAACATACGAAATATAACAGACATCCTCAGCATGAACAACCGGATTAAATCAACTTAATTAATATTTCAATTTAAAGCAGAGTTTTAGCTGCGGATGTCTATCAGGCTCCGCAGCTTTTTTATTTTAAAACTAAACCAAATTTAAATTGAAAATTACATTAGACAACATCGAAGACGCAATAGAAGAATCAGGAACATTTCAAAAATTCAAATCAAAGAAAAAAAAATTATCCGCCTCCAAAAATGTGAGCAAGCTTGTCTCAGACGACGGATCAAATTCGTTTACAGCATCTGATCTGGAGGATTTCAGGGACAGAGGTTTACTGGATGAACTACTTCATATTATTAAAAGCGGAAAGGAAGCTACCGTATATCTCGGCAGAAACAGTGAAGGATACTGCGCTGTGAAAGTGTATACAGACCTACGTGTGAGGTCCTTTAAGAATGATAATGTTTACAGGCAGGGGAGATTTATCGGGGATGCGAGGGCTGAAAAGGCGATCGATCAGGGTTCTCAGTTCGGACTTAACGCGCATCAGATACTCTGGGTGAGTGAAGAATTCCGTCAGATGAATTTTCTTTATCAGGAAGGTATTCCTGTTCCAAAGCCAATCGCAACTTCAGGCATAGTGGTATTAATGGAATTCATCGGCGATGATGGTGAAGCTGCTCCCAGGATATCAGATCTTGATCTCGAAAAGTACGAAGCCAAAGACGCCTTCAGGCAGTCATTGACAATACTTGAAAAAATAGTTTCCATTGGAAGGATACACGGTGATCTTTCTGCATACAACCTTCTCTGGCATAATGGAAAAGTTATTGTAATTGATTTTCCTCAGGTGATAAATATTGAACGAAATTCTTCGGCGAGGGAAATACTTAAGCGGGATGTTGATTCTCTTTGCAAGTCGTTTAAAAAGCATAAGGTCGCTGCCGATCCCGATAGAATATTCAGGGATATGCTGAGAATTATTTATAATTCAGGACTTGAGATATAGATCAACAAATGTAAAGATTGACATCCAAAATGTTTTTGAAAAATTCAAAATAATTTTTAATTCAATCGGTTTTGGTAATATTTTTGCACCAATATCGAATAACCTTGAAGATATACTTATGCTGTCCAAATAAATTTATATTAATTCTGTTTTTAAAATTAGTGATACTATTTTTAATTCGTGATCATTCGTGAAATTCGTGGCAAGTTTTTTCCTTCTTTTGGACGTATGTGAAATGCAAGCATTAAATCTCTACTTGCTTGAAATTAATTATGCATATAATTAAATTTACCGAAAATTTTAGACTGCCTCACTTTTAAATAGATATCAAATGTGCAGGCACATCCTGATAACTAATTTTTTATTGTAAATTTAATTTGAACTTAAAAAATTTATGCAAAATAAAATCGGACGCAGGCAATTCATTGTAATATGTTCGGCTGCTGCTGCGGTTTCAATGCTTCCCTTATTGCCGGGATGTTCAAAGCGATCTGATCTTGAATTGGCAGAATTTAAAAAGTTAAGCGCTGTGTTGACAGGCTTTCAGGTAACTGACATGGATAATGATCTTGCCGCAATATATTACAAGAGTATTCTGGAATTTCCGCCGGTTGATGTAAACCCCTCGGAATTATTTGCAGACCTTGAACTGGATACGGTAGTTACTCCCGCTCCAAATATTATTGAACAGAAAATTTACAGCAACCCTAAAAAGACATTGCTGGCAAACACAATTATTACTTACTGGCTTTCTGGAAGCTTTAAATCTAAAGACGGCATTAAAGTATCGGATTATCAGCTAATGTATGCATGGAAAGCAACCGGTTATCTTATTCCAAATGCACAATGCAGAGGTGATTTCGGTTTTTGGTCTAATAAACCCCATGTTGTATAAGATTATCATAGCATTGATTGTCAGATATAAAATTCTTTCAACCTACAAACTTTTAACTTTTAACTTTTAACTTTACAAACTTTTAACTAAATAAATGTCTGATTATAACGCTGATGTAGTAATTGTAGGCGGCGGGATTGCGGGAGCGCTTATGGCTCTTGGTCTTGTCCGGGCAAATGCAAATGTACTGATCATTGAAGCAGGGGTCAGAGTCGACAGAAATAAGGGAATTGCGAATTATATGAACACTCCGGACCGAAATAATGATACACCATATTCACCGATCTCAAACTCAGCGCCATACCCGCCAATGATGAATCCTGATGATTATTATATTCAGACAGGACCGGATAAATTTCAAAGCAATTACATTAAAGCTCTCGGTGGTACCACCTGGCACTGGCTGGGAACATCTTTAAGATTCGTTCCGAATGATTTTAAAATGAAGAGTGAATACGGAGTGGGAGTCGACTGGCCAATCGGATACAATGACATTGAGCAATGGTATTATGAAGCAGAAAAAGAATTGCCTGTCTCAGGAGACGATGAAGCTCCTCTTGGAGTGAAGAGAAATAATCCATACCCTTCCTCAATGATCCCAATGACTTATCTGGATAAGATAGTTCAAAAAGCATTTGCTGATATCAGCTTACCGGATGCTCCGGAAATAAAACTTGAGGTTGCAAGCACTCCACAGGGCAGGCTTTCAAAACCTGAGCCTGATCAGCAGAGACTTGCATGCTGCGGAAGTAATAACTGCATTCCAATGTGTCCTGTCGGCGCAAAGTATGACGCCTCCTTTACTATTGCCAAAGCTGAAGCACTTGGCGCAGTGGTCATTACAAATGCTACAGCGAAATTCATTCAGACAGATTCCGATGGAAATGTAACAGGAATATTATTTCAAACACCTTCAGGAGACAGCATTGCAACAGGAAAGGTATTTGTTTTGGCAGCGCATGCTATCGAAACTCCAAAGCTTATGCTTATGTCAAAGAGTGAACAGTATCCTAACGGTATTGGAAATTCAAGTGATCAGGTTGGCAGAAATCTTATGGACCATAATTGCGTGCTTTCATACGGACTGACTAAAGAACCTGTTTATCCTTATCAGGCGCCACTTTCTACATCAGGAGTTGAAGTCGTAAAAGACGGAGCGTTCAGAAAAAACAGAGGGGCGTTCAGGATTGAGATCGGTAATGACGGTTGGAGCTGGCCCGTAGGATATCCAGAAGTACTTGCCACATGGCTTATGAAAAGATCAGGAGGAAGAACTCACAGGATGAATACTTCTACAAATTCTAAGAACGAAAAAGTAATCTTAGCTCAAAACTTGTTTGGAGAAAAGCTTAGACAGGATATTAAAAACAACGTAATGCATGAAATAAGATTTG
>Ga0105044_10007778_pt1 | contig 14757 bp, 9 predicted proteins | sample MAT01_FD_78092 | JGI IMG/M metagenome (GOLD analysis project Ga0105044, IMG submission 78092) | Freshwater microbial communities from Lake Fryxell liftoff mats and glacier meltwater in Antarctica - MAT-01 | ecosystem: Environmental > Aquatic > Freshwater > Ice > Liftoff microbial mat | place...
CCCCGAACGCCCGATCGCCGAACCCCGTACACCGGGAACCCCTCCGAGGTTGTATTGGTTTTCGCAAACGATCGGACCCGGACGCGGCTTGGAAACCTTTCCGCAAATCTTGGGACGAATGCGGACGACCTGTGACCTTTTCCTCCGGGGGTCGCCCGTTCCCGGATACCTCGACCGCCTGCGACAACAGGCGGCCGCCGCCGGCTATCGCGGGGCGATCGAGCTGCTGCCACGGGCGGCACCCGACGAAATGGCGCGGCTCGCGGCAGGATACGATCTCGGATTGGCTCTTGAAGAATCGACCCCCCCGAACCGGGATCTTTGCCTGACCAACAAGCTTTTCCTCTACCTGCTCGCGGGCGTTCCGATCGTCTACTCTCCCACGCGTGCGCAATGTCTTTTCGCCCGGGACGTCGGCGCTGCCGCGCTCGAAGCCGATCTCGCTCGACCGGACGAAACGGCCCGGACGCTCGACGACTATTTTTCCGATCCTGCCCGCCGGTCCGCCGCGCGGACCGAGGCTTGGACCCTGGCCCGGAGCCGATATCATTGGGACTGCGAAAAGTGCACTTTGCTTTCGTCCGTCGAGGCGGCCTTGGCCACACGGCGAGGAAGACCGATACCCGCATGAAACGCGTGCTCATCGTCACACCGCGTTGGATACCGCTGGTTTCTCCCGACATGCAACGGGTGCGTGCCAGTCTGCCCTACTACCGCGCAAACGGTTGGGAACCGGTGCTGCTCTGTGTCGATCCGGAAGCCGCCGGCGGGGTTCCGGAGCCGGCACTGGCCGACACGGTGCCTGGCGACATCAAAGTCTATCGCTGCGGCGCGATTCCCCCTCGTTGGGCTCGCTGGCTGGGAATAGGCAGCCTCGGGCTGCGCGCTTGGTTTCCACTCTTGCGCGCGGGAAGAAGCGCGATCGAGCGGGAAAAAATCGATCTGGTTTTCGTTTCGACCACCGAGTTCGTCGTCACCGCCGCGGCGCGGCTCTGGAAACAAGCGACCGGCACCCCCTACATCGTGGACGTGCAGGATCCATGGCGAACGTCCCACTACGAACGCCCCGATGCGCCGTCCCCGCCGGGGGGATGGAAGTACCAATTCGCTCGATTCGTGGCCTGGTCGTTGGAAGAATCCTCCTTTTCTCGCGCCGCTGCGCTCATGAGCGTTTCGCCGCTCTATCTGGAAACGTTGCGCGAGCGTTATCGCTGGATGGCCACGATGCCCACCGCCGCGATCCCCTTCGGAGCCGCCGACCGCGATCTGCCACGCCTTACCGCCAGCCGTCCATCGGCAGGCGGCTTCTCCCCTCGCGCCCCTCACCTCGTTCACCTGGTCTACACGGGGGCGGCGGGTCCCATCCTACCTCACGCGGTGGGGACGCTCTTTGCCGCATTTCGCCGCTATCGCGAGGCCGAACCCGCTCGCGCCGCCCGCCTGCGTTTTCACTTTATCGGCACGCGCTATGTCCCGCCGGGCGCAGGCGACGAAGCACCTCTGATCCTGCCCGTGGCGGAGCGCTGGGGAGTCGAGTCGCACGTCGAAGAAACCGCCCACCGGGTGGGCTACGTCGAGAGCCTGCACCGGCAGCTACAAAGCGATGCCCTGCTTCTTTTGGGTTCGATCGACCCGGCTTACGCTCCCTCCAAACTCGCCGCTTACTTCCGATCCCAAAAACCCATTCTGGCACTCGTTCATGCCGGGAGCCACCTCGAGTCCCTCTTGCAGCCGCTCTCCTGCGCGCAAATCGTTTCTTTCTCTCCGGGGATCCTGTCGGACAAAACGTACCGCGAGATCTCCCACTTTTTCGATCTTGCCACGGACGGATTCCCCCCCGGGTCGCTGCCCGTTCGCAATGAAGCTCATTTCGAAGAGCACTTCGGCGCCGCTCCCCTGACCCGACGCCAGTGCGCCTTGTTTGACGATGCGCTCGGCGCAGCTCAGCGTGGCTTTTCGGCCGTGTGCCCTTGAGAACCGTGGAACCCACGCTTAACTCCCCACCCGCGGCGTCCCCGGCTCTGACGCTCGGTCCGACGGAACCTCTCACCGATCGAAATTCGACGCTGCTTTTTCGCACCGGTCTCCTCGCCACCCTCGCGCTCTGCGCCTATTTCGCCGTGGCCGCCCGCGTCGAAGATCCGCTCCATCGTTACCAAGGCCTGGCCATCCTCGTGCTTTCTCTTCTGCCCGGACTGCTCTGGGCGAAGCGGCAGGACACGTCGTATCCGGTTTTTCAGACGTTTATGATCACCGGGCTGAACGGCTTCGCTTTGCCGCTGCTCGGCGGACACGACCAGTTGAACCTCTATCCGGTCGACAGCGTCAGCGCCGCGGCCTGGGGGGTGATCCTCTTTCAACTTTGTGCCTTCGGCAGTTATCGACTCGTGACCGGATTGCCGGGAATAAGTCCTTGGTGGACGACGCCACTGTTCACTCGGAACGTGGAACACTATCTGCGCGTGGGCATGGGAGCGGCCACCCTCTACACCGCGATCGCGGGGTTTTCGGAAATTATTCCGACGGAAATCGTCGGTATTCTGCGCGCCATTTCCTTCGGAATCGGGATTTTGTGCACCTTCCTGCTCAGTCGCGCCTGGGGAGCGGGAGAACTCAGTCGCAACGATCGGGTCTTCTTCGTCCTCACGCTCGGCCTTCAGACCGTCTTTATCGTCTCGACGCTCTTTCTCGTGAGCGGGTTGTCGATGATCGTACTCGCGCTGCTGGGATATGTCTCCGGAGGAAAGCGACTTCCATTCCTCGCCTGCCTGCTTCTCTTCGCGTGCATGGCGATTCTCCACAACGGGAAGAGCGCCATGCGTCTGAAATACTGGGAAAATCAGACGCCGAAACCGACGATGACGGAACTCCCCGCCTTTTTCGGCGAATGGATCGGCTACGGACTAAATCCACCGCAGACCGCCGGTGCCGAAAAATTCGCGTCCCGCAAACTCATCGAACGCACCTCGCTCCTCCATATGCTGACGCTCGTCGTGGACGCGACCCCGGCACGGCAGCCGTTCCTGGAGGGAGAAACCTATGAGCACATCCTCCCACAACTGATTCCCCGGGTGTTCTGGCCGGACAAACCGGTCGGACACGTGAGCACGCATCGTCTGGCCACCTACTACGGGCTGCAAAACGAGGAGAGCACGCTGAAGACGACCATCGGATTCGGCATCGTGGTCGAATCGTATGCGAACTTTGGATTCATCGGACTCGCGTTCCTGGGCATTCTCGTCGGAACAGGGACGAAGCTGGCGGGAATCTGGAGTCGCCATTCGCCCCTCGTCTCCTATCCCGGGCTCCTGATGGTTCTGCTGATGGCCTGGTCCTTTCAGATCGAGCTGCCGATGAGCGCATGGATCTCCTCCCTTTATCAGGCCGCGATCGCGACGATCGGCGTTCCGTTCGCGCTCAGGCTCGTGTTCCACTGAGCCCTCCCGTGCCCTCTCCTCGCCTCGCCATCGTCGTTTCGCACCCGACGCAGTACTACAGCCCCTGGTTCCGGTGGATGGCACAGAACGGCGGCCTCTCGCTGCGCGTCTTCTACTTGTGGGACGCCGGGGTCACTCCAAAACTCGACCCTCGCTTCGGAAGAACCTTCGCATGGGACGTCGATCTCCTTTTCGGATACGAGCACGAGTTCGTCGCCAACACCGCGAAGGCCCCCACCACCGAACGTTTCTCCGGGCTGCAAAACCCCGGACTGACCCGGCGCCTCGCGCGTTGGAAGCCGGACGCGATTCTCCTTTTTGGCTATGCCTACCGGAGTCATCTGCACGTCCTTTGGTGGGCGTGGCGCACGCGGACGCCCGTCGTCTTTCGCGGCGACTCCCATGTGCTCGGGCGCACGCTCGCGACCGGTTTAAAAGGCAAGGCGATGCGTGCGCTCTTCCGGCGCTTCGCCAGCGTCACCTTTGTCGGCGAAGCGAACCGGGACTATTTCCTGGAATTGGGCGTGCCCGAGTCGCGGCTTTTCTTCGCACCTCATTGCGTCGACCGCGGACTCTTCGACCCCGAACTCCCCGTCCATCGGGAGCGGGCGGACGCACTGCGGACACACCTCCGCCTGACCCCCGACCTACGCGTGGTTCTCTTTGCCGGCAAACTCGTTCCTTCCAAACAGCCGCGCGCGCTCCTCGACGCGTTTATCGCATCGGCTCCCCTGAACGTCGTTCTGATTTTCGTGGGCGACGGAGAGGACAAGGCCGCGCTCGAAGCGCGTGCGGCGACGGCCGGGTGCATGGACAGGACAGTCTTCTTCCTGCCTTTTTCCAATCAAAGCGAGATGCCGTCGCGCTACCTGCTTGCCTCGCTTTTCGTCCTGCCTTCGCGCGGCGTCTACGAAACCTGGGGACTGGCGGTGAACGAGGCGATGGAGATGAACGTCCCCTGTCTCGTGAGCGACCGGGTCGGTTGCCAGCGCGATCTCGTGACGGACGGCGAAACGGGGTGGGTCTTTCCCGCCGAGGATACCCTCGCCTTACGGGCGACGCTCGAGCGCGCCATGTCCGATCTCTCTTTGCGCGGAAAAGAGATCCGCGCCAAGGCGAAGGCACGGATTTCGCTCTATCGCTACGATCGCGCGACGGCCGGTTTGCAACTCGCCCTCCAGTCCGCCCTCGCCCGCTGATGCGCATCACCGTCGTCATGGGTTTCTTCCTGCCTGTGCCCGCGCTGGCCGGCGGTGCCACGGAAAAAATCTGGGGCCGGATGGCGCAGGAGTTTGCGGCTGCGGGTCATGACGTGACGGTCGTATCGCGAAGCTGGCCGGGATTGCCGGACCGGGAACGGAACGGCCGCCGGACCCATCTCCGAGTGCCCGGTATGGACCACACGCGTTCTTTAGTCCGGAATCTCTGGCGCGACTTCCTATGGAGTCGGCGAGTCACCCCTCTCCTCCCACCCGGCGACGTGGTGGTCTGCAACACGGTCAATCTCCCGATCCGGCTGAAAGAAAAACGTCCCGATGCGGGTCGCGTCGTCGTGGTGCTTGGCCGCATGCCGAAGGGGCAAGTGCGCGTCTACGGCCAGGTCGATCTGATCCTGGCCACGAGCGGAGCGGTCGCGGCCAAGGCGCTTCGAGAAAACCCCGCGCTCGCCGCAAAGATCGCGCTCTTCACCCAACCGATCGACTGGCAACTGCACGCGCGCGGCGCAAACGCGTCGGCTTCGTCGGCACCGGTCACCTTGGGTTACGTGGGGCGCATTCACCCGGAAAAGGGGCTGGAGACGCTGCTGGAAGCCTGCGTCCGGCTCCGGCGCAACCACCCCGCGCTCCCTCAATGGACGCTCTCGCTGGTCGGCCCCGTGGCTGTGGACCAGGGGGGCGGAGGTCCGCAGTACCTCCGGTCGTTGCAAAACCGATACGGCTCGGCCTTGGGCGACGCCCTGCAGGTGCGGCCACCGTGCTTCGACGTCGACGCGCTCGCTCGGATCTACGGTTCGCTTCGCGTTTTTTGCTATCCGAGTCTGGCCGCACGCGGCGAGGGGCTGAGTATCGCCCCTTTGGAAGCGATGGCGGCGGGAGCCGTCCCGGTGCTCTCGCAACTCGAGTGTTACCGCGATTTTCTCGAGCCCGACGTAAACGGATTCCAGTTCGATCACACCCGGCCGGACGCGGCCGGTCCCCTCGCGGATATCCTGCGTCGCCTGATTGAGGATACGGAAATGCGCACCCGGATGTCCGCGCGCGCGCAGTCCTCGGCACGGAATTACGACTATGGCACCACGGTACCCGATCTGCTGGCGCAGTTTGCACGATTGACCGCGTCGATCCCGAAAAACTAGGATCGCCCGCCGATGACCATCTGCCATATCGTAGCGAGCCTCGATCCGCGGCACGGCGGTCCCAGCAAGGCGGTGCCGGCGCTGGCGAGGGCTCAGGCTCGTTTGGGAAATCGGGTCGAAGTCCTCACCGCGGGGTCGATGCCAGGCGTCTCGACTGAGGAAAGCCTGACCGTGCGAACGCTTCGGCGCGGTTCGCCCGAGTTCATCTGTCCCATGCCCGACCTCGAGGCGGCATTGCACGCTGCGCAACCGGGGATCGTCCATGCCCACGGCCTGTGGCTGCGGCCCCTGCACCACGCGCACCGCTACGCGGAGGCGAATGCGGTGCCCCTGGTGCTTTCTCCCCGCGGCATGATGTCTCCGTGGGCCTGGCGCCATCGGCGCTGGAGAAAAGTTCTCGCCGAGCGACTGATCCATCCCGACGCCTTTGCGGCCGTCGCCGGCTGGCACGCCACGAGCGCGGAGGAGGCCCAGGATATCCGCGACCTCGGCTTCAGCCAGCCGGTCTGCGTTTCCCCACACGGAATCGGCGAGCCGGCGCCGACCGAGTTGCGTGCGGCTCAAGCGCATTGGAACGCGCTCTGTCCCGGAACCCTCACGCGCCGGACAGCGGTCTTCTACTCACGCTTCCATGGCAAGAAACGCATCCTCGAGTTGATCGACCTTTGGTTGGAGCAGGCGCCAGCCGAATGGCTGTTGCTCGTCGTGGGAATTCCGGAGCAATACTCGGTCAGGGACCTCCGAGGGTACGTTTACCGTGCGAGCGGTTCCGACCGCATCGAGGTCTTCGACGGCGCCGACCGGCCCGCCCCCTACGCCGCCGCTTCGCTCTGCCTGCTGCCGTCGCACTCCGAAAACTTCGGTTTGGTGGTGGCCGAGGCGCTCGCGGCGGGTATCCCCGCTCTGGTGACGGACAGTACCCCGTGGAAGTCCCTCTCGACCGAGGACGCCGGTTGGTGCGTGCCCTGGGACGATTATCCGCCGGCACTTCGCCAGGCCCTGGCCGAAAGCGCCGAGCAACTTGCCGCGCGCGGGCAGCGGGCTCGCGTCTGGGCGCAACGCACGTTTGCGTGGTCGGTCGGCGCGCGGATGCTCGAGGCCTTTTATGCGGGGTTGCGACGCGCCCACGTGGATTCGATCTCCGCATGACCGGACGCTTTCTCCCGCCCGTCTCCCCGAAACTGGCGTCGCGTTCGCGCTTGGCGTCGGGTCACGCGGCTTTGGTCGTGGCCTCGGCCGCCTGGATGTTCGGCGGAAAGATCTGGTGGTCGAAACCGATTCTCTGCCTCCTGGTCACCCCGGCGATCGTCTTGACCGTCTGGGAATTTCTCGCCCGGCGCACGCGCACTTCGGCCGGCGCCTTCGCTCCCTTCGTTTGGCTGCTGCCCATGGGTGCACTTACCGGGCTGATCGTCTTGGGCGCCGCCATTCCCAATCTCGTGCAACGGTCGTTCGGCGTCGAGACGCTTTGGTTTCCTCGCGCGATGTCCGCGTGGTGGCCCAGCAGTGCGGACGGACACAAAGCGCTCGACGAACTCTGGCTTCTCGCCGGTTGTTATCTCACCGGCTTCAATCTGTTCGTCTGCGTGCGCTCCCGCCGCGCGCTGCGTGCGCTCTTCCTTTTCCTGGCGAGCAACGCACTCGCTTTGGCGGTCTTCGGGACGCTTCAGAAACTCACGGGGCAGGATATTTTCTTCGGCCTGCAGCATTCCCCTAACGCCTCTTTCTTCTCGACCTTCGTCTACCACAACCACTGGGGGGCGTTCACCGTGCTGACGATCTCGGTCTGCCTTGGCCTTGTCTTTCACTACACCCATCGATCCCGCGCCCGCAACGTCTGGCACTCCCCTGCAACGCTGGGCGCGCTCGCAACCTTTTTCATCGCCGCGACCGTGCCGCTGAGTTCGTCGCGCTCCTCCACCCTGCTCGTCGGCGGCCTCCTCGGCATCGCCCTCGCGCACGGAACGGTCGTGCTGGTTCGCCGGGCACGTCGGGACGGCCGATCGGCGTCGGCCCCGGTGCTCGCGGTGTTTCTGGTCTTCGCGATCGCTTGCGGCGCGGCCTACGCGTTGGGGGAACGAACGATCCGAGACCGGCTCGCCACCACGCGTCTGCAGATCGCCGAGATGGAGGCACGCGGCGACATCGGCCAGCGGAAGACGCTCTATGCCGACACCCTGCACATGAGCGCGGACAAACGCTGGTTCGGATGGGGGCTCGAGAGCTACGAGCGCATTTTTCCGCTCTATAATTCGACGCCGCGCAGTCCCGTCGACGGCTTGCCGATCTACTACCAGGAGGCGCACTCGGACTGGCTGCAGGCCTTGGCCGAGATCGGCGTGGTCGGCACGCTGCTTCTCGTCGCCAGCGTTTACTGGCCGCTCGTCGCGCAACGCGGTCGTATCCCCGGCCACCCCACCGCAGTGTATCCACTCCTCGGCTGCGCCGGCGTCGCCCTGTATGCCTGCGTGGAGTTTCCGCTGGCGAACCCCGCGGTCGTCGCGGCCTGGTGGGTGACGTTTTTCGCCGCACTGCGTTACGCCTCGCTCTCGGAGAACCGCTGATGTTCTCCGTCGTCGTCCTCACTCTCAACGAAGAGCGGGCACTCGGCGCCTGTCTCGCCTCGGTGCGCGGCTGCGACGACATCCTGGTGCTCGACTCCGGTTCGACCGACCGCACGGTGGAGATCGCCCGTTCTTCGGGCGCCCGGACGCTCGTCCATCCGTTCGAAACGTTCGCGCAGCAACGCACGCACGCCCACCGAGCGGGCCGGTTGCGTCACCCGTGGGTTTTCCATCTGGACGCCGACGAACGCTTCACGCCCGAACTTTTCGCCGAATGCCTCGCGTGGGGCGATCCCGACGCGATCGACGGCGCCTACGTCGCCCCGCGGATGCTCGTCAACGGCAGCTGGGTGCGGCGCAGCACCGACTTCCCCGCCTATCAGGCGCGTTTCGCGCACCGGGAGCGCTTTCGGTGGATTCAAAGCGGGCACGGCCAACGCGAGCGTCCCGACATGCGCATGGCCACGCTCGCGCACGCTTACACTCACGAAACCCTGGCGGCGGGCGAACCCGCGTGGCTCGAAAAACACCGACGCTACGCCTGGATCGAGGCGGAACATCACACCTCGCAAAACGCTTCGTTCTCCTCGGCGGCGCTCAGCCTGCTCGGTACCGATCGCCTCGAGCGACGTCGTGCCCTCAAGCGTCTGAGCTACGCCCTGCCTGCGCGCCCCGCCCTGCGCTTTCTCTATCAATATGTGCTGCGCGGCGGCTTTCTCGACGGGCGCGCGGGCTGGCTCTATTGTCGCCTCCTCGCGCGCTACGAAGCATTCGCGGGCGAGGCGATGCGGGCGCGCCGCACCGGCTCCGTGCGCGGGGCCTTGCCAGCGCCCCAGGCTTCGCGATCCTCGAAAACGACGCGATGAACTCGGCACGCAAACACGCTCTGCTTCTGCTCTGCTTGGACACGGTGACGCTGCTGCTGGTCTTCAATGTGCTCGCCTGGTTAAGAGGCATCGCCGCACCGGGTCACTGGATCGGCCTGCCGCTGCTCGGGCCGATCGCGTTCCTCGCAGTCTCGGTGTATTTGATCGACGGTTACCGGGAGCGCACCGACATGCTCGGCCTCGACTATACCAGCCTGCACGGGATTGCGCTGGTTGCGGCGACGGTTGCGACGCTGCTGCTGACGTTTGCGGTGATCCCGTCCGACTATCCGTTGCAAGGCAGCCGCGCGGTGATCCTGCTCGGCTTCGCCTCGGCCTTGCCGATCACGCTCGGCTACCGCCGCTTTTTTTACCTCCGGCTCATGCAGCGACAGCGATTGCGTCATCTCCTCTTCGTCGGCGACCGGGCTTCCTGCGAATCCTTCCAGGAAGAATGCCTTCGCCGCGCGTTCGACCGAAAGATCGTTTTTGCCGACGCCAAAGACAGCCCCGCGTCTCCGGAGAATGCGCGGGGCCTGCACCTGCGCCCGTTCGCAGAGAGCCTGCAGGCGATCCGCGACGGCGAAATCTCGGTGGAAGCGATCGTTCTTCGCGAGGCTGCCTACGAACTCGGTCCGAGCGTCTCGGAACGGTTGGTCGAACTGTACTTTCGCGGCGTTCCGACGTACACGTTGGAACTCTTTCATCGGATCTACTGGCGCAAAATCCCGCTCTACCGATTAAACCAGATCTGGCTCTTTCAGGAAGGATTCCAGATCGCGCGCGAGCCGGTCTTCGGCCGGTCGAAACGCCTGGTCGATATTGTGCTCTCGCTTCTGGGACTCGTCCTATTCGGGGGACCGGTCGGACTCGCCGCCCTCGCGGTGCGGCTGGAGGACGGGGGCGTGGCGTTTTTCCGCCAAAGGCGCATTGGCAAAAACCGCGTTCCCTTCACTCTGGTCAAACTGCGCACCATGCGCCCGGCGCCCCCCGAGGGTACCCTGGTGCCGGACGAAGAACGCATCACGCAGGTGGGCCGATTTCTCCGTGCGTCCCGTCTCGACGAATTTCCGCAGCTCTGGAATGTCCTGCGCGGCGAAATGAGCCTGATCGGACCGCGCGCCGAGTGGGATAAACTGGTCGAACGTTACGAGCGGGAGATCCCGTGCTACCACTTCCGCCATCTGGTCAAACCCGGCATCACCGGCTGGGCGCAGGTCAACCATCCGTACGGGGCAACCATGGAAAACACCCTCGGGAAATTGGAGTACGATCTCTACTACATCCGGCACTTTTCCTTCCTGCTCGATGCTTCGATCGTCCTGAAAACGATCCATATCGTCCTGGGCGGGAAAGGTCACTGAGTCGAATGCGGACCGACGGCACCCTCCGCAAGGGCAGTTGCACCCGCCCGGGATTCGAAGATTGTTCATCCCACCTTTCCCTTCACCCTCTTCATCATGCGTAAGCACTTCGATTTTTTCGTCATCGGCGGCGGTTCGGCGGGTTTCAACGCGGCCCGGGTGGCCGCCGATTTAGGGAAACGGGTGGCGATCGCCGATGCGGGAACGGAGCTGGGCGGGCTTTGTATCCTGCGCGGCTGCATGCCGTCCAAAACCTTGCTCTACTCGACGGAAGTCCTGCACCACGCCCAAAACGCACGGGTGCTGGGTCTGAAAATTCCGCGCGCCACCGTGGACATGAAGGCCCTTCACGCCCGCAAGAAACGGATCGTCGGCGACTTCGCGAGCTACCGGGTTAAGGGCATGACCTCGGGACGTTATACCCTGCTGCGCGAGGCCGCCCGTTTCGTCGACGACCGCACGATCGAACTCGCGAGCGGCAAACAATTTACGGCCGATCGTTTTCTCATCGCGACGGGTTCGAAAATATCCACTCCCGATATTCCCGGACTCGACGCCACGCCCTTCTGGACCAGCGACGACATCCTCGACCTCGATTTCGTGCCCGAAAGTGTGATCGTGCTCGGCGGCGGCATCGTCGCCTGCGAGTTGGCGCAATTCCTCCGCCGCATCGGCTCCCGCGTCGTCTTGATTCAACGCAGCCCAAACATCCTCCGCGATCATTCCCCCGACGTCAGCGCGGTCATTCAGCTCGCGTTCAGGGACGAAGGCATCGACCTCTACACCGATACGTCGATTCAGACGATCTCGGGGGATCGATCGGGCGTACAGGTGACGTTCAAGTCCCGGCGCAAAACGATCGCGAAACGTGCGCGTTACCTCTTCAATGCATTGGGACGCGAAGCCCTGACGGACGGACTCAATCTGCATGCGGCCGGCGTGAAGGTGACCGAGGAGGGCCGCATTGGAATCAATCGTTGGCAACAGACGAACGTCCCGCACATCTATGCGGGCGGCGACGTCTGCGGTCCCCACGACATCGTGCATGTCGCCGTCGCTCAAGGAGAACTCGCCGCGCGTCATGGCTTCGGGGTCAAGGGATTGAAGCCGGTCGATCCCGCGCTTCTCCTCACCGTGGTCTTCACCGACCCGGCCTTGGCGACGCTTGGCTATCGCGAGGAGGAGCTGAAAGAAAAAAAGCAGCCGTTCGTCGCTGCCCAATACCCGTTCGGCGATCATGGCAAATCGATCCTGATGGAAGCGAATCGGGGCTACGTTAAAGTCATCGCGGAACCCCAACACGGCCGCATTCTAGGCGTCGAGGTGGTGGGACGGGACGCCGGAGAGCTCATCCATTGCTTTAGCGGCCCCATGGCTATGAAGGCCACCGTTTTCGACATGATGAAGGCACCGTGGTATCACCCGACCTTAGCCGAGATTTTCACCTATCCGCTGGAGGAAATCGCCGGAAAGATTCTCGCGAAGAAATAGGCTTCGCCAACGGGACCATGATCGATGCTGACGCATAAATCCCTTATTGAATTTAGTTTGGGACATTACCGGCTCCGGAGGAGGGCCACGGTCCCTCGTGGCCAGGATTGCGCGCTAACGCGCTGCCAAAAGCGCGAGCCTTGGTGCTCGGCTCGCACCAGAACCGTCCCTGAGAATCCCGCCAACGAGGGACGGGTCTGTCTTAAAACCGCTCTAGGGCCCGCCCTCGCAGCGGCATCTCGTCACCCCATTGTCTGGGCTCGGATCGAAAGGATGCTCTTCTTTGAGGACAGTCCGCTCGACCGCCGCGAAACGCAAAGATCGACTCCCCCCTCGCTGCAAAAATGTTTGGAGCCCGGCCTTTAGGCCGTCCGAAATCCCTCGCAGCCTCCCCGGACGGCCTAAAGGCCGGACTCCAAACTCTACCGTCCGAGCTTCCGATAGGTGGCGAGACAGTTTCGGGGCCGTGGCCTCCAGCGGCAAATCGCCGGCGGTCAGCACTCCCCCGACGAGATCGGACGCCAATCCTCACCGAACAACCGATTTTTCCGTCCAGTCGCCGTCCCGGCGAGCGGTTGGCAAGGCGGCTGCTTTGACTGGGCTATGTCCAGTCAAGGTTTCGTGGATCTTTCGGTTGATTTCTCGGATGCATTGGGCTCGATTGCGGGCACCGAAAACGTCTTTACGAACCCGGCGGGCGTGGTAATGCCATCCAAAAACGATAACGGGTACTCGCCGTTCCTGAGCGTCCCGCTAGAATGGCGTCGCGCACCGGCGGCGGCGGAGGTAATGATCCTCGAGGTGCTTCGCGACGCGGTGTCGCGTGCAGTCAAGTCCGGTATTTCGATCCCCCCCGCGGCGCGGCAACCGGCGCTCACTTCAGAAAAAATAAAAAACACCCGGTCGTACCCTTCGCCGTTCCGGGGGCGATGCCCCGTTTTCTCTTCACATGAATGATGCACGTTCGCAGGGACGCTCGAGTCTTCGCTCCGCCTCGTCCGAGGCACAGCCGGTTCGTCGGCTATTTTGCCAGCGGCTCGAACCTTCACCCGTCGCGACGCTCTCGTTTCACAGCCGGAGCGTCTCGCCCACGAACCCCGCCCGCTCGACCGCCTCGCGTCGACGCCGGTCGTCGCCATGATCGGTCGGAACCTTTCCGAGGCATTCGCAGGCATCGAGTTTCTTTCCGCGCAGGTTGCGGTCATGCGCGACGGAACGCGGCTGGTCGCCGACGTCTACCGGCCCAAGGGAAGCGCCCTGTGCCCCGTCCTGCTCATGCGTCAACCGTACGGCCGGGACATCGCCTCCACAGTGGTGTATGCCCACCCGACATGGTGGGTGCGACAGGGCTTCATGGTGGCGATTCAGGATGTGCGCGGGCGCGGCGACAGCGAAGGCACGTTTTATCCGTTTCGAAATGAAATCGAAGACGGGTACGACACAGTGATGTGGGCTGCAGCACTGTCCGGCAGCAATGGGCGGGTCGGGATGTACGGTTTCAGCTATCAGGCTTCGACCCAGCTTCTGGCCGCACTCGGAAAACCCGCCCCCCTCCGGGCGCTGGCACCGCACATGACGGCGTTCGACCTATATTCGGGCTGGTTCTACCGCAACGGCATTCTCCAGCTTTCGACGACCCTGGCGTGGGCCAACCAGATGCTGCGCGAAGACGCGAAGCGCACGTGGTCATCCAGTTATGCGGCGCTGGAGGAAAGTTACCTTGCGACGGGACGACTCTCCACGCGTTTCCCGTTGCGCGAGGTAGCACCGCTGACCGCCGAAGATTTGCCGACCTACGGTGCCGACTGGCTTCGGCATCCGACCTACGACGGGTATTGGCAAGCGCTCGATCTGCTCCCGCGCGTCGCCGACCTGGATCTGCCGATGTTTCACCTCAGCGGCTGGTACGACCTTTACCTGCGGGGCTCGATCGACGGCTACCGTGCGATGGCGCAAGCGCATCGCAACCAGTTCCTTCTCGCTTCTCCGTGGGTACACCTGCCCTGGGGTAACCTCACGGGAGGTGCCGATCTCGGCACCGCCGCCGTGCCTCACGTCGACGAGCGCATGGCCGCGTGGTTTCACCATTTTCTGGACGACGACGCCCCCGACGGCGAGCCACCGCTCCACGGGTGCACGTACTTTATGCTCGGCGAGAACGGTTGGCAGCACGCTTCCGCCTGGCCGCCCCCCGAGGCAAAGACGCAAACGTGGTTTTTGCAAAGCGACGGCCGCGCGAATTCCCGGTTTGGCGATGGACGACTGGGGAGCGACGAAGCGCGGGGGCCCGAAGACCTCTACAACTACGACCCGGAGGTTCCCGTTCAGGCACCAGGCGGCAATCTCGCGGGATCGGCCGCCTTCGGACCGCACGATCTCGCCGCGCAACAGCAAAGTCTCAACCTGTTGGTCTACACCTCCGACCCGCTGACAGCCATGCTGCGGATCGCCGGCCAGCCGCTGGTGCGTCTTCACCTGCGTTCGTCTGCGCCGAAAACGCATTTTGTGGTCCGGCTGTCGCGGGTGACGCTCGACGGCCGCGCCGTTTTTCTGACCTTGGGCGCGATCGAAGTGTCTGCGGAGGCGGGGATCGAGGGCGAGGTACCGCTTGACCCGATCGCCGTTTCCTTCAAGCCCGGAGAAAGCATCCGAATCGACGTTTCCAGCTCTGCCTTTCCG
>Ga0105044_10007780_pt1 | contig 14755 bp, 7 predicted proteins | sample MAT01_FD_78092 | JGI IMG/M metagenome (GOLD analysis project Ga0105044, IMG submission 78092) | Freshwater microbial communities from Lake Fryxell liftoff mats and glacier meltwater in Antarctica - MAT-01 | ecosystem: Environmental > Aquatic > Freshwater > Ice > Liftoff microbial mat | place...
GGTCAATTGCTGGAAAGTATTCGACAATTACACAAGTCCGCTAACGCTCGTCGCTCGCGGCGCCGGCCGCAGCAAGAAAATCTACGAGAAACCTGTATGGGCAAAGCTTCAGCAACAAGCAAAACAAAGCTGACCAAAAGCGATGCGGATGACCTCGCCGTGTTGGGCGCGTTGAAGGAAGCTGCGCGGAGTGCAGTGCGTGCTGCGGTGTCTAATCAGCTAACGCATGTTACGAGTGGGCAGAGAGTTTTCCCGAGGTCGAAAAAATCGACCCTAGCCTCTTAAATTACCTAAATTACAAGAAGATTCGGCAAGCCTAAATAAACTTTTCTCAAACGTGCGAACGAAACAAGGTGAATCAAAGTGGACCTAATTGAAGAACTTAAGGAAGCTGGGCGAATTGCCGATGAAGATTCCTTTCGACGAGATTTACTTGATGCAGTCCGCACTCGTGCCCCAGCTAATCCCACGAAGGACGACTTGGACTTTGCCTTTGTTTGTGAGGTTGCCGCACGACTTGCCGATGCCGAAGAGTTTCAGGATTTCATACCCTGCAGCTATAAGGGCACCGGCCAGCGAGGCAAAAAAATCCGCGTAGATGGATACGAAGTAGATGAGGCGGACGATTCAATTAGATTATTGATCGCAGATTTCAAAGGCGAACCTGAAATTGAACCGCTCAATCGAGCGCGAGCAGAATCTGTTTTTTCCCAGCTGCGTTCTTTTGTTGAAGAGTCTGCCAATGGGCGCGAATTCACGAACGAAGAAAAGACGTTGCTCCAAACTGCGGAGCTATCACGTCTTATCGAATCTAAGCACGCAATCCGCGAAGGTGACAGCCGCTCCATAAGCCGATACCGGTTCTACATGATCGCCGACTCTAATTTGAGTGATCGCCTCAAGGACTTACCTGTTCAGAACTTAGATGGTGTCCCGATCGAATTCCATATTTGGGATATCGGCCGACTCAAAGCAGTTGCGTCTTCAATGTTGGGCACGGAAGAACTTGAAATTGACTTCACTGAATACGTAAAAGGCGGCCTTCCATGCCTTTCAGCAAGTCAAACAGCCGACTACGAGGGGTATCTGTGCGTGGTGCCTGGCAATGCGCTTGCGGATATCTATGACCGCTTTGGAAGCAAATTGCTCGAAGGAAATGTTAGGTCGTTCCTGAGTTCGACCGGAAAAATCAATAAGGGCATCCAATCGACGATACGAAAAGAGCCGGGTCGCTTTTTTGTCTACAACAATGGCATCTCCGCAACCGCAACGTCTGCGGTCATAAGGACGAGCGAGGGGGGAGAGCGTCTGATTTCAGCACGCTACCTACAAATTGTGAACGGTGGGCAAACTACTGCTTCACTTCAGCTCGCGAAGCGAAAGGACCGGGCGGATCTTTCGTCGATACACATTCAAATGAAGTTATCAGTGGTTAAGGCACAGGACAGTGAAATGCTGGACGCGATGATCCAGAACATTGCAAGGTTCTCTAATTCTCAAAACAAAGTCAGCGACGCCGATTTTTTTTCGAATCACCCTTTCCACAGAGCGATTGAGCGTCGCTCTAGGCAGGTCAAAGCGCCTGCTGTACGAGGTGCACAGTTCAATACCCACTGGTTCTATGAGCGCGCACGCGGACAATATGTGAACGAACAACAAAAATTGACCATCGCGCAAAAAAAGACGTTTCAGCAAGTCAATCCACGTGGGCAAATGATTTCTAAAACAGACCTTGCAAAGAGCGAGAACTCGTTTCGAAGACTTCCGCACATCGTCAGTCGCGGCGCGCAAAAGAACTTTTTAAACTTTGCCGATTTGGTCACTAAAGAATACGGAAGTGACGGGGCAGTCTTTGATAACGACTCCTACTTTAAGGAAATTGTTGCGCATATCATCATTAATAAATATGTCGACCGCATGGTCCTCGCCGCAAAGGCCAGTTGGTACGGTGGCGACTACAAAGCACAAATCGTGGCCTATACGATTGCCCTTTTAGTTCAAACGATTGAAGGACAGGGGCAGCGAAAAGTGCTCGACCTAAAGTCAATTTGGCTAAAGCAAGTAGTTTCGAATGCACTTGCGCAACAGCTGGAAGACATAGCCAAAGTGGTATCGACAGCCGTCACGAATCCGCCTGTTCAAAGCATGAATGTGGGCGAATGGTGCAAGAAGGAAGATTGTTGGCTAAGCGTGCAAAGACTTGACGTCAGCTTGAACGGAGCGTTCGAGAACGAGTTGATACCAATAGAACAAGCAAATGAAGCGAGAGTTGAAGGTCGAAAGCAGGGTGAGCAGGACTCAGCTATCAATTCAGTTCTTGAGGTGGTTCGGCTACGCGGGGTGGGCTGCTGGGGCAAACTTATGCAATGGAGCCATCTGTACTCGCCGATCTACGGAGTAGAAGCCGATTTGGTTCGAAACGCATCGAGTGGTAGATGGGTCCCTACTGACAGGCAAGCAGCTCGTTTAATTCAAGTGCTGAGGCGCCTCGAACAAGAAGGTTTCAGCGTTGACTGATGACGCCACAGCGATCCAAGAGCGGAGAAGTTTGAGCCGCGAAGCTGAATCCGAAAAGCGGGTTGGCTTTTCTTGGAACGAGTTGAAGATTCGTTTCGGTGAACACGTGTGCGGCGTTCCAGAATGGGCCCTTTCCTATTTGATGTTGGGTGCTTGGGGCCGCTCTTTCCAGCATAGCAAGAAAAGACTTATTGTTTTCGTTGTGTTGCCAACTCGACGACTTGCAGGTGTCTTTGCAAGCCTTGGAAGCCTTGCTGCTGGAGCCGCCAGCTTCCAACCGCAGATCACTTGGCCGAGGTTTAGGGCACTACCGCCAAACACAGTCGTGCATTGGAAAGATGCGCGAGATAAGAAACGCTTTTCAGGAGTCGTAACTTCCTTTAGTCAGGAATTTGGCACTGAGTTTATCGACGTTGACATCACTAAGCCCGCGACAAAAGCTGGCGTGACGCTAAAGGTTTCTAGAGGAAATTTCGAGGGTTACTCTTTCTCTCTCGCTCCGCGGCCGAGCAATTTGCAGGCAGACGAGCTGGTTACAGTCGCTGAATTTTTGAGAAGTCTGACAAGCCACGTCGACGACGGCTGGGTTCAGGCAGATAGCAATGAATGCCTTCTTGTTACCAACAGTTCGGCGCTCAATGCAGATATAGCTGGCTTAAGTCTTGAGGTAAAGGGGGCATCGTACACATTGGGAGAAATCTTGCTTGTAACCGGGGCTATGAGCAACTTCTCAAAACTCTCGGTTGCGAGCCCGATACGCGTGGACGAAATAGAGAGCCCGGTTGTCATTCTTGATGGGCCGCGAGCATTCGCCGCACATTCAAATTTAAGGGGCAGCCCAAACTTGGTGATTTTTCTTGATAGGAGCGAATATAACGAGTCCATCCAAAATGACGTTTTGTCTCTTAAGTACTCCAGCGAGAAGATTCCCGAGTCTTGCGCGCTAAACGCCCCAAAATCATTTCCGCTCGGATTTGACGTTACAGCGTTTGTTACGCAGGCAGACTGAACTTGTGAGTGGCGCATTTTTTGAAGTAAGTCATGTGTTCAAGAACATTGAGTGCAATCGTGTTCATCAACACTGTTGTGTAAACGAACCAGTGCTGCGAATACTTGAAGGGGCTCGTGCCCTCTTTCGAAGTTTGGATCGCAAGGAGCAACGTAGCAGCGACTTGAGGATTCAAGCGTGGGTAGTTCAGGCAACGGTCTTGAACACCATTTTGCCGTTCGATGACCCGACGTTAGCGCTAGAAGAAAATCTAACGAGACTAAATCAGCATTGCTCTGGATTTCCCGAAGCAGCTGAACCCGTAGCTGCTGTTTGCCAAGCAGTACGTGAATTGATTCGACTGAAGCGTAATCCAAAACTGGATTTGCTGCGAGAGTTAGCATTTGAAGGTTCCAACTCGGACCCAAAAAAGCGAATCGGTATTATCTGCAAGTTAGCGAATGGCAGCGCTCCTGGGTGGCCGCGTAGCTTCTTGCAGAGCGACTCGTTTGCGGCGCTGGAAATAGTTGCTTTAGGGACTAGAACTGACTTAAAGCAGCAGTTGTTCGACAGATTGGTCTTGCCATGCGGTGGAAGCAATATTCCCAAGGCGTTGCTGACTGACATCTACTACGGGGGATTCGCACCTTGCGCGGATGTTCTCTTGTACCAAGGGGAACGGTTGGAGATTCCGGACTGCCTTACGCTTCCGTCAGGTGAGTTGCCTTTCAAGGTCAAGCACTTTGAGCTTGTATTCGAATCAACACGCCACGCGCCCTCCGACCCCATAGAAGAGGACACGCGTTGGGCTGATGACACGTTTTGGCAAAAACTGCACGGGGCGCAACGCAATCACGGTCATGCGTCAGTTGAGGCGCATTTTGTGCTGTTCGCAGACGGTACAGGTTGCTTCGTCCCCAGCGGAGAAAGAGCTGTCACGGTTCTCAAGGAAGCACCATCGGGTGGCGGACCAAGAGACCTGTTTCGTGCAGGGGTAAATGACCTTGACGAAAGTACGCTTTTGGTGCTGAAGGAAGGCGGATCAGACTTTATGCTAGATGAAGCGTTCGACCTTGGCGTTGGAAACGATAAAGACAGTGCTCAGATAGACGAGGTTACGTGGTGGAAATCTGCCTTGGAAGCTTTGCTGGTCACCCACTCAGAACAGGAGGTTTCCGATCTACTTGCACTCCATGGCGCGCACGTTAGCCCGCTTACCGTTAAGAACTGGGTGGGTGCGGAAGTACTAGGGCCGAGAGCGGAGGCTGACTTCCGCGCCCTGATGAACCTTCTCATTGAGAAGCGAAAGTTGGCACCGATCGGTATCGACCAAGAGTGGATTTCTTACGCGTGGCAGAAATTAAAGCAGTTTCGAAGCAAGCGGCAGCAGGCCGGAAAAGCGATTTGGCAATCCCTATCAGACAAATTGCTCGCCCAGTATCGTGACTCAAATACCGCAATAGGGGATAGAACAGTTGTTCAGCTTTCAGAAGACGGCTCTGTGGAACTACTGATACTTCGTGTGGAGGCTGTTGATCTTCTACCGTCGTATGTAACTGCGTCATCCTTGTTTCGCGTAGACGATTTTAGAGGACGCAAATGGCGAGGATGATACCTTCCACTTTTCCTGAACAGACGCCTCGCGGGGAGAGATTTGTTTTCGATAAGCTCCAGCGTGATCCGGCCACGAAAGACTGGGTTGCCTTTCACTCACTGGACATCAAGAGAATCGTGTCTAAGGCGGAAGGGGAGCTTGATTTTGTCGTTTTGGTCCCCGGCCTAGGTGTGCTCTGCATCGAAGTGAAGGGGAGCGACGTGCGGAGGGCTGAGGGCAAGTGGGAGTACGGTTATAAGACAGATTCACTCGGCCCCTTCAAGCAGGCTTCGACGGCGATGCATGCCCTTCGTCGTTGGCTGGGTGAACGAGAGTCTTTTACACGAAATATGGTTTTCTTCTCGGTCGTTGTGTTCACCGCCATCGAATTTGATGAAAAGTCACCAGAATGGCACCCGTGGCAATTTGTAAATTCAAAGCAATTGCGGAGTAATCCGATCTCACTGATCCTCACAAATATCTTACGAAAGGTACATGAGCATCTTCGGCACCACAGCAATTGGTATAAGGAGTCCGACTGCCGCGTCGGTGCCGCCGAGGTCGACAAACTAATTCAATTGCTTCGCCCGGATTTTGACTATCCAATCTCACTTCGCTCAGATTTTGAGAGGCATGAGGCCAGCATTCAGAGGTTTACTGAAGAGCAGTTTCGCGGTCTAGATCTGCTTGAGGAGAATGACCGCGTAATCTTCAAGGGATTTGCAGGGACCGGAAAGACGTTGTTGGCGATCGAAGCTGTAAGGCGAGCTGAAGCAAGGGGTGTCAAAACTCTATTTGTTTGCTTCAACAAGAACCTGTCGAGCTGGCTACAGTTGCAAATCCAGAATCTCAAGTTGAATGGCAATCTAGTAACGTGTTCGACTTTCCATAAATTTTTGCTGGATTTTTGCAATAAAAATCCTGGGTCTTCGCAAAAATCCACCTTTTGGAAAAACGACCTGCCGGACCAAGCTATCGAACAACTGTTGGATGATAAGCGTCCAAGTACACAATTCGACCTCATTGTTGTAGATGAAGCACAGGACTTGCTAGCGGAAAAATACTTGGATGTGATGGACCTATTGCTGCGTGGCGGGATAGCAGGCGGAAAATGGGCGATGTTCGGTGACTTTACAAGGCAAGCCCTCTATGCGGACGAGGAAGAGGCAACCGGTGACGGACTTCTAAAACAATTGACTCGACGGAGCCCCCACATCGTTCAATCGCGCCTGACGGTGAATTGCAGAAATGCGGTTCGAGTGGCTGAAACGTTGGAAATAGCGAGTGCTCTTCGACCTGGCTACAGCGCATATTTGAATGATTCCGTCGTCGGCCAAGCCGACAGCTATTTTTACGCGTCCTCGGAAGATCAGAGTAGCCAGCTAGTCAAAATATTGGGTGAGCTATTGAAGGTATATAGGCCGGAAGAAATTGTTGTTCTTTCTACGCGGGCGAGCCCAAAGTCAGCCGCCGGGACACTTCTGTTGCGCAGGAAACTTCAGCTGCATGAGCTCACCGACGCACCGTCCACGCACTCAGTTTCGTATACAAGTATTCATTCCTACAAGGGGCTGGAGTCTCCGGTGGTAATACTTACCGATATCGAAGACTTAAGTGGAGAGAAAGCTAAATCACTACTGTACGTTGGCATGTCAAGGGCGAGAGTCACGTTGATCATGCTGATGTCAAATACCTGTCGGCAGCAATATCGCGAGTTGCTCGATTTGGGCTTGTAGTCGGAATTCGAAGAGGGGGAGAGAATGACGCTCGAAGAGCACCTTGCAAATCGCGCTTGGCTTGTCCAAAAACTACGTGCTGAGATTGTTGGCCCGGAGCCAGTCGGCAGAGGGGTCAGCCTTCCGGAAGGCTCACAGCCACTTCGGTACACGTGGGCGGAGTTTCGAGAGCCAAAGCGGCAAAACGATGGGGAGGAGTTGCTGTGGCAGGACGCACCTACGAAGCGATATGGTGCCGGAATTCTCTATCCGCTTGGCATTAGCGAAGCTGCTGAGCAAACACGCAGTTCTCCGGCAGACGATCAGTTATCCGAGATCCTTCTAGATGTCGACGATGAGGCGGATGAAAAATTCGCGAAGCAGATGGAAAAGACCAGCGATCGAGCTGCAGCTGCGATTGAGGACGACGAAGATTTTGCGGTTAGTTTGGCCAATGCATATAGATCATCGGCAATGGCGGTAAGCTTCATTGCGGACTTTGGCGTCGAAAGTAGTGGCTTTTGTATTCAGCTTATAAACGTTGTTCGGGAAACTTCACACGTAGTTACTGAGGCAGCCTGCGGGTTTTATCGCTCTGTTTCTGCGCTGGTTGGCGACGACAAAGATAGCTGCAGCGCGCGAAAAATATACAAACGAGTTCCGCTATTGGACGAAAGTGGAAATTTTCCAAGAGCGCACTTTCGCACGGGTGAGGTGTTGGCGGCGACGGCGCCACTTCGCAGGAAAATCTCTAAGGGTGACATTACTCTTGAAATAGTAATCATTGCGCGCCCCCTCGAGGTACTCGGGGGAGACAACGTTAGGTTGATTACCGTGTCAGTGATTAATAAGTCGGCGCCGGAGATCCAAGCGCTAGACGAAAAGTGCATTTTTCAAGCTGGGTTCCGCGTCGTTGCAGATTGTCAGCGCGGTTGGATCAAGCCGTATCGCGAGAGCGGGTTGGCAAGCCTCGGATCAATGGACCCCTTGGCAGATGAACGTGTAAATGCAGTGCTGTATCGACGCTGCCAGACTTTCGCGGTAGGGCACGGATGTTCCGCCGACTGGACAAGCGACGCCTCTGGGTCTGCCTCATGCGTGTGGACTGATGTGATGCCTGTCTACGAGACCCCGACAACTAGTGCAGACCTAATGTATGCAATTGGGGACAGCACCCTCGCGAGATTGCGCGTCAGCATGCGAAAACTGGCTTCTCTAGATGAATCGGATGATGGTTCGTCCGAGATAGATATCCTGTTATCCGAGTACTCAACTTGGATTGAGTCGCTAAAGGCGCGGATAGCCAAAACCGAATTTGACAAAGAGTTCTGCGAAACTGCGGCTGCCCTCATCTCGCGTTGCCGAGCGTGTCTAGAACGGATACGGGGCGGTGTGATGATGCTCAGGGAAGAGTCTGAGCAGGGTGAGAAAGTTCGGTATGCGTTTCGGCTTGCGAACCATGCAATGCTCATAGCGCAGAAAAGAGCAACGTCAGTCGTAAGGATGCCATACGTCGGTACAGACGGTAAGCTCGCTTGGAATCCTCCGATAAGCAACCTCGACGAACGCGAGCCCAGTGAAACAAACGGCTACTGGCGAGCTTTCCAGATCGCGTTCTTGCTTATGTCTTTGCGCGGCATTGTTGAGCCCGACTCAGCCGAGCGCGAGACTGTTGACTTAATTTGGTTCCCGACCGGAGGCGGAAAGACGGAAGCATACCTAGGTCTAACGGCGTTCACCATACTCTTCAATAATATCGCCGGAAGGCCGTCGGGAGGGAGCGACGTCCTAATGCGTTACACCCTCCGCTTACTAACTGCTCAACAATTTCAGCGTGCTGCGCTTCTTTTTTGCGCGCTGGAAAAATTGCGTTGGGCCGACCCGAAACTAGGCAGCAAGTCATTTCGAATTGGACTTTGGGTTGGCGGCTCGTCATCCCCCAATACCCGCAAAGATGCAGTTGCTGCTCTAAAAAGCCTTGAGACAGATCCAGATAGTGAAAACCCTTTCATTCTCTTGAAGTGTCCATGGTGCGGCGCAAAGTTTGGGCCAACCAGTAGCCATGCTGCCTTTGCGAAGAAGCCACCCAAGGGTACTCCAAGCACCACAGGCCTCATCCCGTCGGTCGTTGGCTATCAAAGACAAAAGCTTCAGGGCCAAGGAGATACTGCGACAGTTATCTTTCAGTGTAACGATGCGAGCTGCGATTTCGGCGCCGGAAATCCATTTGGGCCGAAACCGCGGCCGTTACCAATTGTCGTGATTGATGAGGACATACTAGCTGACCCGCCAAATTTAGTCATTGGAACTGTCGACAAGTTTGCAATGCTTGCGTGGAATCCAGATATCCGAAGCTTGTTTGGTATTGGTCTCCAAGGGCAACATAACGGACCGCCGCCCTGTCTAATTATTCAAGACGAATTGCATTTGATTTCGGGGCCGCTCGGATCGATGGTTGGAGCGTACGAAATGGCAATCGAACGGCTTTGCATCAGTTCCACATTGCCCGACATAAAGCCAAAAATTGTTGCGTCAACTGCAACAATCAGCCGGGCCAATGAGCAGATTCTTCATCTATACGCCAGAACCCAAGTGGAGATCTTTCCGCCCCCTGGAATTGATTCAGGGGATTCGTTTTTTGCGCGTGACTCGATCGAAAAGGACGGATCCTTAAGTCCCGGTCGCCTCTATGTTGGTGTACTTGCACCAGCACACGGGTCATTGCAAACCACGGAGGCTCGCGTGTTCGCAAGCCTTTTGCAGAATGCTGCAACGATGAAGACTGACGATGCCGGCCGAGACCCTTGGTGGACCTTGCTCTGCTTCTTCAATTCCATCAGAGAACTAGGCAGCGCTGCTTCGTTATTTGTTTCGGACACGAGAGACTATTTGCGAGTTATTCTCAACCGGCAAGGTATAAAGTATGACGCCATACGAAAATTGTTTGAGGTTCCTGAGTTGACTAGTCGCATTCGCAGCGATCAAGTGCCGCGGGAGTTAGAGCGACTTGAGAGGTCCTATTCGTCGGTGACATCTGCCGCCGGGAGGGTAGATGCCCAAGCCATCGACGCGTGCTTAGCATCGAATATTATCGAGGTGGGTGTTGACATTAGCCGGCTGTCGCTCATGGCAATCGTCGGACAACCCAAGACGACATCGCAGTACATTCAGGTTTCAAGCCGCGTTGGGCGAGATGTCCATAAACCCGGAGTAGTAGTGATTCTCTATGGACCAACAAAACCCCGGGATAGAAGTCATTACGAAAGGTTTCGACAGTACCATCAAAAATTGTATGCGCACGTAGAGCCAACTAGCGTCACACCATTTAGTGCCCCCGCGGTTGAACGCGCTCTGCACGCATTGATTGTTGTGATCGTACGGCAGTTTGGAAATAAAGAGGGGGCAGCATTGGTCGCGGACCCTTTCCCGCTTAAAAAAGGTACGCGACTACGTGAAATAGTTGAGGACATGCTAACGGATCGAGTCTCTATTGTTGCGCCCGAAGAGCGAAGTGCAGTGCTGGCACGTCTAGACGCACGCTTGAACGAATGGGAAACTTGGGAGCCTACTAGATACGGCGACTTCAAGGAGGCGTCAGACAACGCTCCGCTTATGCATCCGGCGGGGTCAGCCGCGCGCCCCGCCTGGGGGAACAAGAGCTGGGCGACAATGTCATCAATGCGAAATGTTGACTCTTCATGTGAGGCAGAAGTGACCCAGTATTTTTCGCAAGTGGTTGAAAGTTCAGAATGAGCAAACCAGTAAGAAGGTCGCAGGCTATATCGCCATTTGGAATCGGCGCAATAGTCGATTTCCCTGGGCCGGTGTCTCTTGTACATTGTGGACTTGATGCATGGCCGTTCGATGAAAACAATTCTGACCATCGAGAATTCGTCATTGCAGACGAGAAGCGACTCGCAAAGAGATTGGGCGTTGACTATTTTGTAGAGCCGCCGGATTTTCGTCGCCCGCCCAAAGGTTATGTAACTAGTCAAATTAACCAAAATTTGAGACTGCCCTTTTTGAGGTTTCCACTTTGGCATGTATGTCCGCGCTGTGGACGAATGCATAAAGCAAAATTTCACGATGTCTCTGCACCTGTATGTACGGGGCCGGTGACCACGGGAAAGGATCAAGGCGCACACAAGCCACGCCGCACGGTGCAGGTGCGGTTTGTTTCAGCATGTAGCCATGGACACCTTCAAGATTTGCCTTGGTTGACGTGGTTGTTTAAGGAAAAGGACCCTGATTGGTCACCGGACGGCGTAACTAAGTGGCTACGGCTACGAAGCACGGGCAGCGCTTCATTGGTCGGTGTGGAGGTCTCTGCAGAAGAGCGAATGCCCGATGGGAGTATTCGTATTTTAAAGAAGGCGACGCTTGCGGGGGTATTTGGAGGTTCAAGTGAGCCAAGCGCCGCCGGGCAAGCGGGGGAAAATGATGCTGAAATGGATGCATCGCCATTCTCAAAGTTAAAAGTTTATTGCGATGGCAAGAATCCTGCGCTCGCGATCGGTGACGGCCCCAGTGAAAATTTGCTTGGTTGCGGGCAACCGATTTTTGCATTCTTGCGCGGCGCATCAAATCTGTATTTCGCCCATGTCGTAAGCTCAATCTACATTCCGGAGATTGATGACCGCGGGCTTCCAGAGGCGGTACTTGAGCTGCTTGATGATCAGAGTTTTAAGACCGCGCTGCTTCAAAGCGCGCAGCGCTCGGAAAATGGCCTCATTCGTGAAAAGGATGTTCGGATCGCACTTCGCGAATTCGCACCTTCCGTAAACGTAGATGCCGCGCAAGTTGCCGCAGCAGCCAACACACATCTTTTGCCAAGAGCTCTTTTTGATCAGCCAAGAATTCACGCTTTTCTTCGTCAACAGATGCAAGCAGCTGATGGACAGCTTAGCGAGACGGTAGTGGCGACTGCACTCCGGAAGTACTTTCCCGAATGGGATATTCCCCCGAGCGCATTAGTGAAGCCGTTGCAGCGCCTAGTCAACGCCGATCGAACATCTTCGGAACAAGGCGTCCGCCGACAGGACCCGTTTCTCGAATCTGCTTATAGATTTGAGGAGTACCGTGTTTTCTGCCAAGACGTACAGGAGGGGTATCCCAAAACTAACTTGCTGATTAAGAGTTCCCCACTCTCGTTGTATGGTGACCTAGTAAACAGTGCATTTGAACGTGTCGCCTTGTTGCACAAGGTCCGGGAAACTAAAGCCTTTGTTGGGTTCTCCAGAATTTACCCGGACAATGAGTTAACGCCAGAGGACCGTTGGCGACTAATAGCGATTAAAAAGCGTGATTGGCTGCCAGGCACTGTGGTTCGCGGTGAGGGAATCTTCCTTAAATTTCGTGAGGACAGGCTAGCTGAATGGTTGGAGCGCTACGGCGACGCACACTCAGCACGACTCACGAAATTGGAAATGACGCTAAGTGCTCTGAGGGAGAGGCGCCACCAACCACCTCAACGCGTTTCGCCGAAACATATATTGATTCATACTTTTGCGCACCTCCTGATAAACCAACTTGTCTATGAATGCGGGTATTCGTCCGCTTCCCTTAAAGAGAGGATTTATTCGTCTGAGGGGGAAAACGAAATGTCTGGTGTGCTTATCTACACGGCCGCTGGCGACTCCGAGGGGACCATGGGAGGGTTGGTGAAGATGGGCGCGCAAAAATACCTAGATATTGCGATCGCAAAGGCGTTGGAGCGCGCACGCTGGTGTTCGACTGACCCCGTTTGCATTGAAAGCGGTGGACAGGGGCCAGATAACTGCAATCTTGCGGCCTGCCACGCATGTGCATTGCTGCCAGAAACGTCTTGTGAGGAGCAGAATCGCATGCTTGATCGCGGGGTGCTGATCGGAACGCTGTTACAGCCCCAAATCGGTTTCTTTTCAAATGGCGATAGAAATGTATTTCGGTAGCTTTCCTCGAGGAACGGTTTGAAGTTGTTGACATCTTGATGCTCTCAACTTAGATCCCATTGTGCTCCATCACTCGACTGACGAGACGCGCGATTGTCTTTGCTAGTAGAGGTGGCACTGCATTGCCCACCTGCGAAAACTGTTGAGTACGGGTTCCTTGAAAGAAATAATTGTCTGGAAACGTTTGGATTCGAGCCGCCTCTCGTACCGTCAGGGATCTGCACTGTGTGGGATCGGGGTGGATAAAATAGTGCCCGTCTTTTGAGATGTGACTGGTTACAGTAGTCGCCGGTCCGCCGAGCAACTGGACGCGGAACCGATCAGAGAACTTACCCGATTCCCAGTTCTTATGATTAGGAGACAATCCGTTAAGGTTGTACTCGGTATGGCCTTTTGGGGAGCGTCCATAAACTCTCGCAAATGTTGCCGCGAATACGTATCGCATTAAGTCGGCGGGCATGTGACCGCGAGCCTCGTGATTGAGCCATACACGTAGCTTCGGATCGTTGTACCAGCTTGCGTACATCCCGTTTTCTCGTTCGATGCAAGGCTGACGCGAGACTCGAATTCCGCCCGGCGAAAGACTTGTGCTCAACCCTCGCTTGACTGCCTCTAGCTCATGCGCAAGACTTCTCATATCGGACGTCAACGAAGCCTCGCGAATCAGCGAACTTAAGTGTTGGTCAACTGTTTCAGCCCAGCGTCTGGCGCTGTCGGGCCCTTTGCTCAGTTGGCTTCTTAGCTTCGGAAGGTCGCCGATCACTCGTTCCAATGGAACCATTTCCAGTTCCTTCATCGAAATATGCGCCGGTACCTCAAGGTCGTCTCGAATGCCGAGCAAGATAACGCGATGCCTAGCTTGTGGAATGCCGTATTTCTCCGAGCGCACGATGAATTCTCGCGCATCGAATAGATGAGGGTCCATGCCAGTTTCGAATCGTGCTGGACTTGTCACCGAGTGGATTCGATATTTTGCTCCGCGTGATTTCCCAAGCGCCGCCCTCGGTGATGCCAAGTCACGAAGTATTGTGTGAAAGATTGCTTGATCATTAACCCTTGACGAAAGTATTCCCTTCACATTTTCCATCACAAAAACTGCGGGCTGATACTCGCCAAGTATTTTTAGATACTCACGATACAAAAAGTGCCTATGGTCGTCTTCAGGACGGTAATCTAGGTTTCCTTTATTCCTTGCGCGGCCGACTAGAGAGTAGGCTTGACAAGGAGGGCCGCCTATTAGCACCCACGGCACAGATGCATTTACTTTGCACTTCTTCAACTTATGCTGAAGGATGCCGTTTCCATTCTCTGTACCGAGAGTAATGTTAAGCGCTTCTTCGGCAGCCGCATCCCATTCGGTTTGGGCGGAGGGACCAATCGGGCTATCTGCGTCCCCATTGCAAAAATGGTAGTAGTCTTTTAGCGCGCTTGGGCGCTCCGTCTTCAGCTTCCTGTAGAACGCTCGGAGCAGAAGCGTCTTGTGTGCAGCAGGGTCCATCTCTGCAGAAACAAGGTTTTCAAAGCGTGCAGCCCTTTTGAAGGCGTTAAATCCCTCGCCCAATCCTCCTGGGCCAGCAAACAGGTCGACGATAGGGACTCTTTCAATGGGCAAGGTATTTCCTGATGTTGAATTCCGCAGGGGGCGAGGCGCTTTATCCAGAATACCAGGAAACAGCGAGAAAGCCGAATTTATGCAAATTGTTCGATATCCCATTCGCTTCAACGCCTGAGGTCAGTTGGCCCCAAAGAGCTCGGGTCGCAAGGTTATTGCATATTCCGCGCCAACCTTGACACTGATTCCACGGCAAACTGGACGCCGATTCCAGCGCAAGCTGAACAATCGCACCGAAGGCGCGATTGAACTGAAGCACCAAAACATCAGCGCCATTCTCATCGAGCATGGCTGGCAGCACATTCCCGGCTACAAGCCGCGTGGCAATTACCAAGCGCTGTTGGCGGAAGTGGTTGCCGATCGCATCATGCGTGATCGGCAGTTTGATCTTGCGGCCGA
>Ga0105044_10007789_pt1 | contig 14751 bp, 6 predicted proteins | sample MAT01_FD_78092 | JGI IMG/M metagenome (GOLD analysis project Ga0105044, IMG submission 78092) | Freshwater microbial communities from Lake Fryxell liftoff mats and glacier meltwater in Antarctica - MAT-01 | ecosystem: Environmental > Aquatic > Freshwater > Ice > Liftoff microbial mat | place...
GACAGGCTTTTTTAGAAGGAAAGGCATTCGATGCAGAAAAATGACTTGCTGTCTTTTTGCCGCACATTTTTTGCCGACGATTAAGTCCAATGTACAATTCATCTTAGCCTGGAAGCGGGGCATTGTAAAAAATGGGTCAGGAACCAATCGTGCGGAGCACCCTCTGGGCCATTTGGCTATTGGTTCCTGGTAGCTTATTTCGGATTAAGATCAGTTTCGGGTTGCGAGCGACGGTCGAAGTGGGTCTGATTTCGGTCTGCAGCCGGAATCAGGCGGAATCAGGCGGCCGTACAGATCGATTCTTCCGTTGGTGCTTTGGCACCTCGGGTCAGCGTGATCGGATGGCTATTGTTTTTTAAACCCGAACCGTCGCTTGAGCGGTCGATTTCAACTGACCAACTCGTATTCACATCGAAGCGATGCTGGAAAAAGAAGCCGAAACAAATCGACTATCCCTCACAAAGTTGCGTCTCCGCAGAGCTTCCGTCTGTTTTATAGAACACCGCAATCCTGACAACTGCATCACTCCAAAACCAGATAATCACTTAAAAAGACATTCAGATTGAACACCGGCGCCATGCCTCAAAAAATCTCGGGGGGTTTGGGGGGCTGGCCCCCAACTACTCTGGCAGGACATCCGCCACTGTTCAATCACGCCTTCCACAAAAAAAAGAATTCAAAATTGCACTATTTTAAATCTGTTGCTTGATCCAGTTTAAGGCCGTCGCTGACCCCTTTTTTCTGCCCGAAGCAGACATGGCACCATGGAACCTGGCAATTTTGGAGAACAACACTGATGTCAGCCGATGAGCGAACAGGATGGGAATGCCGATTCTGCTTCGAAAAGCTGAAGTCTCAGCCGCTGATCGGTTGGCGGCGTCTGCTGTGGATTGTTCCCGTACGTACGTTTCGATGCCAGCACTGCTTTAACACGTTTCTAAAACCAGCCGCCTTTATCGCTGCGATTCCGTTCGTTGGCAGATTGTTCTGTGAAAAACGCGGAGTGTCAGCAAGCGTTTCGGAATTGCTGTCCAACCCGACCGTTCGTGGAAGAAAGAGTCGTCGCAACTACGTGAACGCGGGTTGGTTTGTGCGATTTGCACGCTGGACGGGCCGCGTGGATTCGAATGCGGGTGAGACCTTCGGCAGATTTTTCCGCATTTTCCTGTGGCCGTTCCACTGGCTCTCAAAGAAGTTCCTGGGGAACTCCAGGAAGTCGCAGCGATCCGATCATTCCAGATCACGAAAACGATCCCGCTCAAGCGGTAGCGACGACGCAAAGTGAATCGCCTGTTTGTAACGGCATCGCGTATATTGTTCCGGGTAGAAGAAGAACACACTGCGAGACCGCTGCCATATTGACCGGAAAGGCGTTTTCGGATGCCCGGACGCATGGAACTCACCGAAGACACCGACTTGTCTCGGCGGCTGCTGGAAAATGATCAGGGCTGCCTTGATGACATCCTGTGCTCATTCGGTGCCGGAATTCTCGGACTGCTGCGAAGGCGTTTTCGGGATGTGTTGAGGGAAGAGGATCTGGAAGATGTCCTTTCGATGGGGCTCTTTCGCTTGTGGAACAGTCGTGATCGCTATCAGGTAAACCGCGCATCACTGCGAGTCTGGTGGTATCACATCTGTGAGAACGCCGCGCGGGATGTGTTGCGGATGGGCTGGCAAAAGGCGCGCGCACGGGAAGTGAATTCCGGTGACTCGTTTGCTGGAATTTCAGAGCGACGGTCGCCATCGGTCTTTGATTCAGAATGCGTTGCGATCACGATCTTACCTTCGACTGCCGTCCATCATGATTTGAAGGAAGTGCTGAGCGAACTTCCGGAGGTGCAGCGTGCCATTCTGCTCGCAGATGCTGCCGCGCGAGACGATGTGGCCTGCAGTCAGCGACTTGGCGACGACCTTGGTTTGCCGGCATCGACCGTGCGCGTTTACCGCAAGCGAGCGATGGACCGCGTAAGACGCGAATTGATTGCGCGAGGACACGGGCTGGAAGACACGAAGCACCTCTGATCACTCGATTCCTGCCGCCGCTTCGGAATTTAAAATTTCAGATTTGAAATTGAGATTCAAGATCTCGACTTAGAGGCTATGTATGAACGACGAACCACAAATCCCCGCTGATGCAGCGTTGCATCGCCTGTTGACCACAGCAATGGGGCCGAACCCATTGAACGACGAAGAAATCGAGTCACTGCTGAATTCGGCTGAGCCGCCGATGCCACTCGGCGTTGAACAAACACAACGAATCGTCGGCAAAGTGCATCGTCTGCTCAGTGCTGCGCCGAAGGCCGCCGTAAACAATGTCGGTCTGATGCTTCCGAACAATCAGCGTCCTCAACTAGTTTCGGCGACAACGATCGAACCTGCACGACCGATCAGAATCCCTGCGATTGCGGCACTGGTGGCGTCGATGCTGGCGCTGGTGTCGGTCATTGTGCTGACTCCTGAAGCGCCGTCCAGGAGTCAAATTTCGCAGCTCGACCAGCAATCAAAGACAGCGGCGTTGGTTCTTCAGCGAGATTTGAAGACTGGATTCTCCGGAAGAATGGCTCCCCGTTACTGGATGACGGCAAAGCCGTTACCGGATGCAGTGCCCACCGCAAAGGTCGCCGTCGGTGATGAAATCGCAACAGGTGATCAGGAACGTCGTCGAGTCACTTTGCCAGACGGTTCTGTGCTCTATGTGAACAGCGGATCGCAGGTGAAGATTGCCACAGAACGGCGGGTTGAGGTGACAAAAGGCAAAGTCTTTGTCGAGGTGGTGCCTGCGTTTGGTAATGTGCCCCATCACTCCTTGGCAGGAAGTCTCGCTGCGGAGCATCGAGGCACGTTGCCGTTTGAAGTCGTCACGCCGAATCGCACCGTCACCGCTCTGGGAACGAAATTTTCCGTATCGGTTGATGATTCCGAAACAGACGTGATGGTGACGCAGGGGAAAGTGAGAGTCTCGGGCGTTGACGCAGTCGTGTCGGCCGGACAACAGATCAGAGCCGCCGGTGAGTACACATTTGCCTCGGCATCGCCGATATCGGCGCAACTGGAGTGGACTCGGGACCTGTTGGCTGCGGCGACAGGGCCGCTGGTTCCAAAGAGCGAATACTCCGGCGGGGCCCTGGTGACGGTCGATCCGAACGGGCAAAGTGCCAGGCTGAGTCTGCGGAATTATCACATCGACGTGCATATCGAAGACGGATTTGCTCGTACGACGATCGATCAGACGTACTTCAATCATACGCACACACGGCTGGAAGGCACGTTTCATTTTCCTCTTCCGACAGATGCTTCATTGTCACGGCTCGCGATGTATGTGAACGGCAAACTGATGGAAGGCGGCATGGCGGAACGCGATCATGCCCGCAACACGTTTGAAGAGATCAAGCGCAAGATGCTGGACCCGGCTCTGTTGGAATGGGTCGATGGCAGCACCTTCAAGATGCGCGTGTTTCCGCTGGAACCGCGTCAGGAAAAACGCATTGTGCTGAGCTATTCGCAACGGCTGAATTCTGCCGGAGGTCAGCTTCAGTATCGCTTTCCTGCGGGTCATACAATGGATGCCGTGCGCGACTGGTCGGCTCATGTGCGGATCAAGGACGGAGCCGGATCTGAATGGCATTCGCAGTCTCATACGATGACTGCGTCGGAAGATACGGGCGATCTGGTGCTTGATGCCAGGTTGAAGAATGCGTTGATGGATCGTGATCTGGTGTTGCGAATCACCGAGAACACCAATTTGAAATCTCAAATCGCGAATTTCAAATCTGACGCTCAGCAGTACCTCATGCTGCGCCTGAAGCCGGATCTTCCCGGCGAATTGCAGCGTCAGCCGCATCACTGGGTCTTCCTCTTTGAACATGCCGGCGACCGCAGTCCGCTGCTGGCCAGAGCACAGATTGAGATCATGCGCACGCTGCTGGATAACGCGGAACATTCGGATACATTTTCGATCGTCGGTGCATCGACACGGGCTGAGCTGTATCCGGCGGAACGCCAACTCTGTACGGCCGAGAATATTGCCGCTGCAGTGAAACATCTGGAGAACATCCACCTCGTGGGAGCTTTGGATCTGGCCGCAGCGTTCAGAAAATGTGCTGAACAGGTTGCACTGCCGCATTTGCTGGACAACGGATTGGTGCCTCGAACGAGAATTCTCGTTCACCTCGGCTCCGGCCTGCCTGCGCTCGGTGAACGCGATGCTTCAAAGCTCGCCGCAATGATTCCCGCCGAAGCGCAATACGTCGGCATCGGAGTCGGTCGTCGCTGGAACCAGGCGATGATGAAACAAGCCGCTTCCCGCACGGGCGGCTTGAGTACTCAAATCAACCCCGACGAAGAGATCGCATGGCGAGCATTTGATGTCTTTTCAAAGCTGCATTCACCGAGGCTGGTCAATGTGGCGGTGGCGAGTAGAGATTTCAATTCTCAAATCCCGAATTTGAAATCGGAAGGTCAGGACGGGCTTGGAAGCCCATCCTACGATGGGCCACAGTTCCTGCTTTTCTCCGACACCATTGCTCAGGGCGAAGAATTCGCTGCCATCTGTCGAGTGCCCGAAGGACAACCGTTGCCAGCGTCCGTGACTGTCACCGCGACCCTGAACGGCCAACCGTGGACCCAAACGATTCGGGTCGCGAACGTCAAAAACCTGGCCAGGTATCTGCCTCGTCACTGGGCGAAGCTGGAGATCGATCGCTTACTCGCGGAAAACGCCGAACAGCATCGAGACGCCATTGTGGCGCTCAGTAAATCCATGTACGTGATGAGCCCCTTCACGTCACTGCTGGTACTCGAAAACGAAGAAATGTACACGCAGTTCAATATCGACCGAGGCCGCAAAGACCACTGGGCAATGTACCCGTGTCCGGAGAAGATTGAGGTTGTGTCAGAAGTTGATTTGTCCGAGCGTAATGTTGCTGAAATCCAGCTTTCGGAGCTGGAGCTTTCAACAGTGACCTGGATATTGCAAGCTCTCTTCGAATCCAAAGGAACGCTGGCACCGACAATTACGGGAGTTCCAGGGTTGAACAGGATTCGTTTTGAAGGCAATCCGGTTCAGGTCGAACAGTTCAGGAAAGTTTTGTCACAGCTCGGTGAGCAGGGGCAAATCGATGTTGAATCATCCGTTGCGGCAAAGACCGGACAAGATGTCCTTTCGACCATCTTGCGTTTGCAGCGACCGCAATGGTTTTCTTGGAAGCAACCGACCACTTGGACCAGGTACGGAAGACTTCCGACGACCTGGCAATCCAATGGAAACGCGAATTGGCACCAATTCCCCTATTACTCCGTTCGTGGAGTCAACGATTTTGGTCTAGTCCAACAGGGTCAGGCCGACACATTTTGGGGCTGGCAACAGCGCGACTTGAGTTGGGATGCATCGGAAGCTGATAACGGAATCGATGGTGAACCAAAGGGAACCTGGATCGATAAACTGCCAGCATTGCCGTCGATAACTTTCTTGGGTGACACCAACGGCAGCCATGCATCTCAACTTGGAAGGAGCACGGCAGACTTCGTCAGCCCGGATTTTGCATGGCACGTAAATACAACCGACGAAGAAAAGTTTCAGCGATTATTGGCGTTCAACGAGGTCGCTCGACAACGTGAAACTGACAGCTTTACACGGCAGCTCAATGATGTCGATCTGGCGTCTATTATGCCAGCTGGAGAGTACAACCATCCTGATGCAAAATCATGGAAGGAACTCGTGGAAAGACGCAAGAATTACGATCGAGTCAACAATCGGGTTCTTACCGCAAGCGAACGTCAAATCGAATCTAGTCTCAGTCAAAAGGTTTCCCTGCATTTCCATGACGCTCCGCTGGCAAGCGTGATTCGACACATTGCCAATGAGCATGGAATTAGCATAGCAATAAAGACGCAGGCAATTGAGATGAAAGGACCAGCGGTCAATCCAATCGTAAACATTGATGTGGATGGTATCACGCTGAAGAGCTCGTTGAATCTGCTCCTCGATCAGGCTGGCGGCCTTGCGTACTCAATTGAAAATGACATGCTGATGATCACGACGGAGGAAGAGCAGAAAGCTATGCGCAACGGCGGACAGGCGGTTTCTGATGTTGAATCGTTTTGGGCATGGCGAATGCAGGACCTGGGCCTCATATTGCTCACAGGAAATGAGCCTGATGTTGGTCGAATTCGAGCGATCATTGGCTTTTCGGATTCATCCATCGAAATGCAGCAGCCTGTGTTGTTAGATCGGCTTCAAATCAATCCCGGTGACCTTGCGGATGCGAAACAAATCAGTCGCCGTCGCGATCGATTCTCGGGAAGTCAATTATGGCGTCGGCAATATATCGAGATGAGTCAACTTATGGGTGAAACTCGTTCGGCAGTACCCAGGGATACGGAAACCGTCGCCACGAACGAATCGTTCAAAACGCATCGATGGGTCGATGATGCCGTTGGTTCTGATGTCGCCATTGTCGCGTTGCCGACGTTTCAAACTCCATCGCGCCTTGAAGTGAATGCGGTTCTATTCGGAGATTTGATCTGTCACGCTCCGGGATTGAATACATCACCGGTCGACGTAATGGCGGTGGTTGAGGCGGAGAGTGTTGCAAAAATCTCAAATCTGAAATCTCAAATCTCAAATCCGCCCGCAGGACGCATTGATGATGCCGCTCGGGCATTGATTGAAAAATCCCGTGCACGCGGCTGGGAATCCATCACGCTGCCGGGCCGCGATGGTGAAGCGGGCATCACAGTTCACTACGACGGTGCGGGTCGTCACGTTTGGGAACGAATCGTCTCAGAAGGCTTGCGTGAGCATGTCGTTTGCGATCGCTCAACGCTGTGGCATGTTTACCGTGAGATCGGCCTCGCATCAAAGCGACCGTTTAGTCGGTTCCATCACCGTGAATTCACCGCGATCGTGCCATGGCTGCTGCCGGATGCTGATGAACTGGCTCGCGGTGCCAATGTGGTGGCGGTGGATGAACGGACGATTGCCATTGTGCCCGTGAGCGGTACGGCGCTAGCCGCCGGTGAGGATCAGAGTCGCGAACGGGAATTCGGCAAACCACGCACTGGCAATAACAATTCGAAATCTGAGATTTCAAATACAGAAAGCATTGAACAGACACCGGCGGCTAGCGCCGTACCGCTCACACTGCACCTCGTCTTCGCCCCCGATGGCCGATTGGCGGAACGTCGATTCGTCGAACACGCATCGGGCAAAATCCTGCACTCCGTCACATATGACGCAGACGGCACGGTCAGGATCCTGGATGCCGACGGCAAAGACTTGGCGACGCTGAATTTGCATCGATCGACCGCTGCTGCTCCGCAGTTGGTGCCGGATCTGAATGGACTTGTTGTGCTGCCGATGCCCGTGCGAACTCCGGAAGTGATTGTCGCGAAGGAGAGTGCGGCGACGGGGACGACCGACCTGGGCCAGGTCGGCGTACTGGATGCAGATTTGTCAGAAGACGACGCTGTTTCGCTGATACTGGCCTCTATGGCCAATGGCAACGGGGCGCGCATGGTTGAGATTGCTCGGAAGCGATTCATTGATAAGGGCGACACTCGCGGCGGAATTTATGTGTTGCTGAGTCGGTTTCCGCAGGCCCTGGTACAAGCGGCGATCCCCGCTGATGCGACGCCGGGAAGTGTGCAGACCCCTGGCTTTGATCTGCGACCGCCCGTGGAGGGTTCGCCGTTGAAACAGTTTGTGCGGCAATACATGAACTCGCTGCGCGACGGCGATGATGCCCATGAATTCCGAATTGATGCGCCTGAAGGCAGCTTTCTGCAGCGGCTGGCGACGGCGCGCAATCTGTACGTTCGCTGGCTGACCGAGACTGCCACGAAAGATCTCACGCAGGCTCAGGTGCAGCAGGAAGTGGATCGCACACTGGAATTCATCGCATCGTGTCGCACACTGGACATGGGCTGGAGCCTGATGAGCGTCATGCGGCCCCGCTTAACCACACCCGAATTCCTTGCGGCGTATGCCAAAGCCTCCGAGCGATTTGAACAGCATCCGCAAATCGGACTCATGGTACGCCGAGAGCGCATGACGGCGCTCTTTGCCGCCGGCAAATATGACGAAGGCCGCAGCCTGTTCAAGGAATGGTTGATGGCAAATCTTGAACAGGGCTTCGTTCCGCCCATCGGTCCGGAACTCTACAATGCCTGCATCAGCAACAACGGCCTGAAGCAGATCGACGAGCTATTGCTGGAATGCGCGAAGCGGCTGGTGGATGCTCACATGCTGATGACATCGCATTCCATGTCCGTGCAGATTCGAGAACTGGGAAACATCAACATTGCCGATCAGATGATGACGCTGCTGCTGGCATCGCTCGATGCAAAAGAACGCCCCGACGTTTCGCTCTGCGTCATCCAACAACTACGCCGCGTGAAGGACCCGCGAGCCGACAAATTGCTCGATCAGGTCATGGAACTTCCCATGGCCGATCAAGTCCCGGGTCTGTGGCGATTCGCATCGAAGCTGGCCGAAGACTCCGGACGTAAAAGATTGGCAGCCGAGCGACTTGAACGCGCGATCCAGTTGGAATTTGCAACTCGCCCGACGGTGATCAACATCCAGACCGTCCGCACGGACTACACTGAGTTACTGGCAAAGTATGAAGAACTGATTACCGCATCGACGACACTGGAACTGGCCCCACCCGCTGACCTCGGTGCCAGAATCGTTCAGGCCACCGATCAATGGCGAACGCTTGACGAAGACGACACCGCCGCCTGCCAGACGGCGTCTCGACTGTTGGCGAAATTGAACAGCAAAGAACTCGCCTGGGACTATCTGACGACGCCACTGGCCGAAAACTCTGGTGAATCCGCTCCCTGGATCGCTCTGGCCCGCAACCTTGGAACAGACATTCAGACTGATCTGGCCGGTATGGCGTGGATGCAGGCGTTCGAACTCGAATCGACAAATCCGGAAATCCTTCTGGAACATGCACGGATGCTGCAAGCCGCTGGCCGCTTCGAACCAGCGAAAGTATTGCTGAAACGAGCTGCAGACGGCACGTGGCAGCCCCGCTTCGCAAGTGCCGTTCAACAGTGCCGCGACTTGTTGAGATCGTTTTAAGGCGAGCGAAAGATTCGGAACTACCAAGCCGAACAACCGGGCGCTAGCGCGTGGCGGCTGATTTTATGAGCCGCAGGGCGCTAGCCCCCGGTTTTCGACGGTAACCAGAAATCTGCCGCTCGCCTAACAACTTGCAGCTTTCAGAAGGGACAAACGGCGATTCGCAGCGCCGGCCCGCCATGCACACTCAACCGAGTTGTCTGGAACCCGGAGTTGCGTAGAATAGGGGGGCCGCTGACAGGAATCAGCCACCAATATCCTCTTCCTCCGTTTACGCAGAATTGAAACCCGTGCCGCTGCAATCTATCCAGCAGGCGATCGACGCCCTTCAAAAGGGTGGCTTAATCATTGTCGTCGATGATGAAGACCGTGAGAATGAAGGCGACTTCATCTGTGCGGCGGAATCTATCACACCAGAGCAGGTCGATTTCATGCTGCGAATCGGTCGCGGGACGCTGTGTGTCCCGGTCGCCGCTGAAGAAGCCGCAAGGCTGAAACTCCGTCCGGTTGTGGATGAATCCAGCAACAACGCCCCGAACAAAACCGCGTTCCTCCGTGCGGTCGATCATGTCTCTGCCGGCACCGGTGTGAGCGCTCTTAATCGAGCCCGCACGATTCGAGCACTGGCTGATCCCGGCTCTGTCGCGGATGATTTCCTGCAGCCAGGACATGTGAATCCGCTCGCAGCCATGGACGGCGGCGTTCTGCGGCGCGCTGGTCATACGGAAGCGACGATCGATCTGATGCGGTTCGCAGGGAAACGCCCTGTCGGTGCGCTGATTGAAATCTGCAGCCAGTCAAGTCATGGCATGGCAGACCTGGCCGAGCTGCACACGATCGCCAGGGAATACGACATCCCGATGATCTCCATCGAAGACCTGATCCGTTTTCGCCGCCTCCGCGAGCAGTTGATTACGCGCATTGTCTCAGTCCCGATGCCGACGGCGGAATTTGGCACGCCGATGGTCATCGGTTATCAGGTTACCCATGAGATTCAGGAACCGCTGGCACTGGTCTGGGGTGATCTCAGCAAAGTCGATGCGCCGCTGGTTCGCATGCATTCATCCTGCTTTACGGGCGACGTACTGGACTCCCTGCGCTGTGACTGCGGAGATCAGTTGCGTATGGCCATGAAAATGATCTACAAAGAAGGCACCGGGGCCGTTGTTTACCTGCCTCAGGAAGGGCGCGGCATCGGCCTGCTCGCCAAGCTGAAAGCGTATCAGCTTCAGGATCAGGGGCTGGACACCGTTGAAGCCAATCATCGTCTTGGCTTCAAAGCCGACATGCGCGACTATATGGTCGGCCTGCAGGTGCTGAAGGAACTTGGCCTGTCGCGCGTGCGCCTGCTGACGAACAACCCGAAGAAGACCGACGCTTTCGTCTATACCGGAGTCGATCTGCATGTCATCGAACAAGTTCCGATCGTCGCTCCTCGGCAATCACAGCGTACGGGTTACATGACGACAAAAAAAGAAAAAATGGGACACCTGCTGCCGGACGACGTTGTGCAGGCAAAGTCGCTGACCGATGCCGACGCCCCAGGATGAGCTAAGGTTCCGATGTTTCCTGTCGAATCCGGCTGCGGAAAATCTGCTGCCGATCTCCAGCATGTTGCAGTCAGCCGAAAGTTTGTCCCTTGCACCAGTTCAACTCGTCAGCAGCACCTCCAGACGGCAAGCCAGAGACCCGCACTGAACTCGTTCGCGGGCTGGGACTGCCACAAGCGATCGCACTGAATATATCGAACATGGTCGGCATTGGGCCATTTATCACGATTCCGGGTTTTATTGCGGCGATGCATGGTCCTCAGGCATTGATTGCGTGGGTGGTCGCGGCGGTGCTGGTGATTTGCGACGGACTTGTCTGGAGCGAACTGGGAGCTGCGTTGCCCGGCAGTGGCGGAACATATCATTTCCTGCGTGAGATCTTTGGAAAGCAGGATGCCGGATGGAAAAGGATGCTGCCGTTTCTGTTCGTTTGGCAGTTTCTTGTGAGCGGAACGATGGAAGTCGCATCCGGCTATATCGGAGCGATGCCATACGTCGAGTTCGTTTTCCCGGGCCTGTCCGATGCGCTTCACACATGGCATGTTCCAGGTGGGACGAGCACCCTGGCAGCGTGTTGCTGCCTGGTTGTCACATGGATGCTGTCTCGCCGCATCAACGTCATTGGTTGGTTTGGCATCGTGCTCTGCACTGGAACGATACTGACCGTGGTGACAGTCATTGTTTCCGGACTCACGCACTTCAACGCCGCACTGCTGACACTTCCTCCCGATGCTTTCAGGATTGATGGCAAATGGGTCAACGGCCTCGGTGCGGCGATGCTGATCGCGATCTACGACTATCTGGGCTATTACAATATCTGCCACCTTGGCGAAGAGGTACGTGATCCCGGCAAGACAATCCCGCGAGCTGTGATTACTTCGGTCATCGTCGTCGCTGCAGTCTACCTCATGATGAATGTGTCAATCATCGCCGTCATTCCATGGGAACAGGCCATGAAGTCGGAACATATTGCGTCGCTGTTTATGGAAACTCTGTACGGTCGGCGGATCGCTGTCCTCTTTACCGGACTGATTCTCTGGACGGTCCTGGCGTGCATGTTTGCGATCACGCTCGGATATTCAAGAATTCCCTTTGCGGCAGCCACGAACGGGGATTTCCTCGCAATCTTTTCGCGCGTCCATCCGACAAAACGGTATCCGACAGTCTCGCTGTGGGCACTGGGCGTCCTGACCGCGATCGTCTGCTACCTTCCACTGCAGACCGTCATCCAAACGGCTGTCACGGTGCGGATCCTGGTGCAGTTCGTCGCTCAGATTTTTGGCCTGCATGTGCTGCGTACGACTCGGCCGGATATCGTGATGCCGTTCCGGATGTGGTTCTATCCGCTGCCAAGCCTGATCGCGCTGCTCGGATGGCTGTTTGTCCTGGGCACTCGACTGCAATTGCTGGGGACGGCTGTCGGAGTTATCGTCAGTGGAATCGTCGTTTACCAGATATTTCTGGCGAAGTCGGTGGTCAAATCCAATCCGTCCTGAGAATGATCGTTCGCTTCAAGCAGCGTTCACATCGGTCTGTCTCAGAATTCTGACCGCTTCAATGGCACCAGCCTCCGGTGCCAGAGCTGTGTTGGCGATACCGGAAACGACTTTCGTGATGTTGTGATCGACTTTGTCTGGGATGCCCCAGGTTTGTCCATCCGCACGCGTCATGTAGACGGAAAGTGTATGATGACCGCTGCCCGGCCGTTCGCCGATAATGTGCAGAATGGTAAACGTGCCCTCGCCGCCACCGAAGAGCCGCTCTCCAATCCGATACCCAGCCCGGACGCGCCCTGAATTGACCACAAGATTCTCCGGCGACACGGTGAATTCCGTCCCGGCCAGCTCAGATCGCAACCGATGAATGAGACTGAGTAACTGGTTGCCTTGCATCACGGCCAGTGCGTTCAGGCCGTCAGAGATGATAATCTGAGTGTTGAACTGTTCGAGTCTGTCCCGCCGCAACCTGGCAATCACGTCCGCTGAATCGTCTGACAGGTGCTCACCCGAGACTGGATGAAGCATGTAATCCGTGCGGTCCGCAGATCGAGTGCGTAATTTCGTAACGTCAGGGACGGTGGCGACAAAGGCATCGTCCAGTTGCATCCAGATGGAGATTTTCGCGTCGTCATAGATATGCTGAATGTGTTTGGCCAGCGATGGCTGCAGAATGGACGGCTGTTCGCCAAATCCTTCAGCAATGAATACGCCTCGTGAACGCACGGCCGCGATCTGAGTAGCCGCTTCTGACTGGATGTCCCTGTCCGATCGCGCATCGTCTTTCCGGCGACAGTACTGCTGATATACCCATGTCGGATCGCCGAAATGTTCGGTGGGCTGTCCTTGTGTATCGATCACGCCAAGCTGCTGAAAGAACTGCCACATGCGGTCGTTGACTTTGAAACCAAACTTCTCGCGGATGTGAACGTGATCCTGATAGCCGGTCGTCAGATATCCCAGCATCGGATCGATACGAGTCGGCAGAGCCATCAGGTAGCCCGGGTTGGCCGGCATGATCTGATCAATGCACCATCCCAGATCTTTGAGACTGACGTCCATGTGCAGTGTCGAACAGACATCCAGACCAATCATCAGTCCGTGCAGCTTGCCCATCACGATGTCTTCCAGACAACACCGCACGAGTTGTTCGCGTGATCGAAAAACTTCCGGGCCGATGAAGCCGGCAACGTCGTTCAGGTGAACCCATGGATGTTCGTGGCTGCCACGACTCGCAAGCGTCGCAGCAACCGTCTGAGTGAGCGCTCTGGCAAATCCGTACTTGCGTGATTCGTGAACCACCATATCAGTGCCATGACCGTGGCCATTGGTCGAGTCGGCGCCCTGACCTGTTTCAAAGTAGAGTCCGAAGCGTCCGTGTCGCGCCTTGGCATGTTTCGTCATTTTATCGACAGAGATGTCAAATGTCGCATTCGCGGCGTCGTTTCCTGCAATGCTCTGAAACCATAAGGCGGTGAGGCCGGGGTGTGAGCTTTCCACGGCCGCCTGAACATCGATATGTGCGAGCACGCAGTGAGGCAGGATATTTTCGATTCCGAATGTGACCAGCACATCTCTGAGCGTTTCTTCAACCGCCGCCACGGATTCCGGAGTGCTCGATACCGGATTGGTTCCGAGCAGTACATCGCCGACAGCGTACGCAAACGCATCGAAAACCTGCCAGCGGATATCATCGACGTTGTCAGTCGGTGAGTTTGGCTGGACCCGGGCTCCCATATAGCCGCGAGCGCCAATATTTGAATCGGGCAGAGGATTAAAAACTTTCGCACCAATCTGAGTGAGTTCAGCGTTGTTCATGAGTCGGACAACACACGCAATGACGTCGCTCGAGAGTCCATCACGAATGGCGTGAATTTCGGATTCACTTTTTTCCAGTAGAAACGATTTCAGCATCCCGAGCGTCATGTTGCCGATCTGTTGCTGAATCTCGCGGTCGAGGGACGACGTGAGCAGTTGGAACAGCTCGTCGCGAAAAGGCGGATGCTGGTCGATTTCGCTCACGCGCGTTGACGAGAGCAGATCACGTGCATGCCGACGAGCAGCGTCATCGATGGCCGCGACGCCGATGATGGCATCTCCTTCCTTGAATTCATTCGAGGCCCCCAGCAGTTGTTTGTACAGTGTGCCATCCCAATTGCCACGCACGCGCTGGATGTAATCAAACACACTTTCGCCCGGCGCTGAAGCTGCCAATGGACCTGGTCCGGCCTCAGTTGACGAGATCCCGAACCTCGCCAACGTTCCGCCAGCGAGCCCCATAGCCAGAAATCGTCTGCGATGCAGCATGGAAGAAATCCCCGAGAGCCGACCTGATCGGTGAGTGTAGCTCCGATCTATTATGACAGCGAAACGCAGATTCATCCACCAATTCGTTTATCCGGAAGTCGCAGGTGCCGGTTGTTCTCGTGCATGAACTTCGTTCTCACGAAGGTTCGGCCTCGGTGACGTGCAATGTGTTTCAGGCGATGGTTTCCATGATCAAAACCTCTGGTGAGCAGAATTCACCAGAGGCAGACAGCACCATTGGCGCACATCGACCGTGATATCCCTTGTCAGGTTGCGTCCCCGCAGAGCCTGACTCCGTTTCTCACGGCAC
>Ga0105044_10007790_pt1 | contig 14751 bp, 12 predicted proteins | sample MAT01_FD_78092 | JGI IMG/M metagenome (GOLD analysis project Ga0105044, IMG submission 78092) | Freshwater microbial communities from Lake Fryxell liftoff mats and glacier meltwater in Antarctica - MAT-01 | ecosystem: Environmental > Aquatic > Freshwater > Ice > Liftoff microbial mat | place...
ACAAAGTGCCGACCACCTGGGATGAGCTGAAGGCGCTCGAGCAGTCGATCGTGGCTGATGGTGACGCGCCGTGGTGCATCGGCATCGAGAGTGGCACCGCCACCGGTTGGCCCGCCACCGACTGGATGGAAGAGATCATGCTGCGCACCACTTCGTTGGAGAACTACGACAAGTGGGTGGCCGGCACGTTGAAGTTCAGCGACCCGATCGTGAAGAATGCCGCCAATGAAGTGGCCCGCATTTGGTTCGACGATGCGCTGGTCTACGGAGGCCGCAAGAGCATTGCCAGCACCAGCTTCGGCGACGCTCCCAAGCCGATGTTTGATGCAGATGGCCCCAAGTGCTGGTTGCACAAGCAGGGTAACTTCATTACCAGCTTCTTCCCAGCCGACGCCAAACCCGGTGTGGATTACGACTTCTTCTATCTGCCCGGCATTGACCCCCAGTATGGCAAGCCATTCCTGTTCGCCGGCGATCTGATGGCGGCCTTTAATGACCGGCCCGAAGTGCGCGCGGTGATGCAGTTGTTCACCAAGGGTGAGCACCTGAAGAGCTGGCTGGCCGCCGGTGGCGCCATTGCGCCGCAGAAAGACACTGATCTGGCCTGGTACACCAATGACATCGAGCGCAAGGTCGCCCAGTTCATCGGTGAGGCCACCAGCCTGCGCTTTGACGGCAGCGACCTCATGCCAGGCGAAGTTGGCTCTGGCAGCTTCTGGAAAGGCATGACCGACTGGGTGTCGGGTGCCGCGGAGCTCGACAAAGCCCTTGAAGAGATTGATGCAGCCTGGCCAAAAACCCAGTAGCCCATCTGCGTAATGCGATTTATGCCGCAAGTGCAACCTGAATCGCATTACACCCTGGCTGGATGAGGCACCTGTCTTGTCCAGTCAGGATTCGATGCATACTAAATTACGCCCTAATCTGACCCCCAATATGCATCGTTCCATTCCAAAAAAGAAATGGGTCATTGCTCCGTTTTTGATTTTTGGACAGAATGAACAACATTTAACAGTGTGGGTTATCCACCTAAATCTGTTGAATTTTGTTCATTCTGTCCAAAACCGACGAGCAGTTACACACCAGACTTATCTTCAAGACCCAACCTATACGTTTACGTTTTGCATGAGACCCTGAAGCATTGATGGATGGAGCCGAGACAAGGAGCCAAGATGCAGAGCACCAGTAAATTATCTTCCGCGCCGCCTGACCGGGAAACCGCTAATTACCTGCAAGTTGTGACCTCACTGGGAATTTTGATTGCGACAGCGATCTTTCTATGGTGGGGATTTTTATTTTTGCGCGATAGCGAAGGGGTGAATCAACTCATCATCGGCGCATTTGCCATTGTCTGGGGTGTCGCTGGTGTGGGCCTGCTGTATTTTGGGCTCAATCGTTTCATCGAGAGCTTCTCAGACCGGATACGCAGTATCTTTCAACCCTTCATCTTTGTTGGACCTGCTGCCCTGATCCTGACATGGTTTCTTGTCATTCCCACCGTTCGCACGCTCTACTTGAGCTTTCTCGATTCAAACTCCGTCAATTTCGTAGGTCTGGAAAACTTCGTGTCGGTCTTCACCGACCGGCAGATGCTCACCTCATTCCGCAACAACCTGCTCTGGATGGTGATCGGCACCTTCTCGTGCGTATCACTAGGGTTGCTGATCGCGGTCCTTGCCGACCGAAGCAGGTTTGACCGGGTGGCCAAGTCCATCATTTTCATGCCGATGGCGATCTCATTTGTGGGTGCCGCCGTCATCTGGCGTTTTGTGTATTACTACTCACCGCCGGGGCAGGAACAGATCGGCCTGTTGAACGCCGTGATCTCGGTATTTGGTGCTGAACCTCAAGCCTGGATCAGTAGCTTTCAGCCATTCAACAACCTGTTCCTCATCGTGATCATGGTGTGGTTGCAAACGGGTTTTGCCGTGGTGATTCTCTCGGCTGCCCTCAAAGGTGTACCAGACGATCTGCTCGAAGCCGGCCGCATTGACGGAGCCAGCGAAGGCCGCATCTTCTTCAGAATCATTCTGCCGTATATCCAGGGCACCTTGATCACGGTCACGACTACGATTCTGATCTTTTCGCTCAAGATTTTCGACGTCGTCATCGCCATGACCGGCGGCCAATATGGCACCGAAGTTATCGCAACAAACTTCTACCGCCAGTTCTTTATCAACCGCAATTTCGGCTACGGCTCAGCCATCGCCATTGTGCTACTGCTCGCGGTCATACCGGTGATGGTTTACAACTTGCGCCAGCTCGGCAAACAGGAGGCCTTCTAACATGGCCGCGATCGCAAAGTCATCGAGCCGCAAGCCCTCCACCTTCTGGATCAATCTGCTACTTATCGTCATTTGCTTTCTATGGCTGGTGCCAGTGTTCGGCCTACTCGTGTCCTCATTTCGCACCCGTGAAGACATCAGCAGCAGCGGCTGGTGGACGATCTTTCCGCATCAGGCCTGGAAACGCACCAGCGAGATTGCACTGACGCGTGGACTGCCGTTGGATCAGCCAGTCGAGGTGTTGCCGGGACAGCGTTACACCGATGCGCAATTACGCGAGGGGGTCATCCTTCCCGACGGCACACAGATGCAATGGTCAAACCGCCGCCAGCGCGTCCTCGCGATCAGCGAGCGGCAGTGGACGGCCAACCTGAATTTTTATCTGACCAACTACGATAATGTGCTCAGCGGCAGAAACTATCGCTACACCCTGCCCGATGGCAGCAGCCAGGAGGAACGGGGCGACAACCTGATTGGCGCATTTATCAACACACTCACGGTTGCAATTCCCGCCACGGTCATTCCCATCCTGATCGCGGCATTTGCTGCGTATGCTTTTGCCTGGATGCGCTTCCCACTGCGAAAGATCATGTTTGCCGCCATCATCGCGTTACTGGTCGTGCCACTACAGGCGGCCATGATTCCAATGCTGCGCGACTTTACGAGTATGCAGATCAACGGCACCTATCTGGCCGTGTGGCTGGCACACACCACATTTGGATTACCGCTGGCCACTTATTTGCTCTACAACTACATCAGCCAGCTGCCGCGCGAAACGCTGGAAGCCGCCTTCATCGACGGCGCCTCACAGTGGACGATCTTTACCCAGTTGATCCTGCCGTTGAGCCTGCCGGCGCTGGCCTCTTTCGCCATCTTCCAATTCCTGTGGGTGTGGAACGACTACCTTGTCGCGCTGATTTTCCTGGGCGGCGGTGGTGCCGACATGAAAGTGATGACGCAACGTCTGGCCGATATGGTGGGCACCCGCGGCCAGGACTGGCACTTGCTGACGGCTGGGGCATTCGTGACCATACTCGTCCCGCTCATCGTGTTCTTTAGCCTGCAACGCTACTTCGTGCGCGGCTTGCTGGCCGGCTCGGTTAAAGGCTAAACTTTCCGGTGAGTCGAGTTGGATCTCGTGCACGTGACACGTGTCACGTGCACAAGATCCCACCTGTAAACAATACGTGCCCAGCCGTAACTACTCAGCCTATTTAAGTAAGGCTCTCGGATTCGTCGACGTCGACGTCGACGTCGACGAATCCGAGAGCCTTACTCGACAATTGAGGCAGCTACACCCTTACGGGCTGAGTAGTTACAAATTCTGTCTAAAAATCAGCGACTGAGTAGTTACGCCCAGCCCATGAACGCATCCACATTAGCCGGCATCGCCCAAGCACTAGAGATTCAACCTCATCACCAGGACTGGCACGCTTTTGTGCAGCGCGTCGAAACTCACGGCTCACATTTGCACGCCCTGTTATTTTCGCTGTATGGTCAACGCGAGGATTTTGAGGCGCAGTTCACCCGCATCCTGACCACGACTGCGCGAGCCTGGCTCGAACGGCCGGCTGATCTTAAGCGCCTGGATGCCGAACGCGAGATCAACCCGCGCTGGTTCCAATCCGAGCAGATGCTGGGCGGGATTGCCTATGTGGATTTGTTCGCCGGCAGTCTGGATGGCATTCGCGCCAAAGTGCCTTATTTCAAAGAACTGGGGCTGACGTATGTCCACCTCATGCCGCTGTTCAAATGCCCCGAAGGCAACAGCGATGGCGGCTATGCCGTCAGCAGCTACCGCGAAGTGAACCCCAGCCTGGGCACGTTGGACCAACTGCGCGATCTGACGCGCGAGCTGCGCGCCAACGGCATCAGCCTGTGCCTCGATTTCATCTTCAACCACACCAGCGACGAACACGAGTGGGCTCGAAAAGCACTGGCTGGCGACCCTGAATATCGAGATTTTTACTACATCATGTCGCGTGCCGAGGCCGATGCCTATGATCGCAACCTGCGCGAGATATTCCCCGATCAACACCCAGGTGCTTTTACGCCGTTGAGCCACTGGACCGGCACACCAGCAAATAACGCGCCATCTGACCCATGGGTATGGACGACGTTCAACAGCTTTCAGGTTGATCTACGCTACGAGAACCCGGCCGTGTTCGATGCCATGGCCGGCGAAATGCTGTTTCTGGCCAACGCCGGCGTCGATGTGTTGCGCATGGATGCCGTGGCCTTTATCTGGAAACAACTGGGCACCATTTGCGAGAACCTGCCTGAGGCGCACACCTTGATTCAGGCGTTCAATGCGCTGTCTCGCATCGCGGCGCCGTCGCTGCTGTTCAAGTCCGAGGCCATCGTCCACCCCAACGATGTGGCCAAATACATTCGCCCCGACGAGTGCCAGATCAGCTACAACCCGCTGCTCATGGCGCTATTGCGGAATTCGCTGGCCACGCGCGAGGTGAATCTGCTGGCCCAGGCCATTCAGAGCCGCAGCAAGATTCACAGCGATTGCGCCTGGGTGAACTATGTGCGCTGCCACGACGATATCGGCTGGACGTTTAGCGACGAGGATGCAAGTCTGCTGGGCATCAATGGCTATGAGCATCGCCGCTTTCTCAACCAGTTTTACACCGGCCGGTTCGAGAACAGCTTCGCGCGCGGCCTGCCCTTCCAGGAAAACCCGAAGACCGGCGATGCCCGCCTGAGCGGCATGACCGCGGCGCTGGCTGGGTTGGAGAAGGCGCTGGCCGACGGCAATGAGTTCGAGATCGACCTCGCCATCCGGCGCATTCTGCTGATTCACGGCATCATCCTGAGCTTTGGTGGAATTCCACTGATCTATCTCAATGACGAGATTGGCGCGCTGAATGACTATGGCTTCCGTGAAGATCCGCACAAGGCCGGTGACAGCCGCTGGGTGCACCGGCCCGTTGCCAACTGGGCCGATTACGATCTGCGGCAGACAACGGGCACGATTCAATCGCGGGTGTATTCGGGCCTACGACACCTGATTGACATGCGAAAGGCGCAGCCTGCGCTGGCCACCGGTGTGGAAGCGGTGGAGACCGGCAACCCGCATGTGCTGGGGTATGCCCATTACCATGCCACGGGGCCGCTGCTGGTGCTGGCCAATTTCAGCGAACGGCCGCAGATGGCTTCTGCTCAGACCTTGCATCAGCAGGGATTGAGCTGGCCGGCAATCGATCTCATCACCGGCAATCGCGTCGCACTCCACGAAGATGTCGCGTTGTCGCCGTATCAACTGGCCTGGCTGCGTCCGGCCTGATGCCAGCGCCGCACACTTCCCACACCCCTCGCGTCACTCTCGGGAAGTCTTCGAGTTTTACGAACGCGAAAGCAGGTGCGCAAACCGTGAATTGAGCCGCCCAGACACAAACCTGCCCCGCGTTTGCACTGTTGGGCCCCTATGAAGCACCCCACACTAACAATGCAGTATCAGGATTTCGTGGGGTCGATTTACAGGATAAATGTAGGCATACTTTTAAGAATTGCATTAAGGTCATTAAATGAATTGCGAGAATAGTATGTATAAAAGTTTTTGGTGGAGAGTTGCGTCTTTAATACTTCATCAGAATGCGAGACAACTTGATGCACACGTGCACGGTTATGTCAGCTCCTCCGCAATTGACATTCAATGTATTTGCCTAAGTCACATCGATTCAGCTCAAATCAGCTCAAAATAACCCATCATGAACATTCTTGCTACAAGACCATCCGATTACTGGTTGAGCGTGGCAGAAGCCGCACGACGAAGTGGATGCACGCCCCAATGCGTGCGCATGCGTATTCGCAACGGTCAGGTTGACGCGCTGAAGCGCTATGGACAGTGGCTGGTGAATACGCGATCTCTGCAAGAATATCTGCGGCAGGGCGACCCACCCAAGAGCATGCCCTACACGATCCCGCAGGCATCTCGCTAAATAGAAAGATATGAGTACCGTGATTTTAGTAATTGCCGATATAGAATCAAATTAAGAACCAAGCAGGATTAGCATAAAGTCCGACCGTTGACGTTCAATTTCATCCGCACAGCTTATAGACTTCACGAGACATATGGCATGTAACAGAGGTGTGTCAGGGCGCGCTTCTACGAGGGCGAAATCAAGCCAACTCGGTGAGTCTGGTGATGGCATCCATCAAGTTCAAACCACTTGATACGTGTGAGGATTATTCATGACAGAGACTGGAAACAAGGATCAAGGCTGGGTCAGCCTTAGCGAAGCAGCCACCCTGACTGGCTACGCCGTTAGTACTCTGCAAAGACTGGTTCGGCTGCGCAAATTACTTGCGCGTAAAAAAGGGCAAAAGTGGTATATCGAGCTCGCCGCCGTCACCCAATACATTGATTCAAGTGCACCAGGGCGCAAACCGGCCGAACCCACATCCCTGGCTCCGCAGGGCTTAAGTCTCTGGTTTCCCAAGGTCTATTCAAAATCTCCACTGGGTTTGGATGCGCTGATCAACGGCGTTCAGTATCACTTCGTCCATCTTCGTTTGGAATACCCTCACAACCCCAACGAGCGGGTGGCCGACCTGGCACCCGGATTTCCTGACTTCTACTCCATATCAGCCCGTGCCAGCGTTTCGGCCATTCGCTGGTTGGAGCAACAATTCACTGGCGGCAGCGTACGCATCGAAATTCTGAAGCGCAACTTTCCGGCCGTGCAATACAGCCAGCCCGTTGATTACGTGTGCGAGACGCTATCCGTGCACGAACGGAGCTATGTGTCTGCGGCATTTGGCTTCTACAAGGCCGAGGTGAAACCGGCGACGACGACGGCATACGATGGAGGCGAGTCAGTCACGATGCCAGCCCAACGGCAGATGCCGCCAGGTGAATGGCTGGATATGGACGCCGCCAGCCAGCGCGCCGAGTGCAACCTGACCGAATTACGCGAACTGGTCCGCGATGGCAAGATCGTTGCCATGAAACGCTATGGTCACTGGCAGATCAACGCAAACTCACTCCAAATTTATCTGCAAGGTAATTTGTCCACGGTCTCATCCGAGAGATAACGAGATAACCACACAACGAATCGAATCAGCAACAAGATAGTTGAATTTCAGCAATCTTGCAGCGGGCTCCAATTTTCGAGACGACTTTCTTAATGAACATGGATGTAGTGTAGAAATGAGTCTGTTGTTGGTGTTGAGTTAAATGGGCCGTTGAGACATGCCTCAACGGCCCATTTATTTTTCCGTCCCGCATAAGCCCACTCTCCGTAAGCGCGGCATCTAATCAGGTCTATTTTTGTCCTAAATAGCACTTATATTGTCTGAGCAGCGGTCTGTATTTGGCATTTTTCAATCCACACTACGTTGATATAGGGGAGAAGCATGCGCCGTTTCATTCAACTCACCAGGAGATCGGCATAGACACGACGAGTGTTGCATACCGGCGTTTGCACACTCAACAACTGCTCGACAGTTTGGGAATAAAAATTTGCCAAGTTAGAGGCGAATGCTTCGCCCTTGCGACAACGCAATATATAAATTGTGAATACCTCAGAAATGCTCCAGCACCGGCTCGTGCAGCAACAGGTTGCGCAGGCGAAATTCAAGAGCGTGCATGAAACTGTGGCGTGGATGGGCGCGATGCAAGGCCAGGATTATGCGGGCGTGAAGTGGTCGATGGGGTTGCGCGTGCCCGGCAACACAGATGCCACCATCGAGCAAGCACTCGTCGACAAACGCGTTGTTCGCACCTGGGCCATGCGCGGCACGCTGCACATGATGGCCGCGGAAGATTTGCGCTGGCTGCTGCACCTGCTGGGAACGCGCGTGCTGGCCAGCGCTGCCGGCCGGCATCGCGAGCTTGAACTGGATGCTGAAACATTTGCCCGCACAGATGCGCTGATTGCCAGGACGCTCAGTGATGGCGAATCTCACAGTCGCACCGCGCTCATTTCGATGTTAAACCGCCACGGCATCTCAACGCAAGGACAACGAGCGCCGCATATTTTGCAACACGCCGCATTACGCGGGCTGAGCTGTCAGACGGTTGCGCCGCGCAATACGCCCACCTACATTGCCATTGATGATTCACTGCCGCAGGGCCGTGCTAGCGATTCAGACCCTGCGGCCGTTGAGCAAAATGGAAGACGACGCACTGCAGCAGGCGGCTGAACGATTTGGCGAGTTCGTGCAGATGCCGGTGACGATGCGCGTGACAACGCTGGAAAAGTAATAAGGGGAAATATGGGCCATGGAAACACTAAACCTTAAAAAGAGCTGACTCTCCCGAATTAAACGGGAATCGCAGTGTAGGGGCAAAGCAGGTGGTGGAACTGGACGTGCCAGAGATGCACTTCCTCATGATGGATGGTGAGGGTGCGCCAGAAACGCCAGCGTTTACGCACGCGGTCGAGGCTCTGTTTAGCGTGGCCTACACGCTGAAGTTCAAGGTTAAGAAACGCGAGCAATGCCCCTTCTCAAAATGTCAGCTAACGTGCGGGCAAAGGTCGCGCCGATGTCTGCCAGTGATACTGTTTTGAAGTACCTTACAACTGACTGCGAGCCGTGTGCGTAATCTGCAAGGGGAGTAAGGGAAAAGCATAATGAAAAAGTTTTGGATCGCTTTGTGCGTATTGGTGCTAACCGCGTGTTCGCCGCGCGTGATCACGAATTCCGAGGGGCAACGTGCCACCGTGCGCGATGCCATTTACAGCCTGGAGCCGCGCCAAAACGGCGCCTATGTCATGTGGCTGCGCTATGACGATGAGGGCGTGTATTGCATGTCCGACAAGGCGTTGTACGACAAAGCGCTGGACATCATGGCCAAAGGCACCGGCTGGGTATTGGTCGAATATCACACCCTGCGTGCCACCGAACTGGTGTGCAAGGACGTCGAAAACACGACCAAAAACGGCTCGCAACACACCATCTATGTGGTGAACTCGATCTCGGAAGTCGAGAACCAGCAGTAAACGACGGTGCGGCCATCACGATTGCTGGCTTATGTTGACCACCCATTGCATTGACCAGTGAACGCAACTGCTAGGACGCCGGATGGGTCTTTTTCATGTGCTTGACCGAAGCCTGGATTAGCTTCTTCAACATCGGCACGTGCACGTCCGAGAGCCGCTTGATGTAGAGACACGATTTGCCGGTGGTGTACTTGCCCAGCTTTTGCATCAGCTCGTCATACTGCTCGAAGCCGGCCAGGATGTAGAGCGTGATATTTTGGGCTCGCGGCGAGAAGCCGGTGAGTGCCGCATCACCCTCGTGGCCACTGGCATATTTGTAGTGATAGGAGTCGAAGCCGATGATGCTGCTACCCCACATTTTGGGTTCGCACTTTGTGATGGCGCGCATCATGTCCACAATGGCAACGCAATCGGCCCGTTTCGCCTCATCTTTCACGGTGTTCAGAAAATCGTCCACACTGGCTGTGTTCTCTTTTGTTTTAAGTTCGGCCATTTTCATCTCCTGTGTCGGTTTGACTTCTGTGTTTTCAAGTCCCAAACAACAAGACAAATTTATAGTCGATTTAATGAATTAGAACAAGTGTTCCATTTTGTGCACGTTCGCATTGCCGCGCTCAAGTCATAGGGTGCGCGGCATCCATCGTTTGTGGCTAGCTTTCACAACCCATGCCGTCATGATCTCCATCGAACCGATGAGGGTCGGGCGGCAAGACCTGAAATCTGCGCTCTGAGATATCGGGACAATCCAGATCGGGGCTGCCCGCGGGAATGCAAATGGTGGGATAAGACGGGTCGCAACCGGCAGCTGCCTGCGCTGGCGCCGGCTCGGCAACCGGCGCGGGTTGTGCCACAAATGCGACGGGCGCAACCGGAACGGGTGTCGGCGGCGGCGCGGCCGCAACCACGGCGACACCCGGCTCGGCTGCGGGGCTTTCGAGCGTAGCCACCTGGGCCACATTGAACACAGACAGGCGATAGGACACCGTGTTGGATTCCTTCTGCAACACGTTCTCAAATGTCACGTAAAGCAACGGCGTCTCCACCTGCTCAACGGCCTCTTTTTGGGCCGTGTCTACACCCGCGTTCGCGTCGGCCACAGCGATGGTGTGCGCCGACTGCACCCAGGCCGCGCCGTCCTTCCAGTTGGGCAACATCGTCTTGATGGCCTTCTGCAAATGCAGCCAGCGTGTTCTCGGGCGCATGCCTGGAATCGCCGCGATGCGCGACAATCAGGGGCGGTTTCATGCGTCTTTTACGGTGTTGGTTAGAGCCGGTGGCGCAAAAAACTTCACGTCCGCGCTTTCGCCAGGCATCCGCATCAGTCGCTCGAATTGCAACCCCAGCCGGCCAAGAAGTCTGGCCGAGCTGACATTGTCGGGTGCGGCAATCGCCACAATTCGGCCAATGCCCAGCACGTCGCGGCTATAGGCCAGCACAGCCGTCGCGGCCTCAAATGCGTAGCCTTGCGACCAGTAGGCGGGTAGCAAGGCAAAGCCAATATCGGGATCGTCCAACGCCGGGCGCTTGATCAGGCCACACATGCCGATGGGAACGCCAGTGTCTTTGAGTGCAATCAGATACAACCCGAAGCCATTTTGCCGATAACTCGCCACCGGCCCGTTCTCAATATAGCGACCAGCATCTTCCAAGGTGCGCACGTTCCGGTCGCCAATAAAGTGCAGGAACGACGGCTCGTTGAGCAACTGCAAAATAAATGCTGAATCATCGAGGTTGAGATCGCGCAGGAACAGGCGCTCGGTTTGAATCTGCATGGCGATGAATGCGCTTACTCTACCCGCTCAAAAAAGGTGATGAGATTGCCGTCCAGGTCCAGCATACTGAATTCGTGGGTGCGGTAGTCGGCGGAAATTTAGGTATAACTCGCTTGAACATGTGTTCGGATTGTATCGAAATCTGGTTTCTGGATGCGCGCTAAAAACACATTCACAACTTTAAGTTTAACTTTGGTCAAGTTTTGATTTGATACAATTCAAATAAGGAAGTTGATCATGCTTAATACGACTGTTGTAAATGATTCATCCAACGGGGCCTCCCGTGCAGCCAATGCACCAGCGGCAGTGAATTCATCGTGGCTCACCCGGGACCGCATCGAAGCCATCTTCGTCGGCACCACCCTGGTGGCCATGTTGGCAGGCTTGTTGGTGTCGAATCAACCGGCGCTACCCAGTTGGTTGCCAACCCTGTGCTTTGCCGTCGCCTATTTCACAGGTGGCATTTTTGGCTTGCAAAAGGGGCTAAAAACGCTGTTTCAAGGCAAAATCGACGTGGATCTGCTGATGGTGCTGGCCGCTGCCGGCGCCGCCATCGTCGGCTCGCCCTTTGAAGGGGCCATGCTGCTGTTCTTGTTCTCGCTGTCTAATGTTCTCCAAAATTTTGCCATCGACCGGACGCGCAATGCCATTCGCTCCTTGATGAAGCTGCGGCCCACCGAGGCGATGGTGCGCCGCGAGGGCCGCACCGAGGTGTTGCCAATCGACCAGCTTGTGATTGGCGATCATGTCATGGTGCGGCCGGGCGAGCGGGTGCCGTTGGACGGCATCGTGATTGAGGGCGAGAGCGCGGTGGATCAATCGTCGCTTACTGGCGAATCCATGCCGGTGACCAAACATGTGAGCGATACCGTTTTTGCCGGCACGATCAATCAGAGCGGCGCGCTGGAGATCACAGTCAGCAAACTGGCGGCCGATTCGACCATTGCCAAGCTCATCAAACTGGTGGAAGACGCGCAAAGTCAGAAGGCACCGACCCAGCGCTTCCTGGACAGGGCCGAGCAGTACTACGCGACCGGCGTCATTGTGCTGACTGCGCTGCTGATCGTTGTGCCCACATTGGTGTTTGGCGAGGCGTTTCAGACGGCACTTTATCGTGCCATGACCGCGATGGTGGTTGCATCGCCGTGCGCGCTCATCATCAGCACCCCCGCCACAATTCTCTCGGCCATTGGGAATGGCGCGCGGCGTGGTGTGTTGTTCAAGGGCGGCGCGTATTTGGAGAAGGCCGCCGACATCAAGGTCATTGCATTTGATAAAACGGGCACGCTCACCGTGGGCAAACCCACAGTCACCGATGTCACGCTGATCCCGATGTTCGAGGACGAAACCCATCTGCGCCAGCATCAAGATGCCAGCCAGGATATAGCTGCCCAACGCTCAGAAGACGTGCTGCTAACGCTCGCGGCGGCCGTTGAATCCAAGTCCGAACATCCCCTGGCCCAGGCCATCGTGCGCACGGCGCAACACAAGAATCTGAAGATCCCCGACGTGATCGCGTTTCAAACCACGACCGGCAAAGGGGTTCAAGCCACGGTGCAATTCATGGGCGAGATCATCATCGGCGTCGGCAGCCCGCGCTATTTCGACACATTCGAGTTGTTGGGCCGCGAGGCTGCGCTGCGCGAGGTTGAACGGCTACAGGATGAGGGCAAAACCTCGGTGCTCGTCGCGCACATCAAAAGCCCCGAACAGGCCATTGTGTTGGGAGTGATTGCGATTGCCGATGTGCTGCGCGATGACGCCACCCAAGTGGTGCGTGATTTGAAAGCATTGGGCGTCAAGCGCGTCATCATGCTGACCGGCGACAACACCCGCGTCGCCAGAACCATCGCCCAAAAGGTGGGCGTGGACGAGTTCTATGCCGATTTGCTGCCCGAGGACAAAGTGCGCATCATCAAAGAGAATGCCAAGTATGGGCCGGTGGCCATGGTCGGCGATGGGGTGAATGATGCGCCAGCGCTGGCAGTGGCCGAGGTGGGCATTGCCATGGGCGCGGCCGGCACCGATGTGGCGCTTGAAACGGCCGATATTGTGCTCATGTCCAGCGAACTGCAAAAGATTCCCTATGCCATTTCGCTCAGCCGGCATGCGCGCAAGGTCGTGATCCAGAATCTGGTCTTTGCCAGCGCCGTCATCGTCATCCTGTTGATTTCGGCTCTGGGCTTTTCACTGGCCCTACCCTTCGGCGTAATCGGTCATGAGGGCAGCACCGTGCTGGTGTGCTTGAACGGCCTGCGCCTGCTGGCCTATCGCGGCAATATGAATTCCCAGTAGTTAAAAATGGGTAGCAGAATCGGAACGGATTTTGGACAGAATGACAGAATAAACTAAATGGGACTTGGACTTTCCAGCTCTTTTGATGTTCATTCTGTCCAAAATCTTTCGTCATCTGGGACGCTGGTTTGACCAAGGCTGTGACTACTGATTCTCAGCCTATTCCAATCCAGATGCCTTCGCGTCTTCACAATTTTTGCACACACTGGGCCTATCCTGGAGACATTCCGGGCGCATTCTCGCGGAATTAAGGAACTAGATCATGTTTTTGAAGGCTAATTTATCTAAACTCATGGCCGCCTCGGCTGCCATCATCGTGCTTGCAGCATGTGGGTCCAGCGCGACGCCTCAGGCTGCGCAGCCCACTGCGGCAACTGAAGTCACCTCAGAGGCAACTACGGCGGCGGAGCCTGCTGCAACAGAGGCAACGGCAGCCGAGGCTACCGCCGCTGCCACAGACGTGCCGGCCACCGAGGCTGTCACATCGACTGAAGCCATCACTGCCACCGAAACGGTCGCGACAGACGCGGTCGCAAGCACGACCAAGTTCAACCTCAACACGGCCACCGCCGAGGAAATCCTCTCGGCACCCAATACCGGCAACCGCATGGTGCGCGAGTTCGAGGAATACCGGCCCTACACCACCATCACCCAATTCCGCCGCGAGATTGGCAAGTATGTGGACGAGGCGCAGGTGGCTGAATATGAGAAGTATTTCTACGTGCCGGTCTCGCCCAATAACTCCGACACGGCCACGCTTCAACAGTTGCCCGGTGTCGATGCCACGATTGCCGATCGGCTGATCGCGGCCCGCCCCTTTGCATCCAGGGACGCCTTCATCGCCAAACTGGGTGAGCTCACGTCCGTTGAGCAGGCCACCACAGCCGCCGTGTATGTAGAGGCGGAATAATCATGAGCGCCGAGCGGCTGGTGGTTCGCTTCCGTCAATTTTTGCTGGGGTTGACGATTGCACTATGTCTTGGAATTGTGGCCGAGCTGCTGCTGACAGGGCATGATGAGGAGCCGTTGCAGTGGGTGCCGATTGTGGCGTGCACGGTGGCGGCCCTGGTTGCAGCAGCGGTGTTAATCCGCCCCAACCGCACCACCATCGGGCTACTGCGAGCCATGATGGTGATCACGGCCCTGGCCGGAATTCTAGGCACTTACGAGCATTTAACAGGCAATCTGGAGTTTGCGCAGGAGGTGAATGCGGCCAAAGCCAACGCCGCACCCCTCATGACTGCATTGACCGGCGCCAACCCCGCGCTCGCGCCTGGCGCTTTGGGCGTGACAGCCCTGGTGGCGCTGGCCTCGACCTACTTTCATCCGGCGGTGCAAGACCAGTTGAAAGAACAGACGAGTGCATAGCTGCATCACAAATAATACGTGTCTGGTCGTACAGATGCGAAAAACAACAGCGGCACCTCATTAAATGAGGTGCCG
>Ga0105044_10007791_pt1 | contig 14750 bp, 12 predicted proteins | sample MAT01_FD_78092 | JGI IMG/M metagenome (GOLD analysis project Ga0105044, IMG submission 78092) | Freshwater microbial communities from Lake Fryxell liftoff mats and glacier meltwater in Antarctica - MAT-01 | ecosystem: Environmental > Aquatic > Freshwater > Ice > Liftoff microbial mat | place...
ACGATGTCGAGCCCGGCCTGCTGCAGCTCCGTCTGCAGGTGGCGGAGCCGCCACAGATCCTCGCTGAGAGCCATGAAGGCGATGTCGCTCTTGTGGCCGAGCATCGCCGCGGTCACCACCTGGTCGCCGGCGGACTCCGCGGACTTCAGTGCGGCGAGGATGAGATCACGGTCGGCGAGAGGTGTCGTGCGACAGAACAGATGGAGCACACCCCATCCGACCGAGGGCTGGGCGGGTTCGACCATGGATCCAGTGTACGGGGCGACCCCCTCCAGACCAGAACCCGACCTCATCACGGGCGACGGAGGATGAGGACAGCCGGGTCGGCGCGAGTCGTGTCGAGATCCGGGTGCGCAAGCAGCGCCTCCCTGCGGCGACCAGATCGGTCGCGTCTGACCCCAAGCCGGTGCAGCAACCCCACCCCCCGGTCCTGCTCGGAGCGGCGGCGCCGGCCGCGCTGCGGCGCATCGGTCGCCTGGCCGACGGGTGGATCAGCAGCAGCCAGACCGAGCTCACACACATCGACGAGTCCATCGCCGTGATCCGAGATGCCGCCGTCGAGGCCGGGCGCGATGCCGACCGGCTCCGGTTCATCTGCCGCGGCGTGGTGAAGGTGAGGACGGGCGAGCGCGGCCCCCTCACCGGGTCCCTCGACGAGATCCGCGCCGACCTCGACGACCTCGCCGCCAAGGGCGTCACCGAGACCTTCGTCGACCTCAACTTCGATCCCGAGATCGGGTCCCCCGACGCCGACCCGACGCGTTCGGTGCACCGGGCGCACGAGGTCCTCGAGGCCCTGGCCCCGGGCTGATCCGCGCCGTCGCTCAGGGCGTGTAGCGGTTGAGCCGGCCGTCGCGGACGAAGCCGGTGAGGACGATGCCCGCGCGCCTGGCGGTGTCGACCGCGAGCGACGTGGGCGCGCTGACGGCCACGATGGTGCCGAAGCCGGCGGCCCACGCCTTCTGCACGATCTCGAACGACGCTCGGCCGCTCACGTACAGGCCGAGCGCCGATGCCGGGAGGCCGCCGTCGAGCAGGAGCCGGCCGACGACCTTGTCGACGGCGTTGTGGCGGCCCACGTCCTCGCGCAGGACCAGCGTCGCTCCCGACTCGTCGAACGCCGCCGCGGCGTGGACCGATCCGGTGCTGGCGAACAGCGGTTGGGCATCGCGCATGCGGTCGGGGATCGACGCGAGCAGGGCCAGATCGAACTGGTGCCCGTCGGTCAGCGGCTCGAGGCGCTCGGCGAGGTCGTCGATCGACGCCGAGCCGCAGAGCCCGCACGACGATGTCGTGGTCCCGAGGCGAGGTGTCGGCACCGGCGCCCGCCCGCCCGTCTCGACGGACACGACGTTGAACTCGGTGTCGACCGCCGAGCCCGTGCCGCAGTACCGACAGGTGGTGACCGGTGCACCCGCGAGGAGACCCTCGGTGAAGCAGAACCCGGCGGCCAGCTCGAAGTCGTGACCCGGGGTCCGCATCGTGGTCGACACCAGGTGGTCGTCGAGGCGGATCGACAGCGGTTCCTCGACGATGACCTCGTCGAGCACCCGACCGCCGCCGTTGCCGAACCGGGTGGTGAGCACCTTCGCGGTGCGGCCGCGTGCCACTCGGCCACCGTATCCGGGTCCGAGCGGCATCCAGCCTCGAGTCGGGCGGTCGAAAAATGACTTCGCCCGAACCGCGGGCGGGTGGGTGGTTTCCGCGGCTCGGGCGAGGTCGTACGACAGGGCAGCAAGCGGAGGACCGCTACCCGGTTCGAGGGGTCCGAAGATCCCTCGGGGACAGCGTCGCCCAGCCGGGCGGCGACCGCCTGAGTACCGACTACTCAAAAGCGTCGCCCGGTCTGCTCATGGCGTAGAAGATGCAGCGACGTCGGCGTTGTCTCGGCGTCGCCGGAAACACCGACGGGCGCCCCCGAAGGGGCGCCCGGCTGGCTTCGACCCGTTCGGGCCGGTGGTTCGTGGTCAGCCGCAGCCGATCAGAAGTCCATGTCGCCGCCGCCCATGGGGGCACCGGCCGCTTCGGGCTTGTCGGCGATGACGGCCTCGGTGGTGAGGAACAGCGCCGCGATGGATGCCGCGTTCTGCAGCGCCGAGCGGGTCACCTTGGCGGCATCGATGATGCCGGCCTTCACGAGATCCTCGTACTCGCCGGTGGCGGCGTTGAGACCCTCGCTCGGGGTCTCGAGGTTGCGCACCCGCTCGACCACGACGCCGCCTTCGAGGCCGGCGTTGATAGCGATCTGCTTCAGCGGCTCCTCGAGGGCGTGGGCCACGATGCGGGCGCCGGTCGCCTCGTCGTGCGAGAGGTCCTTGGCGACATCGAGCACCCGGGCCTGGGCCCGGAGCAGGGTGACGCCGCCTCCGGCGACGACGCCTTCCTCGATTGCGGCCTTGGTGGTGCTCACCGCGTCCTCGATGCGGTGCTTCTTCTCCTTGAGCTCCACCTCGGTAGCGGCGCCGACCTTGAGGACGGCCACGCCGCCCGACAGCTTCGCCAGGCGCTCCTGGAGCTTCTCGCTGTCGTAGTCGGAGTCGGTGTTCTCGATCTCGGCCTTGATCTGGGCGATCCGGCCCTCGACGTCGGATGCCTCGCCGGCACCCTCGACAATGGTGGTCTCGTCCTTGGTCACCACCACCTTGCGGGCCGAGCCGAGCAGATCGAGGGTGGTGTTCTCGACCTTGAGGCCGACCTCCTCGGTGATGACCTGGCCGCCGGTGAGGATCGCGATGTCCTGGAGGGTGGCCTTGCGGCGGTCGCCGAAGCCCGGCGCCTTCACCGACACCGAGTTGAACGTGCCCCGGATCTTGTTGACCACCAGCGTGGCGAGCGCCTCGCCCTCGATGTCTTCGGCGATGATCAGCAGCGGCTTGCCGCCCTGCATGACCTTCTCGAGGACGGGCACGAGGTCGCGCACGGCCGTGATCTTGGAGCCGACGAGCAGGATGTACGGGTTGTCGAGGACCGCCTCCATGCGCTCGGGGTCGGTGACCATGTAGGGCGAGATGTAGCCCTTGTCGAAGCGCATGCCCTCGACGAAGTCGAGCTCGATGCCAAAGGTCTGGGACTCCTCGACGGTGATGACGCCATCCTTGCCGACCTTGTCGATGGCCTCGGCGATGACCTCGCCGATCGACGGGTCAGCCGACGAGATGCCGGCGACCTGCGCGATCTGGGACTTGTCGTCGACCTCGACGGCGACGTCGCGGATGGCCTCGGTGGCGGCCACGACGGCTGCTTCGATGCCCTTCTTGAGCGACATCGGGTTGGCACCGGCGGCCACGTTGCGCAGACCCTCGCGGACCATCGACCACGCCAGCACCGTTGCGGTGGTGGTGCCGTCTCCGGCGACGTCGTCGGTCTTCTTGGCGACCTCCTTGACCAGCTCGGCGCCGATGCGCTCGTAGGGGTCCTCGAGATCGATCTCCTTGGCGATCGACACGCCGTCGTTCGTGATCGTGGGGGCGCCCCACTTCTTGTCCAGGACCACGTTGCGGCCCTTCGGGCCGAGGGTGACGCGCACGGCGTCGGCGAGCTGGTTCATGCCCCGCTCGAGCGCACGACGGGCGGTTTCGTCGAACTCGATGATCTTGGCCATCGTCATTTCCTCCGTCTGGCGGCTGCGGCGCCATGCGGCGCCGCCCCTTCGGCTGTTAGCACTCTCGGTTGTCGAGTGCCAACAGCCAACCAAATGGAGCGGCGAAGTGCAACCTGGCGGGTTCGGCAACCAGATCACCGCAACGGTCCTGCGCGAATGCCCGGTTCAGGTCAGAGGAGACCCTGGTCGCGCAGGTAGCTGCCCAGCGGCTCGGACAAGGACCGGGAGTAGTCCCGCGTCAGGTGCTGGAAGTCCCACCGCACCACGAGCCCGTTGACGATCGGGTCGCAGATGGGGAAGTAGGGGCAGACGAGTTGATCGACGTCGGCGGACCGAACCCGTGGGTTGGACGCTGCGATGGAACGTAGGAGCGACTCGAACTTGCTCGGTCCGGTCGCGGCCACGAATCGGCAGTCCTCGACCACCTCGGCGACCGAGAGGCACGAGAGCGGGTTCTGGTCGTCGGTCGGTCTCGGGAGCGGTTCGATGACCACCACACCTCGGCCGTCGACGGCGAGCTCCTCGAGCGACGAGCGCGTCGACGCCTCGACCCCGGGGGTGACGGCGCGCGTGTTGGGGTCGGCCTTCGAGAAGTACTGCGAGTCCCCGAGGTTCATGAGCACGATCACGTCGGGGTCGAGGGCGGGTATGACTCGGTCGTACGCATCGTCCTTGATCTCACGGCACGCGGCGTTGACCTCGTCGGTAAAGGTGTACACGTCCCGCTGCCAGCTGCACCCGCTGAGCGCCCCCAGTGAGAGCGAGAGGTCGTGGTCCTGGGCCAGCTGCGTGAACGCCGGGATCATCATCACCGCGTTGCTGTCCCCCATGATGAGGATGTGCTTGCCGCTCCCACGGACGATCGTGCACTCGGCAGGGTCCCGTCCCACGCAGGAGAGCTCCTTGCCATCGGGTCCGAAGACCTGCCCATACCGGTCCTTATGGATCTTTGCCACGTCGACCCAGTCGGGGACCAGGGTGAACCCATCGGTGGGCGACGCCTGGGCCACCGCGGTGCGGTCACGAGGTTCGATGATCGCCGGAATCAGCACCAGCGCCGCGATGACGCTGACCGCCAAGCCGACGCCGATCACCGCCAGGCGATGCCGATCGAGGAGCTTCGAGGTGCGAACGGGATCTTCGAGCAACTGGTAGCTCAGCGAGGCCAGCCCGGTGGCGACAACGACGGCGAGGACCAGCGTTCCCTTCTCACCCAGATCCAGCACCTCGGCGGCGACGATGATGACCGGCCAGTGCCAGAGGTACGTGCCGTAGGAGACCTTCCCGAGGTAGACGAGCGGGCGACTCGACAGCGCTCGTTGGGCGATTCCTCCTTCTGCGGCCTCGAGGGCGACGATCGCCACCACTGTCACAACCGTTATCGCGACACCCCGGAGGATCGGATCGTCGGTTCCGAACGACGAACCCACCGCCACGATCGCGACGAGCGACGCCGGCGCAGCGAACCTGACCAGTCGACGGAACCGGCCGGCTCGGTCGACCAAGCTGGGCAGGAGGGCGATCGACGCACCCGCCAGGAGCTGGTACGCACGCGCATCGGTGCCGAAGTAGGCGCGGTTCGGCTCGTCGGTCCGCAGCGTCAACGCCCAGACCATCGAGGCCAGCGCGCCTCCGGCCACCACGAGGCGCACGAACAGCAACCGGTGCTTGGGCAACCGCACCGCAACCCAGAAGAGTGCAGCGAGGGTGAGCGGCCAGATCACGTAGAACTGCTCCTCCACCGCCAACGACCAGAACGGGAGCACCGGGTTCGACACCACCTCGGCCGCGAAGTAGTCGGTCGATTGTCCGATGAAGTACCAGTTCGCCGAGTAGAGGAACGCCGCCTTGAACGCGTCGATCGCCGCCAATGCCTCGGCCGGGTCCAGCGCAGTGATCAAGAGCGCGGTGCCGATCAGCGCGACGAACGCAGCGGGCAACAACCGCCGGACTCGGCGGGCGTAGAACCGACCGAGGCGGATCGATCCCTCGCCGGCGACATCGCGCACCAAAACCTGAGTCACCAGGTAGCCCGACAGCACGAAGAAGATGTCGACCCCGACGTAGCCACCCGCGAATCGATAGATCCCGGCGTGAAAGGCGACCACCAGGTACACCGCGAGCGCGCGCATGCCGTCGAGGTGGGCACGATGCACTGCTGGCGAGACCACTCGGCCCGCCAGCTCGGCCACCTCGGCGGTACCCACCGCTGTGTCCCTGGCCCCAATCATGGAGGGCGACGCTAATCGATGCGACCGCGACCGAAAGGGCAACGTGGCGCAGCACTCGATCTGCTCGGTCGGAGCACGACCTCACTTGGCAACGGGCGTTGCCAAAGAGTAGGTTCGGCCCTCGATCGGCCGGTCGGAGACCACCCGATCGTCCGCCGCACGCCTCCCCTGGCGTCTGGTGGTCCGGGGATGGAACAACGGTGGAGGTTGCGGTGACGCACGACCAGGCGGTGGACGATCCTTCTCCCCCACGCCACGTCGTGGTGATCGGAGCCGGGGTCGGCGGCCTCGGCGCCGCCCTCGCCCTGAGCCGGGCCGGGCATCGCGTCACGGTGCTCGAGCGCGACGCGACCCCGACCCCCGCGACGGCCGACGAGGCGTTCGAGTGGGACCGTCGCGGCGCACCCCAGGTCCGGCACTCCCACGCCCTGCTCGCCCGCCTCCGCAACCTCCTGCGCGACCACTACCCGGACGTGCTCGCCCGCCTCCTCGACGCCGGCGCCACCGAGATGCGCTTCACCGACAACCTGCCCGTGGGCATCACCGACCGCGAGCCCAAGGCGGGTGACGAGGACCTGGTCGCGATCGCCTGCCGGCGCACCACCTTCGAGTGGGTGCTGCGCACCACCGTGCTCGCCGAGGACCACGTGTCGCTGCTCGACGGGGTCGCCGTCGACGGTCTGGTGACCACCACCGACGACGCGACGGGGCTCCAGCTCGTCACCGGGGTCCGAGCCGTCGCCGAGGGCGTCGAACAGGTGATCGACGCGGACATCGTCGTCGCTGCGACCGGGCGCCGCACCGGGGTGCCCCGGTGGCTGGCCGAGCTCGGGATCGAGCTCGACACCCGCCAGGAGGACACGGGGATCGTGTACCTCTCGCGCTTCTACCGGCTGCGGCCGGGCGTCGAGGTCCCCACCTCGGACGGGCCGATCGGCGGCGACCTCGGCTACCTCAAGTACGCAGTCTTCCTCGGCGACAACCACACTCACTCGGTCACCTTCGCGGTCCGTACCGACGATGCCGACCTGCGTCGGCGCCTGCTCGATCCCGAGACGTTCGATCACGCAGCACGCGTGCTGCCCGCCACCACCGGGTGGGTGCAGCCCGAGCTCGCCGCGGCGATCACCCCGGTCCACGTCATGGGTGGCCTGCTGAACCGGCGCATCCGCTACCTCGATCCCGATGGCCGCCCGCGCCTGCTCGGGTTCCACGCCGTCGGCGACGCCCACACCTGCACCAACCCGCTCTACGGGCGCGGCTGCTCGCTGGCGATGGTGCAGGCCGACCTCCTGGCCGCCGCCGTCGCCGCCGACCCCACCGACGCCGAGGCCCGCGCCCGTGGCTACGAGGCCGCGACGGCCCGCGAGGTCGAGCCCTGGTACAAGGCGTCGGTCGCCCAGGACCGTGCCGCTCGCAGGCGCGCCGTTGCGGAGCAGACCGACGCCGAGGCCGGATCCGACGCCGGATCGGTCGGCGCCGCCGACGGTCCGCCCGGCGCCGATGAGGCGTCAGCGGGCTTCGAGGGCGACCGCGACGTGGCCAGCGAGCCCGACTTCGTCGCCGAGTTGCTGCGCGACGGCCTCTTCCCTGCGGTCGGGATCGACGCCGTCGTGTTCCGGGCGTTCATCCGCGCCTTCAACCTGCTCGAGGCCCCCGATTCGCTGATGAACGATGCCGACGTCATCGGTCGGGTCCTCACCGTGTTCCAGGATCGAGAGAACCGCGAACCGCCCCCGCCCCTGGGACCACCCCGCGCCGAGATGCTCCATCGTCTCGACGAGGTCGCGGTCGCGATCTGAGGCTCGCGAGTGGTGCGGACGGCGCTGCCGAACCGGCTCCAAAAAGACCGGTGGCCGATTGATCAATCCGCCGAATGATCAACCGGCCTCTGGCCTCTGGGTTCCCGCCACAGAACTGCTGGGGTGTTCTGGGATCGCCGCTCTACAGAAGAAGTATCGACCCGAAGAACACAACTATTGATGGAATTGGGTCGTTCGGACCGGCAAATGGGCCGCCTGGCCCAACTGTCTGCACACTGTGTGTCACATTCTGCTGCGGAGCGTGTTCGTGCCGCCGAAACCGGCACGTTCGACGTCCGACCAGGAGCGACGTCGGCCGGTGTCGTCCGACTCACCAACCGCCCGCGACCGCCTGCATGATCGACACGGTTCCGCCGGCGGGGACCGCGGTGGCGAGTCCGTCCAGGAACCGGACATCGTCGTCGTCGACGAAGACGTTGACGTAGCGGACGAGCTTGCCGTCGCCGTCGAGCAGCTTCTCCTTGAATCCGGGGTGCGCCGAGTCGAGGGCGTCGAGCACCGAACCGACGGTCTCCCCCTCGACGGTGATCTGGCTGTTCCCCGACGTCATGGTGCGGAAGACGGGAGGCACGCGGACGGTGACGCTCATGGTGGGCTCGACTTTCAGGGTGGGGGGCGGGCGGCGAGGCGCCGGCGTGACCCGATGGGCGCCGATCGGGATCGATCGGGAATCGATCGGGATGCTACCGGCGGTGAACCAGAACGCGATCGTCGTGGTGGGGTGGGTCGGCGCCGCTCGTCGGCACCGTCGCCACGATGGGTCATCCCACCGATGTCCACGGTACGCTCGACGCGGGTCGAACGGCCGTCGTCGGCCCTGCTCGCCCCCTCGGCTCCCAACGCTTCGGATGATCCGCACCTTCCACCACGCCGAGTTCACGGCGGAGCACCTGCTGGCGGCCAAGGACGGCCGCGTGGTCTCGGTGTGCCTGCCCGCCCGCAACGAGCAGGACACCGTCGGCGCCATCGTCGAGACCCTGCGCGCCGAGCTGGTCGACAACATCGCCCTGGTGGACGAGATCATCGTCATCGACGACCACTCGACCGACCGAACCGCCGACCTCGCCGCCGCGGCGGGCGCCAAGGTGAGCCAGGCCGAAGCCCTGCTTCCCGAGTACGGCGACGGGCACGGCAAGGGCGAGGCGATGTGGAAGTCGCTCTTCGTCTCGGAGGGCGACTTCGTGGTGTGGTGCGACGCGGACGTGCGCAACTTCGGTCCCGAGTACGTGGTGGGGCTGCTCGGCCCCCTCCTCACCCGGTCCGACATCGCCTTCGTCAAGGGCTTCTACGAGCGCCCGCTCGGCGAGGGCGGCAACGGCGGCGGGCGGGTCACCGAGCTGGTCGCCCGCCCCGTGATCGCCGTCCTCTTCCCCGAGCTGGCCCCGATCGTGCAGCCGCTCGCCGGTGAGTACGCCGGACGCCGCGACGTCCTCGAGCAGCTCGCCTTCGTGCAGGGCTACGGCGTCGACATCGGCCTGCTCATCGACGTCTGCGAGCGCTACGGCGCGGCGGCCATCGCCCAGGTCGACCTCGGCACCCGCATCCACCGCAACCGGCCGCTCCACGAGCTCTCCCCGCAGGCGATGTCGGTGCTGCAGACCGCCCTCCGCCGGGCCCACCCGGACCTGGTGTCCGCCGCCGCGATCCTGGCCCGCCCCGGACTCGAACCGATGGTCATCGACGTGACCGAGCGTCCCCCGCTGGCCGAGGTCCCCGAGTACCGACGCTCCACGGCCTGACCCCGACCTTCTCCGACCACGATCCGGGTGGTGGCACCGACGCCCTCGCTCGCCGCTCCCCGGCATTTCCGGGATTTTCGCGCTCGAGCACTGAAGTGCTGGCCGCGTCGTCCGACAGGAGCTAGGCCGTTCGACCTATGTGGTGATGACCGGGCAGGACGTGGGGAAGGTCATCGACAGGGCGGTACCGACCGCCGACGAGGAGACCTCCCATGGTGACTGCCCCGAGAGGGACCAACCACCGATCGACCGGTTCGGCCGGCCCGGCGAGCCGCCGGGATGTCCGGCTGGCCGAACTGGTGGCCGAGCTCACCACGGTGGGTGACGACGCCGCGCTGGACGCGGTGCGGGACCAGGGCGAGGCCGCCGACCCGCTCCTTGCCGTCGCGCGGGCACTCACCACGCTCCGTCGCGAGACCGAGCCCGAGGATCGCCTCCGCGTGGTCGGCTTCCTCCGGCCGGACCGGCGCCGGCTCCCCCGCCGACCCCGAGCCGCGGCACCCGGCGATCCGCACCCGTTCGATCCGCACCTCGTTCATCACGGGTCGCTGCGGCGCTGGGAGCGATCCGGCGACGACACCACCACCGTCACTGTCGTGCACCCGGGCGGGACCGACGACGAGGCTCAGGTCATCGACCTCCGCGACCGCACGGCTCGCTTCCGCCGGCCCTCGCCCGGGTCCTCACCCGCCTCATCTGGCGGCTGACCGGGCGCCGAACCGTCGGGTCAGGCCGACACGGGCGGCACGCGGGAGCCCCACGGCTGGGCCTGTTCGAGCTGGGAGGCGACGCGGAGCAGGAGGTCCTCCCGGCCGTAGGCGGCGACGAGCTGAACCCCGATCGGGAGCCCGGCGTCGTTCCAGAACAGCGGAAGCGAGATGGCCGGCTGACCGCTGACGTTGAACGGCACGGTGAATTGCACCATCGGCGACGATCGCAGAAGCCCGTTCAAGGGGTTGTCTGCCGTGGTGGCGAACTGACCGAGCTCGGGCGGCGGCTCGGTGATGGTCGGCGTCAGGAGCAGGTCGTTGCCGTCGGACCACCACCGGGCCATGCGCCGGGTGAACACCGAGAACGCGGTGAGGGCCTCGTGGAACTGGACACCGCTGATCGCACGGCCCATCTCGGCAACGGCCCAGGTCCCGGCCTCGACCCCGTCCGCGGTGACCGGCTCGCCGCTGATCTGACCGATGTGGTCGAGCTCGGCCGCCGTCCAGACCGAGAAGGCGTTGATGAAGTGGCCAGTGAACGACTCCTGGAAGGCGGCGTCGTCGAACAGCTCGTGGTCGGCGGGCGAGACGTCGTGGCCGAGCGAGGCCAGGAGCCGGGCAGCGTGGTCCGTCGCGGCGATGCAGTCGGCGTGGGTGACCGTGGCCGGATCCGCGGCCTGGGTGCGAACACCGATGCGCAGGCACCCGACCTCGGCACCGACCTCGTCGGCGAAGGGGCGGGCGGGGGTGGGGGCGGTGTACGGATCGCCCGACATCCAGCCGGCGACGGCGTCGAGGGTCGCCGCGGTGTCGCGCACCGAGCGGGAGACGACCAGGCGACGCACCAGCCCGCCCCACGCCTCGCCGACGTCGGGTCCGAGCGAGTGGCGACCGCGAGATGGGAAGAGTCCGACCAGGCCGCATTCGCTCGCGGGGATGCGGATCGATCCACCCCCGTCGCCAGCGTGACCGAGCGGCACCATCCGCGACGCGACGGCGGCGGCCGACCCGCCGCTCGACCCGCCGGTCGAGTGCCCGGTGGCCCACGGGTTGCGGGTCGGCCCGTAGGCCTCCGGCTCGGTCGTGGGGACCAGTCCCAGCTCGGGGGTGTTGGTCTTGCCCACGACGATGAGCCCCGCCCGCTTGAACCGGGCGTGCAGGGCGCTGTCGTGGTCGGCGACGTAGCCGAGGCGCTTCAAGTGGTTGGTGCCGGCGTGATACGGATCCCCCGCGGTGGTTCCGTCGAGGTCCTTGGCCACCATCGGCACCCCGCGGAACGGTCCGTCGGGCACCTCACCACGCGCCTCGTCACGAGCACGGTCGAACCGCTCGTGGATCACCGCGTTGAGCTCGGGGTTGACCTTCTCGATCCGGCTGATCGCCGCATCGACCAGCTCGAGGGGGCTCGCCTCACCGCTGCGCACCAGTGCGGCCTGCCCCACCGCATCGAGATCTGCCAGCTGATCGGTCATGTCTGCTCCCCTGTCGCCCCGCTGCCCGCTGAGCTCGTCGACCCCACCCGCCGTTCGCCAGCATGCCAGCAATCGATCGCCGTCGACGCGCAACCGCCCCGACAACGCGCCGCTTCACCCGTAGGGTGGTAGGCGACGGTCGGACGCCGTGCCGACCCCGACGCCCCCGAGGTTCCGCCATGGCTCTCCCCGACGACACCGATCTCGAGCGTCCGCGCCTCCCCTTCGCCGTCTACGCCGTCGTCGGCCTCCTCGCCGTCATCGGGCTGTTCGCTATCTCGGGGTTCGTCCTCGGCACGATCGGCCTCCTGCTGCGCCTGGTCGTCTTCGGCATGCTCGCCCTCCTGGTGCTGTGGGGGCTCAAGGCCATCTTCATCGGCAAGCCCCGGCCCGACGACCGGCTCTGATCTGACCCGGCCCGAACCGATCCGAACGACCCTCGCACCGCCAACCCGGCCTGGAGCTGTCACCCGGCGGTCGTCGCCAACCAGTCGGCCACCGCCTCGGTGATGCAGGTCGAGGTGTCGTCCATGGCCCGCTCCTCACCGAAGCGGTCGACCAGCGAGATCGTCGGGACCCGCTCGTCTGTCGCGTCGTAGACCTGCCCGACGACGGCCAGCGCCGGAACGGCGAGGTCGTTCGCGAGCGCGGCCACGCCTCCCACCACCTTGCCCTCGAACGACTCGACGTCGAGGAAGCCTTCGCCCGTCACGACGAGCTGGGCGTGTTCCATGCGGTCGGCGAGCTCGGTCTCGTCCGCGACCACGTCGAACCCCGACTGCAGGGTGGCCCCGACCGCCGCCAACCCGCCCGCCAACCCGCCGGCGCTGCCCGCGCCCTCGAGCCTGGTCACATCGACGCCGTAGTCGGCGAAGTAGGCCTGGGCGAGCCGATCCAGCCGGCGCGTGAGGAGTTTGACCTGCGCCGGCGACGCCCCCTTCTGGGCGGCGAAGCGCTCCGCAGCCGCACCGAACGGGGTGCGGGTGTCGCAGGCCACGATCAGTTCGATGCCCCGGAGCCGCTGGTGCGGGTAGATGGCGCGCAACGCGCCGAGCCCGCCGTCGGTGGTCGCCGATCCGCCGACGCCGACGATGATGCGCCGGGCCCCGGCTTCCATCGCCGCAGTGATGAGCTCGCCGACCCCGGCGGTGCTGGCCTCCATGGGATCGTTCCCGTCGGCACCGCCGGCCAGCAGCAGACCCGCCGCTCGCGCCATCTCGATGACGGCGCGACCGCGGCTCAGCTGCCACTCGGCCTCGACGGGTTCGCCCATAGGTCCCGTGACGACCGTGGTGCGGTTCGGGCCGCCGAGGGCCTCGAGGGTGCCTTCGCCCCCGTCGGCCATCGGGACCTCGTCACACGTGTGCCCCGATGCGACGACCGCCCGCGCGATCGCTCGGGCCGCGTCGGCGGCGGTGGACGTCCCCCGGAACTTGTCCGGTGCGGCGACGACGTGCATCACGCCATCTTGGCCGATCGCCCACCCGAACCCGACCGCGGTCGACCCCTGGTCCGGTCCGCCCGGCGCGGGCACCCGTCGGGAGCGCCCGGATGCGCCGCCGAGCGCACCGGGCCACGGCGGTAGGTTGACGGCCGTGCCGCCCGACGAACCCGCCGACCACCCACTCGTCATCGTCTCCAACCGCGGGCCGGTGTCGTTCCACATCTCCGACGACGGCGAGCCGCTGGCTCGTCGGGGTGCGGGCGGACTGGTTTCGGGGCTGGGCCCGATCATCGCCGGGACCGACACCATCTGGATGGCCGCCGCGATGTCCGACGGCGATCGCCTCGTCGCCGGGGAGGGCGTCGTCGAGCGTGAGGGCTTCCGGGTCCGGCTGCTCGATCTCGACCCGGCCGAGTTCGCCATGGCCTACGACGTGATCGGCAACGCCACGCTGTGGTTCGTGCACCACCACCTCTACGACCTGGCCCGCCGGCCCCGGTTCGACCAGCACTGGCGTCGGGCCTGGGCGGCGTACCGAACGATCAACCACGCGTTCGCCGCGGCGGTGGCCGAGACCGCGCCGCCCGACGCCACCGTCCTCGTCCAGGACTACCACCTCACCCTCCTGGCTCCCGTCCTGGCCGAGACCCGCCCCGACCTCCGCCTTGTCCACTTCGCCCACACGCCTTTCGCCGCGCCCGATCTCTTCGCCGTCCTTCCCGACGATGCCGGCGCCGAGCTGCTCTCCGGGCTCGCCGCCCACCACGCCTGCGGCTTCCACACCCAACGTTGGGCCGAGGCGTTCGTCGGGTGCTGCGAGCGCGTGCTGGGTCGCCGGCCGACGACCTTCGTCTCGCCGTTGGCCCCGGACCCCGCCGACATCCGCGCCGTCGCCGCCGGCGCGGCCTGTGCCACCGAGTTGGCGGCACTCGACGCGCAGCTCGGCGACCGCCAGCTGATCACCCGGGTGGACCGCATCGAGCTCTCCAAGAACATCGTGCGCGGGTTCCACGCCTTCGACGACCTCCTCACCCGCTACCCGCGCTGGCGTGGGCAGGTCACCTTCGGCGCCTTCGTCTACCCGTCGCGCGAGGGGCTGGCCGAGTACCTCGCGTACCGCCAGGAGGTCGAGCGGGTGGTCGCGCTCATCAACGACCGCTGGGGCACGGCGGACTGGACCCCCATCCTGCTCGACACTTCGGACAACTTCCCCCGATCGGTCGCCGCCCTGGTCCGCTACGACGCCCTCCTGGTGAACCCCATCCGCGACGGTCTGAACCTCGTCGCCAAGGAGGGCCCGCTCGTCAACGACCACGACGGTTTGCTGGTGCTCAGCCCCGAATCGGGGGCGTGGGCCGAGCTGGGCGACGTGGCCGTCGGGGCCAACCCCTTCGACATCACCGCCACCGCCGATGCCCTGGATCGGGTGCTCGCCCTCGACCCCGCCGAACGGGCCCGGCGGTCCGAGGTCCTGCGCTCGGTGGTCGAGCAGCGCTCGCCGGCCGACTGGTTGGCCGAGCAGCTCGCGGCCTCGCGCTGAGGGACCCGCGGAGCGACCGTCGACCAGATCGGGGTCGATCGGGGCGTGCGCGGTGCGGGACCGTCCGGGCTTCGACACAGGCTTGGGGAACCACCCCGGTCCGGTCGGTCCGCCCCCGCCCCGCTCCCCGGCGGGATGGGGTCAGGTCAGGTCAGGTCAGGTTCGAGCGCGTCACGCAGCCCCGCGAGCA
>Ga0105044_10007794_pt1 | contig 14747 bp, 6 predicted proteins | sample MAT01_FD_78092 | JGI IMG/M metagenome (GOLD analysis project Ga0105044, IMG submission 78092) | Freshwater microbial communities from Lake Fryxell liftoff mats and glacier meltwater in Antarctica - MAT-01 | ecosystem: Environmental > Aquatic > Freshwater > Ice > Liftoff microbial mat | place...
GCACTCGACGAACCCCTTGGGTCCGACTTCCAGGCCCTGGGTCGAATACCCGCACGATGCGCAGCGTTCCAGATCGTCCTTGGTCATCCTTCGAAGCCGTCGAGCCGCGATGGACGTGCCGACCAAGTTAACGATCATGGAAACCGCCAAGAGCGCCACGCACCATATGATCAGGTCGAATCTTCCCGAAAGCGTCGGCGACTTGGTGATTATCGAGATCGCGACCCACGGGAGCAGCAACGTGATGAACGCGACGCACCACCAAAGGGCCTGTCGACGAGCTACGCTCTTTGCATAGAATGAACGAGCCATGATCGTAGCCTGTCATTGAAAGTGGTTTACTCGTCGGGGTCGACAACCGCGATCACATCGGAAAGTACCCGCAGCCGGCCATGCAGGTTGCAAATGCGGCGTCGGCCGTGTTCACCGCAGCGCTGAAGTGAGCGAGAGTTCTCGCCATGGCTGCAGAGTACACCAATAGGGCGACGGCGATGCACGGCCCGACAACCGCGATCACTCCCCATGGCCCCGTACCGCCAAGCCAAGCTCCGAGACGGACGCAAACGACAGTCGCCGACACCATGGCGGCCGCGGCGATCGCTGTATCTCCCCCCAGGGCGGCAGTAGCGGCGAGGAGGGCGGCGTTCAGCACTGCTTGGCAGTTTGCGGCACAGTTCGGGTTGCCACCATTCCCCTGGGCTGAACCGCCGGACAGGCTCTCCGCGACCTCAGACGACACTTGGCCCGCGACGACCAACCCGGCACAATCGAGCGTCTCGTCATGGATGATCAAACCAACAATGTACGCCGGAACTGCCGTAGGTCCTTCGAGCCTCCCGATGACCGTCAATGCATGCGTGTCCTGCGGGACATCCTTGATCGCGTTTCGGAACAGCGGAGTGAAGGTGAAGGCTTGGTTGCGCTCGGACAAACCGGCGATCGGAGCGGACGCGGCGTAGTCCTGCCCGGAATCGAGCTGATAGGAGATCTGCCCCTCGGCACCGCCTCCGAAGACGATCGCGTCGATCTCTTCAGCCATGATCTCCGCGGCCGATTCGTTCTCCCACTCGTTCGTGCAGTGACCCAAGGGCGATGCGCTCGTCCCGAGCACCGAATCGCAGACGTAGACGGGCGGGTCGATCGGGTCATCGGCGCGGGCGGCCTGCCACGGCGGCGCGAGCAGGGCGGCCACGATCAGCCAGACGGCTGACGGGACACCGATGGACGAGCGAGCGAACGACTTGATGAACATCAACATTCCGGACTCGTGCGTACCTTGTCAAGGACCACATCGACGCAGCGGACACATCGTGATACGAGTTCCGGCGGAGCACGCTGCGTGGACCGCGTGAGCCATGCGAACTTCACAAGAACTTCAGCGGGCCGGTGCCTGTGCTGCGGACATGGCGCTTTTCGAAACGTGCACCATTGCCTCTTCAACCAGGGCGTCTGCCAGCGCGTCGAGGTGCATCCCGAAGCCCAACCGTCCCAGTGCCGTTCCTCATCTGCATCTATCGGAGCTCTCATCCACACAGAGGGGATGCGACTCGCTTGCTTGTAGGGGGGGGGCGGGGGTTGGAGGGTTGGGGGGGTGACCCCTCGGGGGGCGTGGGGGTGTTAAAGCTCTTCCGCCGCAGGCGGCTCCGCTTCCTGTCCTCTCTACAGCAACCGACCCCCCTCCCCCCTCCCCCCTCCCCCCGATCTAGAGGAGCCGGGAGACGGTCGTCGGTGTCGCAAGCGGCCGTTGGGAAGGTCATCGGGTCGCGTGGACAGGGCAAAGGGTCTCGTGGATGCTCCATCCACGAGACCAGAAGCCCCAAAGGGTCTCGTGGATGCTCTTCCCGCGCGACCAGATGCTCCAAAGGGTCGCGTGGATGCTCCTTCCACGAGACCAGATGCTCCATCCACGAGACCAAAGGCTCCTTCCACGAGACCAGATGCTCCATCCACGAGACTCTTTGGAGCTTCTGGTCGCTGGGGAGGGGGGGGCGGATGGAGCGTCCTGGCGCGTCCGGTGGCGTGTGATTGGGGTCGTTCCGGGCTTCGCGGTCCCAATACGGGTCCAACCGAACCCGAGCCACCGACCGCGGCTTGCTCTGAAGCCGATTTCGGTCCGATCAGCGTCTATCGCAGCACTACCCACGTGCCACCGCAGTCGATCCCAGAGCCGATCGACTTTGGTGGCACGGCTCCAGCGCCAATCGCCTGAACGCCGCACCAATCGCCGGAGGCCAGGAGGGCCAGTACCCCGACGGGTCAGGCGCGGCGGCGACGCGCCGCGAACACTCCGCCGAGTCCCAGAAGCGCGGCCGCGCCGGGGGCCGGGATTGGGCGGGTCCAGAGCAATGCTTCTTCACGGTCGGTGGTGAGGTTCATACCCCAGCCCGCGATGTACAGTGTGGTAGCATCGCCCCAAACGCTGTTGGCGAACGTGTCTCCCCAGCTTCCGGTGAGCGACAAAGACAGGTCTTCCCACGACGCAGCCGTGCCGGTCCAGAAGCTGGCGCGGTTGCGGCCGCCGACGAACGCCGTCCCCGCCTGATGCGCGTCCGCGACACCGGCGGCCGATGAATGGAGCGCTCCCGCTGGGGAGAGATCGACCCAAGAGCCGGCGGTTCCGCTCCAGAGACCGGCGCGATTCACCCCGCCAATGATCGCGGCCCCGACCTGATTCGCGCCGGAAGTGGCGAGGGCGTGAGAATGGGTCGAACCCGCGGGATGGAGATCGATCCACGAGGCGGCCGAGCCGGTCCAGAGGCTCGCGCGTCCTACGAGACCAACGATTGCCCTTCCCACCTGCTGGCTTCCGGAAGTGCCGTATGCGATCGAGGAGGTCGAACCTGCGGGATGGAGGTCGATCCATGACGCCGCCGTGCCGGTCCAAAGACCCGCGTGTGATGCAATGCCGTTCATGACGGCCTGTCCGACCTGTTGTGTGCCCGAGATCGCGTGGGCCGACGAAGAAGTCGAACTTGCCGGGCTGAGATCGACCCACGACGCAGCCGTGCCGCTCCAAAGGCTTGCACGCTGGTTGTTGGCAAAAACGTCGCCGACCTGCTGCGTGCCGGAACTCGCCCACGCGGACGAAGATTCAGCGCCCGCCGGATGCAGATTGAGCCAGGAGGCGGAGCTTGAACTCCACACCGCGGCGTTCAACCAACCGCCAACGGTCACCTCGCCGACCTGCTGCGTGCCGGAGCCGCCGAGGGCCGCTGACGCTGAGTGGGTCGGCGCGACGGGATGCAAGTTGGTTACGGTCCATTGTGCACCGACATTGGTGGACGCGACGGTCAGTGCGGCGATTGCTGGAACGACTGCGAGCAACGAATGGTTCACGTCTCTCTCCTCTTGGGCTCTCGCCCGGTCACCGCCCCACGCTCTCTCGTTCAATTTACTGGCGCGTTGGCTGATACGCAACCGGCCGAAGCGGCCCGACCCAGATTTTTGATCAAGAATGGACCAAGGAACGAAAAGTCCCGGCTCGGCAGGTGGTACCGACGTCACCGCGTGGCAACTGGCACCGACGGCACCCCATGCCACCGAAGTCGGCTTGCTCTGAAGCCGATTTCGGTCCCAGACGCGTGTGTTGCAGCATTACCCCCGTGCCACCCGCCGTCGCTCGCCGACCCGCTGCCAAACCGATGCCCAACCCCGCTCGACCGCATCAACACCCAAACACCGCCGTCACCCAGTTAAAACCCTGGCTACGGCCGCCCCCGGAGCGCCGCTCTTGCCGGTCCGGCAAACGCCGAGCCACTCGGCCAGAATCCAATCGTGAAATGTCAAGCAATTTGTCCAGCGGCCACGGCGCGGGTATACTCGGCGGTTCGGGACTGTCCAACTGTGCGAGCGTCGAAGGATGACGGGCCTTTGATCGACTCCAAATCCCCCCAGAATTCATTCGGCCGCCGGGACTGATCCGGCGTGGCTGTCCGAACCATCGTGAGGAACCTGATGGCTGCGACCAACGTGCGCGATTTCACCCCTCGTGATTTCTCCAAGCGGGGCGACGGCGTCGCCATCCCCGTGCTCACCAAAATCCAGTCCGACGGCTACGCCCGTTTCCTGCAGATCGATAAGGGCCCGCACGAACGCGACCCCCGGATCGGCCTCGAAAGCCTCCTCCGCGAGGTCTATCCGATCGAGAGCTACGACCAGACCATGAAGCTGGAGTATCTCTATTACACCCTCGAAGAGCCCCGCTACACCCCCGACGAGTGCCGCGAGCTCCGGCTGACCTACGGCATGCCCTTCCGCGTCTGCGTCAAGCTCTCCCGCGAGGGCCACCCAGAGATGGCCCAGGAAGAGATCTACCTGGGCGAGTTCCCCATCATGATCGGCGGCGGCGAGTTCATCGTCAACGGCGCCGAGCGTGTCATCGTCAGCCAGCTGCACCGCTCCCCGGGCGTCGATTTCTCGATCGTCTCGGCCGAGGGCGATCGCCCGCTGCACTCCACCCGCATCATCCCCGAGCGCGGCTCTTGGATCGAGCTGGAAGTGACCAAGAAGGATGTTCTGGCGATGCGGATCGACCAGAGCACCAAGATCGCCGCCACGACCTTCCTGCGCTGCCTGGACGAATCCATCGCCGCGACCGAGTCGCTGCTTGGCCTCTTCTACGAGGTCAGCGAGATCAAGGCCGACGCCGTGCGGCCCGAGCACTGGGCCGCGGCGAGCATCATCGACACCGAGACCGGCGAGGAGCTGGTCCACGTCGGCCGCCAGATCGGCGAAGAGGCGGCGGGCAAGATCGTCGCGTCGAGCCTCAAGAAGGTCAAGGTCATCCAGAACCCGTCGGACTCGCTGATCCTCAACACGGTGGCCGAGGAGAAGCTCGAGCAGTTCGAGGCCGAGAACGACTACGAGCGGGCCCTGCTGAAGATCTACACCAAGCTCCGGCCGGGCAACCCGCCGCAGATCGACAAGGCCAAGCAGTTGTTCCTCGAGAAGTTCTACGACGATGCCCGCTACCGGCTCGGCCGCGTGGGCCGCTTCCGGATCAACCGCAAGTTCGGGCTCAACGTGCCCGAGGACCAGATGTTCCTGCGGGCCGAGGACTTCCTCCGCGTGATCACGTACGTGCTGGACCTCCGGTCCAAGCGCGCAGACCCCAAGACGGGCCGCCCGGTCGCCCAGGTCGACGACATCGACCACCTGGGCAACCGGCGTCTGCGGACGCTCGACGAGCTGGCCGTCGACGAGGTGCGGAAGGGCTTTTTGAAGCTGCGCCGGACGGTGCAGGAGCGGATGAGCGTCAAGAACCCCGACGAGATCGCGAAGATCGCCGACCTGGTGAACTCCAAGAGCATCTCGAGCGCGATCGACTTCTTCTTCGGCCGCTCGGAACTGAGCCAGGTCGTCGACCAGACCAACCCGCTCTCGTCGCTGGTCCACGAGCGCCGCCTCTCGGCCCTCGGGCCCGGCGGCCTGAACCGCAAGCGGGCCGGCTTCGAGGTGCGCGACGTGCACATCTCCCACTACGGCCGCATCTGCCCGATCGAGACGCCCGAGGGCACCAACATCGGCCTGATCTCGTCCCTGGGCATCTACGCCACGGTGGACGACTACGGCTTCATCCGGACCACCTATCGCGAGGCCAAGGGCGGCAAGCTGACGGGCAAGATTCTCGAGCTCCGCGCCGACGAGGAGATCAAGGCCGTGCTCGCCCCGGCGGACGTGATCGACGAGGGCAACAAGATCAAGAAGGGCATGATCCTGGCCCGCGTGGACGGCGAGCTCAAGGAGGTCGACTCGGAGCTGGTCGAGTACGTCGACATCGCGCCCAAGCAGATCGTCGGCGTGTCGGCGGCGCTCATCCCGTTCCTCGAGCACGACGACGCCAACCGTGCGCTGATGGGCTCGAACATGCAGCGCCAGGCCGTGCCCCTGCTGAAGGTCCAGCAGGCCCGCGTGGCGACGGGCATGGAGAAGCCCGTCGGGCTCAACTCGGGCATGATCGTCAAGGCCAAGAACGCCGGCACGATCACCTTCGCCGACGCCCAGCGGATCATCATCGACAACTCCGACGAGTACGTGCTGCGCAAGTTCGCCGGCCTCAACGAGCGCACCTGCCTCAACCAGCGCCCGGTCGTCAAGCCCGGCCAGAAGGTCGTCAAGGGCCAGATCATCGCCGACGGCCCGAGCACGGTGATGGGCGAGCTCTCGATCGGCAAGAGCGCGATGGTCGCGTTCAACACCTTCGACGGCTCGAACTTCGAGGACGCCATCGTCATCAACGAGAAGCTCGTCAAGGACGACGCCTTCACATCGATCCACATCGACGCCTTCGACGTCGAGATCCGCGAGACCAAGCTCGGCCGCGAGGAGTTCACCCGCGACATCCCCAACGTCTCCGAGAAGATGCTCCGCAACCTCGACGAGAACGGGGTCATCCGCATCGGGGCCCGCGTCGGGCCCGGCGACATCCTGGTCGGCAAGGTCAGCCCCAAGAGCAAGAGCGAGCTGACCCCCGAAGAGAAGCTGCTCCACGCCATCTTCGGGCGGGCCGGCGAGGACGTCAAGAACGACTCGCTCGAGGTGCCCGCGGGCGTCGAGGGCGTGGTCATCGGGGCCAAGCGCTTCAGCCGCCGCATGCACCTGACGGCCGAGCAGAAGAAGAAGCTCCAGACCGATCTCGACTCCTACGCCCTCGAGATGGACCAGAACGCCATGCGGCTGTTCAAGGAGATGGTCGAGGCCGTCAACGTCATCATCGGCACGCCGATGGTCGACCCCTCGACCCGCCAGAAGGTCGGCGCCTCGGACATCCCCGAGGTCATCATGGAGCAGATCGCCAACTTCGACCTGAAGTGGATCAAGGGCTCCAAGGAGGCCCGCGAGCAGGCCGAGGTCACCTACCGGCAGTTCTGGCCCCGCATCGAGGCCAACCGCAAGGAGAAGGACCGGAAGATCGGGCACATGAAGCGCGGCGACGAGCTGCCCTCGGGCGTGCTCGAGATGGTCAAGGTCTACATCGCCACCAAGCGTCAGCTCTCGGTGGGCGACAAGATGGCCGGCCGCCACGGCAACAAGGGCGTCATCGCCCGAATCGTGCCGGAAGAGGACATGCCGTTCATGGAGGACGGCACCAGCGTCGAGGTTCTGCTCAACCCGCTGGGCGTGCCCAGCCGCATGAACATCGGACAGATCCTCGAGACGCACCTCGGGTGGGCCGCCACGGTCCTGGGCTTCCAGGCCATCAGCCCCGTGTTCGACGGCGCGACCGAGGACGAGGTCCACACCTCCGTCGAGGAGGCCAACGAGCACGTCAAGGCCAAGCTCAAGAACTACGAGGACACCGGCACCTGGCCGACCCAGCGCGAGCTCCTGGCCCACATGCCCCGCGGCGGCAAGATCCAGCTCTTCGACGGCCGCACCGGCGAGGCGTTCACCCAGAAGACCACCGTGGGCTTCATGTACATCCTCAAGCTCCACCACCTGGTCGACGACAAGATCCACGCCCGCGCAACGGGCCCCTACTCCCTCATCACCCAGCAGCCCCTGGGCGGCAAGGCCCGCACCGGCGGCCAGCGCTTCGGCGAGATGGAAGTGTGGGCCCTCGAGGCCTATGGCGCGGCCTATATCCTCCAGGAGCTCCTCACCGTCAAGTCCGACGATGTCGAGGGCCGCACCAAGATCTACGAGAGCATGGTCAAGGGCACCAACACCCTCGAGGCCGGCATGCCCGTCGCCTTCGACGTGCTCTGCAACGAGCTCAAGGGTCTGGGCATGAACGTCACGCTCGAGAAGCGCGGCGGCGAGGACGACAGCCTTCTGTAATCCCAACCCCTCCCGGGGTTGACCTACCCGGGCGTCTGGCGTGCCGGTGGCTACTCCCCGGTGAACTCCGACACCCAGCTACGACCGTTCGTTTTTTGACGACAGTTCACTGGCTTTGCGGGACAGCCCCGCGGGAGCACAGAGCACATGCCCGAGAGCGTGTACGACCGCATCAACGATTACGGCTCCGTCAAGGTCACCCTTGCGAGCCCGAACGATATCCGTTCATGGTCCTACGGCGAGGTCAAGAAGCCCGAGACCATCAACTACCGCACATACCGCCCCGAGAAGGACGGTCTGTTCTGCGAGCGCATCTTCGGGCCCGAGCGCGACTACGAGTGCGCCTGCGGCAAGTACAAGGGCACGAAGTACAAGGGCATCATCTGCGACCGCTGCGGCGTCAAGGTGACCCACAGCCGCGTGCGCCGCAAGCGCATGGGCCACATCAACCTCGCCGCCCCCATCGTCCACATCTGGTTCTTCAAGGCCCTCCCCAGCCGCCTGGGCACCCTGCTGGGCATGAAGACCGGCGACCTCGAGAAGGTCATCTACTTCCAGGATTATGTCGTCGTCGAGGCCGGCGACACCGAGCTCAAGTTCAAGCAGATGCTCACCGAGGACGAGTATCGCGCCGCCAGCGACAAGTTCGGCAACGCGTTCCGGGCCCTCATGGGCGCCGACGCGATCCGCGAGCTGATCGAGCGCCTCGACCTTGATAAGATCGCCCTCGACCTCCGCGAGGAGCTGAAGAACACCCGCTCCAAGCAGAAGATCAAGGACCTGGCCAAGCGCCTGAAGATCGTCGAGCAGATCCGCGGGTCGGAGAACGACCCGGCGTGGCTGGTCATGGACGTGATCCCCGTGATCCCGCCGGACCTGCGCCCGCTGGTCCTTCTGGAGAGCGGCAACTTCGCGACCTCGGACCTCAACGATCTCTATCGCCGCATCATCAACCGCAACAACCGCCTCAAGAAGCTGATGGACCTCAACGCCCCCGAGGTCATCATCCGCAACGAGAAGCGGATGCTCCAGCAGGCCGTCGACGCACTCTTCGACAACAACCGCTGCCGCCGACCGGTCCTTGGCTCGTCCAACCGCGCCCTCAAGTCGCTCACCGACATGATCAAGGGCAAGCAGGGCCGCTTCCGCGAGAACCTGCTGGGCAAGCGCGTCGACTACTCCGCCCGCTCGGTCATCGTCGTCGGGCCCGAGCTCAAGCTCAACCAGTGCGGCCTGCCCAAGAAGATCGCCCTCGAGCTCTACCAGCCCTTCATCATCAGGAAGCTCAAGGAGCACGGCCTGGCCGACACCATCAAGTCCGCCAAGCGCATGCTCGAGCGCCGCGACGCCGAGGTCTGGGACATCCTCGAAGAGGTCATCTACCAGCACCCCGTCCTGCTCAACCGCGCCCCCACCCTCCACCGGATGGGCATCCAGGCCTTCGAGCCCGTGCTCGTCGAGGGCAACGCCATCCGCCTGCACCCGCTGGTCTGCGGCGGGTTCAACGCCGACTTCGACGGCGACCAGATGGCCGTCCACCTGCCCCTCTCCGTCGAGGCCCAGGCCGAGGCCCACGTGCTCATGATGAGCACCAACAACATCTTCGGGCCCGCCAACGGCAAGCCCATCATCTCCCCGTCCCAGGACATCGTCATGGGCGTGTACTTCATCACGTTCATGCCGCCCGACGACCGGCTCACCGACCTGCTCGCCAAGCACCCCGACAAGGCCCTGGCCCAGCGCGAGTACGAGAAGGACCTGCCCAAGTTCAAGGACCGCATGGAGGCCCTGCTGGCCTACGACCAGGCCCGCATCAAGATCCATGATCCGATCATGGTCCGGCTCGACGGCTTCACCCAGATCGTCGAGGGCCAGGGCGACCAGCCCCGCCCCGTCCCCATCAACGGGCGCGTCGTCACCACCGTCGGCCGCATTCTCTTCAGCGAGATCCTCGAACGCGGCATGCCGTTCTATAACTGCGTGCTGGGCAAGAAGGGCTGCGCCCGCGTCATCGACGACGCCTACGCCTTCTCCGGCCGCCGCGCCACCATCGATCTGCTCGACCGTCTTAAGGAGATCGGCTTCAAGCAGTCGACCCTCGCCGGCCTCTCCTTCGGCATCACCGACCTCCGAGTCCCCGCCGCCAAGCAGGAGCTCATCGACGACGGCGAGAAGAAGGTCGCTCGCGTCGAGAAGAACTTCGAGCGCGGCCTCATCACCGAGCGCGAACGCTACAACCAGCTGCTGGACATCTGGTCCCACTGCCGCGAGCAGGTGACCAAGAAGCTCGTCGACACCCTCAAGGCCGACCGTCGCTACCCCGACGGCCGCGAGGCCCCGATCGACGACCGCGCCGTCCCCCAGTACCTCAACCCCGTCTACCTCATGTCCGACTCGGGCGCCCGCGGCAACGTCAGCCAGCTCATGCAGGCCGCCGGCATGCGCGGCCTCATGGCCAAGCCCTCGGGCGAGATCATCGAGACGCCCATCCGGTCCAACTTCCGCGAGGGCCTGACCATCCTCGAGTACTTCTCCTCCACCCACGGCGCTCGAAAGGGCCTGGCCGACACCGCCCTCAAAACCGCCGACTCGGGCTACCTGACCCGCAAGCTCTGCGACGTGGCCCAGAGCGTCATCATCGGCGAGTGGGACTGCGGCTCCAAGCGCGGCATCATGAAGCGCGCCATCTACAAGGGCGAGAAGATCGACGTCCCGCTCCGCGACCAGATCGTCGGCCGCGTCGCCCGCTCCACGATCATCAACCCCAAGACCGACGAGACCATCGTCCGCGAGAACGAGATGATCTCGGCCGATGCGGGCCGCAAGATCGAGGACCTCGGCATCACCGAGATCATGGTCCGCTCCTCGCTCACCAGCGAGAGCCGCTCGGGCTGCTCCGTGCTCGACTACGGCATGGACATGTCCACCGGCAAGATGGTCGAGCCCGGAATGGCCGTGGGCATCATCGCCGCCCAGTCCATCGGCGAGCCCGGCACCCAGCTGACGATGCGCACGTTCCACACCGGCGGCATCGGCTCCCGCGACGTTCTCGACAGCGAGATCCGGGCCGTCGCCGCGGGCGTCGTCGAGATCCGCGACTGCAACGCCGTCCAGGGCAAGGACGACGAGGGCAACGACGCCCTGGTCGTCCTCAAACGCAACGGCGAGATCGCCGTCCTCGACGCCAAGGGCCGCGAGGTCGAGAAGCAGAAGGTCCCCTACGGCTCCTACATCCTGGTCAAGCCCGGCCAGGAAGTGAAGCGCGGCGTCGTCCTGGTCAAGTGGGACCCCCACCGCCTGCCCGTCCTCGCCGAGAAGGACGGCGTGGTCAAGTACGTCGATGTCGAGATCGGCGAGACCGTCCGCGAGGAAGACGCCGGACAGGGCAAGAAGGCCTTGGTCGTCATCGAGCACAAGGGCGAGAAGCACCCGCAGATCACCATCGTCGACGCCCAGGAGAACATCCTGGACTTCCACTACCTCCCCGCCAAGGCCCGTATCGAGGTCAAGGACGGCCAGGTCATCAAGGCCGGCCAGATGCTCGCCCGCCAGCCGCGTTCCGCGGCCGGCAGCCAGGACATCGTCGGTGGCTTGCCCCGCGTGACGGAGATCTTCGAGGCCCGCAAGCCCAAGGACCCGGCCGTCATGGCCGAGATCTCCGGGCGGGTCGAGATCCACTCCGACAAGCGCAAGGGCAAGATGACCATCCGCGTGGTCTCCGACTCGGGCATCGAGAAGGACCATCACGTCCCGCAGGACCGCCACCTCCTGGTCCACACGGGCGACTACGTGCAGGCCGGCGACCCGCTCATCGAGGGCCCGCTGGTCCCCCACGACATCCTCCGCATCAAGGGCGAGGAAGCCCTGTGGACCTACATGCTCGACGAGGTGCAGAACGTCTACCGCGCCCAGGGCGTGACCATCAACGACAAGCACATCGAGGTCATCCTGACCCAGATGCTCCGCAAGGTCCGCGTCGAGAGCCCCGGCGACACCGACATGCTCCCGCACGACGTGGTCGACAAGTTCGAGTTCCGCCAGAAGAACCTGTCCATGGGCGAGATGGTCCGCGTCACCGACGCGGGCGGGACCGACCTGCCCATCGATGCCCTGGTCTCCAAGGCCGAGATGCGGGAGGCCAACGCCCGCGCCGAGTCGGCGGGCAAGGAGCCGGCCAAGGCCAAGAAGGCCAAGCCCGCCACCGGGCGAACGCTGCTCCTGGGCATCACCAAGGCCGCGCTCTCCAGCGAGTCGTTTCTCTCGGGCGCGTCGTTCCAGGAGAGCACCAAGGTGCTCACCGAGGCGGCGCTCCGCGGGGCCACCGACGAGCTCGTGGGCCTGAAGGAGAACGTTCTCCTGGGCCACCTCATCCCCGCCGGCACGGGCTTCAAGCCCTACCAGCAGATCCGCGTCAAGACCCTCGCCGAGCCCCTACTCTCGGGCGAGGACGACGAGCGGCTCATGCTCGAGGAGGCGGCCCGCGCCGCCGAGGAGTCGGGCGCCGACCGCAACGCCGCACTGGGCGTCCCGCAGGTCGAGTTCCCGCTGGGTCAGAACGGCTCCGGGGCCTGAGCCCCGCCACGCCGGATCGCTCTCATGATTCATCCAGCGCCCGGACGCACCAATGCGTCCGGGCGTTGTCCTTCCCGGCGCTGGAGGCATCCGGCCTCCAAGGTCAATCGCAGAGCCGCCGACGCGGCCGGTCGGCACCGCAAGCGTTCAGCCCGTCGCGCGGCTCTCGCTCGCCGCGGATGCCGCCGCCCCCGTCGCGACGGTGTTCTCGTCGAACCCCCGGTCGCGCAGGTGCTTGCGGATCGCCGCCGCCGTCAGCACGCGGAAGCTCGTCTCCCCCGTCACCAGCATCAGCCGGACATACGGCTCGCACATCCCGCAGCCCGAGGCGCACCGCGTCTCCTTCTTGAGCGCGTCGAACGTCAACGACCGCGCCGCGGCACGGGCCTTAAGGTCCTCGAAGGACAGGCGGTGACAGACACACCTGGAGACGGGCATGACAGGCTCGGGGTGATCGCTCGGTGGAGCGCCACAGGCAGGTTCACACGATCCAGTATCGCCTACCACGGCCTTCTCCGCTACTGGATTCGTTCCACGATATCAGCGGATCGGGCAGTCCCGAATGGCCGCCACTTCCGCCGCAACACACGACAAATCGATTCAAACCGCTTCGCTGGTTCGCTCGGCACTCTCACCGCGATTCAAACAGCACATTGGAATCCTCTTCTCCCGGCCAGCCCGTCCCGAGCACCGCGGCGTCGCCCGCGTATACGCCGCTGGACCACGTGAATCTCCGCTTCTGCGCCGACACGTGCCCATCGAGCCAAGCAACATTGGCCGATCGCAGATCCGCACGCGAGCCGCCGTGCCGGAAGTGAACGCTCGGATCTGGCCTCTGAGCGGGCGCCTCGGGCCAGAAGCGGGGCTCAAGAAACGAGTACTCCACCACGCCCGCGACGGCGTTCCCATCGGCGATCGCGCTATCCGCAAACGCAATGCTCGACGCGGGCCGCGCGAACCGCCACCTCGCCGCGCCGAGCCGATCCGTGACAACGCTCCACACGCTCCGCCCGCTCGCCGGGTCGATGCCCACAATGGCACGATCGCACCCGGCAAACGCCGTGTTGTAGCCGTAGCCCCCCGCCGCCCGCTCAAACCCGACCCGCGCCGCGTTCAGCGCTCGCGCCACGGGCGTAAACGTCGGGCACGCCCGAACCTGAGCCGAGAGATCGCCCCCCAAGTACCCGACAAGCGAGCCGCCCCCGGGCAAGAACGCCGCGGCGGGCGACGTCCGCGAGCCGTGCCATCGGACCAAGTTGGCCGCAAAGTCGGGAGCGCCCGGCGCATACCGCTCGGCGTGGTCGGTCGCATACGCGTCCAGCGCAATGACCAGTTGCCGCACGTTGCTCGCGCACACGCCCGCGCGTGCCGCTTCCCTCGCCCCCGAAAGCGTCGGCAGTAGAACCCCCGCCAGCACCGCGATGATCGCAACGACCACGACCACCTCGATGAGCGTGAACGCCCGCATCGCCCTCGGATTGGTCCATCCGTCCCTGCTCATGTCATGGCCCCGCAAACCACGCGGCGAGGAACGCGAAGATGTCCCCGACGCCCGTCGCCCCCGAACCGTCGAAGTCCGCGCCGCCGTTCTCGCCGACGCGCGCGAACCAGTCGCTCAGGAACGCGAAGATGTCGCGGACATCCTTCACGCCGTTCTGGTCCCAGTCGGGCGTGTACTCGGGCCCGACATCCGCCACGCCCGAGACCTCCGTCGACACTTCGCCCAGCACCGCGCTGATCGTCCCAACGCCCGAGGTGATCCGCACGAAGTCGATCCGGTCGAGGTTCGCGGCCACGCCGCCGAGCGGGTTGACGGCCCAGGCGATCCGCACCGCCGACCCGCCGCCGGAGCCGGGCGAGACGCCCACCAGCAGCGGATCATCGGGCCGGGTATAGAACGCCTCGGGCGTCGGGAGTTGATCGGGATCGTCGGCCACACCGTCGCCATCAGAATCGCCCAGGACCATGGTCGGCACGAGGTCCGCGTAGCCGAAGACCTGCTCGGCATCCCCCACCCCTCCCACACCAGACGCCCCCGCGTTGACCAGCACGTGCGTCGTTACATCCGGGCTCGTCAGCTGATAAGTCTGAACGACCCACACGCCCGTCCGCCCCGGCGGCACCCACAGCGGGTTGAGCGTCGACGCGTCAGAGCTCACGCTCACGCGCGCCGAGCCCGCCGCCAGGTGCGACCCGGGGACGAGATACCACGCGTCGTCCGCCAGCGCGTTGCCGTTGTCATCGCGGCTCACCTCGATGACCCCGCACTCGGCGAAACGTCGCAGCGGATCGCCGCCGGCGAAGATCGCGTTGCCATACACGATGAAGTCGCAGCCCCGCGGGTTGAAGCGGTTACGCCACACCGGCCGATCGAACCCGAGCGTGATGCTCCCGCC
>Ga0105044_10007795_pt1 | contig 14745 bp, 13 predicted proteins | sample MAT01_FD_78092 | JGI IMG/M metagenome (GOLD analysis project Ga0105044, IMG submission 78092) | Freshwater microbial communities from Lake Fryxell liftoff mats and glacier meltwater in Antarctica - MAT-01 | ecosystem: Environmental > Aquatic > Freshwater > Ice > Liftoff microbial mat | place...
CTTCTGTCCTCTGTCCTCTGTCTTCTGTCTTCTGTCCTCTGTCCTCTGTCCTCTGTCTTCTGTCCTCTGTCTTCTCTTCGTTATGGGTCTGTTAGATACCGAGTCCGGCAAACGTCGCCTATTGTGCGTCGAGATCCCGGCCATCGAACGCTACAACGAGGGCCGCGACAAGACGTTCAAGGTACTTGTCACGCGTGGCGGATCGACGTTGATTCTGCGTTACCAGCTCAAGCCCTGTCACAACGCCTACGTGCTGGAAACCAGACTGCACTCGGGTTACCCCACTGTTCCGCCGGAGACGCGTGTGATCACGCCGCTTCGGCACTGCCCGCATCTACTCGAAGGCCAAACGCTGTGCATGTGGCGGCAAGGATCTACCCGCGATTTGAGCCGCTGGGATCCGGCGAAATTCACGAGCGTATTCGCTATTCAAGCCGCATGGAGATGGCTGGCGTGTTATGAAGTGTGGCACGATACGGGCGAGTGGCCGCTGCCGGAAGCGAAGTAATCCCCGCAACGTTTAGCGTTCGAGCCAGCGGCTCGAACGTGGTGCCTATCGGGTGCAATGGATCAAGACAATACAACGGATCGGCCACCCGGCAAGCTGCGAACGTGGTGGCATCCACTTCTCGTGAGCTTGCTCGCCTCGCGTCTGCGCGATTCGTGTGAAGTCATCGGTGAGGTCAATGTCGGACGAATGCCGTTGCGGCTCGACATCTTGCTAATTCGGCGGCTGAGCATCGAGCTTCCGACGATCGCAATCCTGGAGTTGCGATCGATCTGTCAGCGGCTCAATGCTTACACGTTGATTGAGTTCAAGAGTCCCGTCGATACTCTCTCGCGGGGCGACTGGAACAAGCTCTTGGGATGCGCCCACCTTTACGTCGCCCAATCGGAATCCGGGATCCCGTCGACGGAAATCACTCTGATGATCCTGGCACCGCGCTGGACGATTTCGTTCGGCGAAGAGGTTCGCCAGTCCGGTTGCGCAGTCGTAGAAGAAGAGCGGGGCATCCATCGAATCGACGGAGCGTTGTTTCGAACATTCGTCATCGAAACCGATCGGCTGGCAGGGACGGCGGAGCCGGTGCTCACGGTGGTCAGCCATGAGTTTATCGACCATCGGCGCGAGTTGATCGAAAAACTCCGCGAGAATCATGCGGAGATGGTGTATTATGTCCTACAGCAGGTGGAGCAATTTCGCCGCCTGTTGCCCGAGTTTGAGGATAGCCACATGACCGAGCAAATGAATCAAACCCTGGAGGAGTTGGAAGACGCGATCCTCAAGCGAATGCCGACCGAGCGACTCTTGCGTGGTCGGCCTGTAGAGGAGCGTTTGCAGGGATTGGCGGACGATGAAATTGCCAAAGCTTTCGCGAATTGGGAAGCAAAGAAACGGAAGACACAGAATGAAACTGGAAGTAAGGAATAAGTCGACGGAGGCCAATTTCCAATTTCGAGGTAAGCCAGATGACCGAGCACATAGATCAAACCCTCGAAGAAATGGAAGAGACGTTCCTGAGTCGATTGCCGATCGAGCGGCGTCTGAGGTTTGTCACTTGAAGAGTGTTTGCTCGGTTTGTCAGCGGAAGAACGTTTGCGGGCCTTGTCAGCGGAAGTGCGGTTGCGAGGACTGACCGTAGAGGAGTGTTTGCAGGGACTATCAGACGATGAGATTGACAGAGCCTTTGCGGATTGGAAGGCAAGAAGGGCGGCGAACGAACTGGTCAGCCCTGATTTTGAAGTCTCTAGAACAAAAAACTAGGTTGCCCACTAACCCGTGGTCTTCGTGGCCACTACTTCATGCAAGTCAGTTTAACGCCAGGCGAATGGTGGATTCTGAACTCGGCTGCTCTGATCAAGTTCCCACTCACCTTCATCGTCGATCCAGAGTTGTGGGTGCATTACAATCGGCGAATGCACGGCCTCGAGCCATTCATCATTTTGGATAGTCTCGAACGCTTGTTCGCCGATGGGTTGCTGGAAGCAGAGCAGTGGACGTCACAAGATGTGGAGATCCACTTGGGTAGTCTTTCGCGTGACGAGATCCGTCAGGCACTCGACCCAGAAACAAAGGGCGAACTCTGGCGCGCACAGTACTGCCTGACGGCAAAAGGCGGTGCAGCCTGGGAGGCTTTCGCCCGACCTTACTGGGAACAATTTCTGCTGGAGGAGGGACGAGTTGAGGAAGATTCGATGATCTGGAATGTGACCGCCGCCGACCGCAAGTGGCTGGAATACTATCGAAGCCTCCTTTCAACAGACAACAAGAACGAAGTACCAGCGACCTCCTCCATTGTCGAAATCGGTCCATGGTCACCAACTTACTGGAAGAGTCTGCCTAGGGGCTTTCGGATTCACTATCGCGAAACTGACGAGACAGAACCGTACGCCTATTCAGTCGAAGAGGCGAACAAAAAGCAGCTTCTGTTCAGTGGTTTATGTTCGATGCGAGACTCCTGGTGTCCCGGAGCAAGGTGAAACATCCTAATGCCAACCCTCCTCCAAGTCGGCACCGGATCCGGCGGCATGGTCGTTCTCGACCTGCTCTGTCGAGCGCCGTCCATCGAGCGCATCATTTTGATCGAGCCCGATGTTTACAAATCGCACAATGTGTATCGAAATTACTTCTCTCACGATTGCGTGGACCAAAAAAAAGCTGAACTTGCCTCCCGGTGGGTGAAGCAATTTCGACCAGAGATCGAAGTCGTCACGCTGGACGCCGATTTGCTCGACATTTCGCGACAGGCCGAAATCGAGGCCGCCGTTCAATCCTGCGACATCGGCGTCTGTGCGGTCGATAACGAGCCGGCGAAGTATCATTTTGATGCATTGATGCGGAAGTTCGGTAAGCCGTGGACCTTGGGCGAAGTCCTCGCCGGCGGCATCGGCGGCTGGGTGCATTCTTTTCGGCCGAACGAGGCCTGTTACGGCTGCGTGGCCAGCCATTTGCAGCGTTCCATCGAGACCGACAATCGCCCGCCGCCGGACTATGCGAACCCGAACGCGGCCATCGTCGAAACCACGATTCCGGCGAGCAAGGCGTCGATCAGCGTTATCGCGAGCCTTCATGCTCTCGTGACACTCTCTCTGTTGGCAGGCAGTATTCCGGACTTCACGAGTTTTCTGTTGCCCCTGGCGAAGGTGGACGGGCTATTCGCCGAGGCGTTGCGGCCATTCCGGTTCCGCATCCCCCGTTCTCCGGAGTGTCTCATCTGTGGGGCCCATGCGGCACCCGCGGGGGAGGACCTCGATGTGGCGCTGGATCAGGCACTGGCGCGATTGGGCCATGAATGAAATCGTGACACCCCGCCGGCTGGCCGGGCAGCCGCAGTCCCTCTATTTCCGCAGCGAAAAAGGGGGCCTGACGCTGGAGAACCAGCCCGTCCCTTGGTGCGCGGAAGCCGTGATCGTCGAGGCTCTGTTGCGCCTGCCACAAGCCGCTCGCAAACGTGGCGACTTCACACTTCGCGTCCCCGGCTTCGACCCTTTTCCCGCCGACATTCTCAAAACGGACGAGGTCGGTCAGCGCCATCGACTCTACTTCCGTTTCCCGGTTCCCAAGGCGTCCGGCACGGCTGAGCTTATGTGGAGGCAGCACGTTCTCGGCCGCGTGGAAATTCCCGTCGTCACGCCGGAACAGTTCTTGAGCGAGTTGCGTTTGCACCTGCCGACGGCGTTCGTCTCCGTGGAAGGGCGCAGTGTTGCCGCTCAAACATTCGTGACAACTCAACAGAAAGGTCTCTCGGCCTCCGGCATGATCCAGAGTCCGACTGGCTTGATGCCGCTAATCGATCTCGGTCTGAATGCCACATTCCGCACGGCACGCGGGACGAAGACCGTCGTGACTTCGGTACCGTTGACGGCGACTCAGTTGCTTGGCCGCGAGGCTCTCGTCTCCGCATTGCCACCGCGATTGCCACGCAAGGCAGGTGAGTGGACTGTCACCTGGACTTGCCCAGGCCGCGAGCTGGCGACGACCCGCCTGCAAGCGGTAACACCGCGAGTGTTCCGCGATTCGCTTCGAGTCTCGGACACCCGCTTCGGCATTGTCACGACCGATGGCGAGTTTCGCGTCGTTCGCCAAATGCCGGCCGAAGGCGTTGCGAAAGCTGGCCCGTGCTTCTTCGTGGCCAGCCGCGAACCCGGCATGGCCGGCCTCGCCGAATTTGAGATCGGTGTGCAGATTCCCGGATCCGAAGGATCACCCACGGTTTTCGAGCAAACGGTTTTGATCACAGACGGCCCTACTCCCGTCGCGGCTGGAATGCTGCCCATGAGCGAACTGAAACACGCCTCGGCATTCGAGCTTCGTTTGAAGGGACGCGTATTGAACGTCCTGCCGCTCAGCCCGGTTCCCGCAGCAACCTTTACGGCCGAGGGGGGCTTTAAGCCGCCACCCGAATTCTCCTGGAGTGCCACGGCGGAAGACGAGTTGAGTGAAAGGCTCGCTAGATTGATGGGGGCGCATAAGGACGAGTGACGATTTGGTTTTGTAGCTCAGGTTTCCAACCTACTGCTTTGAAGGTCTTGGCGGCTATTGAGATCAAGGTTGACTGATGCGTTCGGGCGGGCCCAAAAAACGGCTGGAAAACCCGATTATAGACTCCGGACAACGCATCAACAAAACGCTTAATGAGACGACAATATGAAATTCGTTCGTTCATTATCGTTTTAACCCTTTATCCTCACACAGTTTACAAAGACCTTCAAAGCAGTAGGTTTCCAACCTGAGCGCCAAGAATTTGCTCAGGTTGGAAACCTGAGCTACAGAGAATCCGAGTTAAATGATTGGCAACGCCCCTACCCTCGAAGCGGTTCGCCACGCGATCAAACAGGTCGCACCGACCGATGCCTCCGTCCTGATTCTCGGCGAGACCGGCACTGGCAAGGAACTTGTGGCTCGTGAGATTCACGAGCAAAGTCTGCGACGTGCAAAGCGATTCGTTCCGGTGAATTGTGTCGCACTCGCACCGGGGCTGATCGCGAGCGAGTTGTTCGGGCACGAAGCCGGGGCCTTCACGGGTGCATCGAAGCAGCGCGTCGGTCGATTCGAACTGGCTGCGGGTGGCACACTGTTCTTTGATGAAATTGGCGAAGTGCCCGCCGATGCCCAGGCTCTCTTGCTTCGTGCGCTTCAGGAGCGAGTCATCGAACGTGTCGGCGGCGATTCGGTCTCCGTGGACGTTCGCGTGGTTGCCGCGACCAATCGGGATCTCGCTGTTGAGGTACGGTCGGGCCAGTTTCGTGCCGACCTCTTCTACCGATTGAACGTCTTCCCCATCTCGCTTCCGCCGCTTCGCGAACGGCGTGGGGACATTCCCGAGTTAGTGGCCCAGTTCGTGCGAATCTTGGCCACAAAATACGGCAAGATTGTGGAGCGAGTTCGCCCATCGACCATGCGCTCACTGGAGTCGCACGACTGGCCGGGAAACATCCGCGAACTGCAAAACATGATCGAGCGGGCGGTCATCGTCAGCGAGGGGGAAGAGCTTGAATTCGATCCCGCCTGGCTGGTCGGCTTGTCCGTGGCCGAGACGGCAAAGACCTGGGCCACGCAGGAGAAACAACGTCTGATCGATGCACTTCGTGCCGCCGGCGGCCGAGTGTACGGCCCCGGTGGAGCAGCCCACCGCCTCGGGCTCAATCCGACGACGCTCTACGGCAAGATGCGAAAGCACGGCATCAGCCGCCAGGGGGTGGACTGGAAGTGACCAAATCCGGTCATCCGTCCAATACAGGTCATCGTTCGTACGCAATTCTTGCAGAAAACAAGCATTTTCAGTGTGGCACCATCCTTGCTTTGTGGCGGAGGAACCTTCGCCCTAAAAGGAAGTGCTGCCATGGCCCATGTCGTGACCGAACCGTGCGTGAACTGCAAGTACACCGACTGCGTTGTCGTTTGTCCGATGGAATGTTTCTACGGCGACGAGACACAACTCTACATCGACCCCGTCGATTGCATCGACTGCGGAGCATGTATTCCCGAGTGCCCCGTCGGAGCCATCTATCGCGATGCAGACGTGCCCGCGAAATGGACGTCATTCGTCCAGCTTAATGCCGAGCGAGTGAAGGTGCTGAAGCCGATGGGTGCAAGAGTGATGGCGAAGCAGCCCAGGTGAATTCCGAACTATCCGGTCATCTTCGTGTCACTCACTTGACCTTGGAGACTGGTTGATCAGGATGCGCTGGGTTCGGTATCAATCGACGATTGGCACAATCGGCCAACAAGTCAAGTTTCTCAAGCACCGTTTGGCCGATTAGCACTTCGTCGCCCAGAACTAGGGCCTCTTCCAGTGTATCACGGCCCATCACGTCAAAAATGATTGCTTCGGTGATGGCAACGGTCTCTTTTCTCCCGTCGGCGTATTCCGCTACTCGTTCGCCACGCGAGAGTACTCCAAGTGCTTGCATGACATGAGCAGGAACTACCGATCGGACTGCTCCGGTATCAACCAGGGCGTCTGCTTCATACCGGCGTACCGCCGATTTCTTCAGCTTCTTCCGACGGTGTTGCGACTCATCCGCTGAGTTAGTCAACAGCACTTTAACTCGTATTTCACCCATGTCGTCCTCGAATCTCAAAGAACTCGTACTGCCATTCTACGGAAGCCTACGATACCCAAAAGGAGCTACTTCGGGGTCGCGGTGTCGCTAGGTAGTCACAGGATGGCCAGTTTGCAACTAGCGGCTGACTCATTTCAACTTTGCTCGCCACGGAACTCCCCTTGCCCCAGCCGCCCCTTCGCGGTATTCCTCCTCACCATGAACACATTCTTGCTCCTCGCGGCCATGGTGGGTGCCGAGCCTGCGCCGCTTGCCGTTGATTTGCCGAGCGTCGATAAGGGCGAATTGGCCGCCAACAAACCGCTCGTTCACACATTTCGTTTGAAGAACACCACCGATCTGTCGATCACGGTCACTGAGATTTCGGCGGGTTGTGGCTGCTTTCGCAATGAAGTGAGCGAACGGCTCATCGCTCCAGGGAAGGTGGTCGATCTGACCGTAGGCATGAACCTGCTCACGCAGCCCGAGGGACCGAATACCTGGAAGTTGGCCGTGCGCTATCGCGTGGAAAGCAATCCGCCTTCAACGGGGGAACGGGCCTTGCAGATCATGGCCAAGGTAAAGAAAGACGTGAACGTCGAGCCTGTAGCTCTTATGCTCCTTTCGGAAAAGGAGATCACGGGAACCTTGGCAGTCACGGATCGCCGTGGGAAGCCGCTGACGGTGATTGGTGCCCGCATCGGCCTGAAGAACGTCACCACGGAAGTGAAGGCCGCGAAGGATGCCGACGGCCGACGGACCCAGACGATTGCAATCACGGTTGACGAATCATGCCCGGCCGGTCAGTATGCCGACGAACTCTGCATCGACACGGACGATCCCGAGTACAAGGAACTGCGCATTCCCGTACGAGTCGTGAAAAAGGCGGCCAGCACCGTTGTGCAGGCATTGCCCGCGAGTGTCACGCTGCGGTTCGCAAAGGAGCAAACCACGGCCAGCTATCTGGTGCGGCTGCGCGATGCCGGTGAGAAGGAAGTGCTGGTTGAGAAGGCCGAGTGCGATCACCCGGCCGTCAGCCTCAAGTTCGCGGCAGGCCCGGGGGGGGCATCTACCTTGCGAGTGACGGTCGATCTAAACAAATCGAAAGCGGCCGGAGTTGCCTTCGTATCCGTACAACTGAAGGGGCCTAAGCCCGAGACGATTGTGATTCCAGTTTCCTGGACATTACCATAAGCCGATAAAATTAAAGCACTCAAGCCAAGAGACGAGGATCAGCCATGACCAACAATCCTGCTCCGAGCCCGGACACGAACGAGCAAGTTCCGCGTTACTCGGCCAGCGAGCAACCGATCACGCGAGGATATCGCATCGCCTTCCTCGTCTGGAAGCTTGCAGTGCTCCTGACCGTGGTGGTTGCACTCACGTTCTATCTTGTGGACAAGTTGATTTTGAAGTGAGTGGGAGAGGCGAGCCTCCGCAAACCTAACCCCCCGGCCCCCTTCCCTCAGAGGGAAGGGGGAGAAACGCCCAACCAAATCAATATCGGGGATAGCCGCAGTCCACGGCCCCATCTTCGTGGGCCATGTATCCGGTCAGCCAGTAGTCCTTCATGCTGTCGTCGATTTTGACGTTGTTGAGTAACGCCGTTCCCGAACGATCGACGTTGAGGTCCACGTCGCCGAGGTCGCCCAGGACGGTTACCGAGTCGCGATTGTCGCCCTGGGTGTAAATGCGAATCTCTCTCAAGCCCGCGCCGATCCGATAAACCCGGCCGTTGATGCGTACTTCGACGAGGCCCGAATCCAGCCGCTCCGTTTCAATCACATCATTGCGGCCAGACGTAGTGATGGCGAAGATGCCGTCCACGCTCGTGTCAACAGTCGCGCTCACGGCCGGGCTGGCGAAACCATAGCCGAAGATCGTATGCATAGTCTGAAACGTGTTGATCGAACTAGGGCCGTGATTCGAATATTGTGCGTAGGTCGTGTCCCGGAAGGACGTGTTGGCCAGCCACGAGGACTGCGGCGTGTTGTACCGCAATCCCATGCTTTCCAGATCGGTGCCGGACGAGACATGCCATAAGCCCCAGGTGTGGCCGGCTTCGTGCAGGGTCACATCGGCGAGTGCGAGTGCCGTGTCCTCGGCACTTCCCCAATCCTCGTTGCCCACGAAGGCGATGTCGGTCGGATTTCCGTTGCCAATGTCAATATCGCAGGCAATGTGATACCCGCCCGTGAGAGACGATGGGCCGAGGAAAATCGTCGTGGTGTTCTTGTTCTCGACGGCCGACCCGAAGTGCCGCTTGGCTGTGACGCCGAATTGGTTGAGATCCTGATTCAAGTGGTACAGCATGCGCTTGATAATTTGCTCGCGATCGCCTCGGCCACTCAGGAGTGGATCGATGGTGATGCCATTCGCGTCGCTGTCAAAGTAGTCCACAAAGCTCGGGTCGCCCCAACCCGCTCCGTAGCTTTCGAGCTTGGCTCGACTGATTTCTGCACCGTCGAAGTTCAAGTACAGCGTCCGCCTGGCCTTCGCGACCGGGGTGGCGGCCACATTCAGGGACAAATCGTAATCCGGATTCGTGGCAAAGCTTGCTCCATAGACCTGAATGTAAAACGTCGAACCAATGAAGCCATCGAGCGAAATCACTTCCGAATTGGTGTTCCCGGTCGACGCTCGAACCAAATTTCCGAGCTTGTCAAAGAGGCGTAATTCCAGGTCACCCAGGGAATTGTTGAAGTCGATTTGAACTTCGCTCGTTGCGTCGGCCTGGCCCTTGAACGAGAACTTGAAGAAGTCGGTCAGGTCGAGCATCTTCAGATCGGCGAGAACCTTGTTGGTCTTGATGTTCCCAAGATTCTTTGCCTTAGTGATGCTGTCGTTCTCCTCATACTTGTCGTCCGCACCGGGGGATGTCACCTGCCAGCGGTACTTGCCGCCCGGCGTGTCCGTGTGGTTAGTGATACCAAAGAAGATTTTTTGCCCGGCAAGCAAGCTGAAATTGACGCTGCTATCCGTGCCGCCACCGAAATCGTTGTTGAAGGCAACGCGATTGCCAAACGTGTCGAACACGCCGAGCACCGTGTCCATGTCGCTCTTGGGCGTGGTGGCTTCAAAATTGTACGACCCCGTGGTGGGTGCTACGAAAGTGAAAAAATCGACTTCGTTCTTGGTGATCGAGGCATTGGCGAATTTCACCGGTTTGGAGCTGGTAATAGCGACCTTACCGGCCGTATCGGGTGGAGCGATGATCGTGGGGGGCGTCCCAGCCCACGAAGGCAATGCGCGTTCTTCCAGAACGTCGAATTTGAGCTTGGGACGGCGATCGGACATTTTCGGCCTCGGAAAAAGAATGGAAGACAGGACCACGACTGTTGATTCCCCTACCGCCGTAACGGCGAGTCGTGACAGTAGGGGAACAAAAATCTCGGCAAAGCGAGAACGTTGAGAAACAATTTACTAAAGTCTAGCCGATCGGCACTCGCTTTCGCAGGTGGAGCCACTTGCGTGGAACCCGGAATTTTTGCCGGAGGCGCTACGGCAGGAAAAGTCGGCACTACGCGACGACTTCGATGTTCTCAATTTTTTCATGCTGGCATGCTTCGGAGCACAGCCCGTCTTCCATGTTGCGTGCTACACCTCAGCTCGCTCGCGGGCTCGGCGGGCGGCGGTTAGCCTGTTGCGGACACGCTGAAGAATTGCCGAAACTGCGGCCGCAGGTCGAACGCCATCCACGCCGGCACGGGCTATCACCTCGACGAGCGTAGGTTTTGGAAGCTCTTTTAAGCGTGCCAATTCTTCTTCCACCTCGGCCTCGTTGACAGCATCAGGATCGATCGAGCGTTCGATCAGCTCCGCGAGGCGTCTTGCATATTCATCAACCACGGCCGGATCGATGGTGGCTGTTTTTCCCTTTGCTTTCTGCGGTTGGTGACCACACAGCTTCGTCAGTATCTCCATGATAACCTTGCCAGGCTTGGCCTTCGCGGTGGCCTTGATGCTGAATTCACTCGCCACAGCCTTGAGCGTCTCACCTGTCAGCTCGGTTTCCAGACGTGAGATGTGCTCTCGAATCGAGGGATCGTTGTAGATATCCGGCGCGACGATCCGGGCCGCAAGTTCGTAAATCGCTTTCACATGCGGCGCGATCCGCGACTTTGCTGCCTGAGCCTCGGCCCACTTCGGATCGAGGGTAAGCTTGCCTTTCAATCCGGCCTGTTCCATCAGCTTTTGCAATTCCCCGGCTAGCTCCTCTTGAGTCGTCTTCACGTTCCCCGACGATCCACTCATCGCCTCGTACAACTTCACGACCAATTTCAACACGCCCTCCGCCTGTGGCTCGCCCGGGCCGGGAACGGCTACCGCTCCACGGGTGTGATAGTCTTGGGCACGCGAAAGGAATGCCGAAAAGTCCGCGATGTCCAGTGCCTCGAAGGAATCGAGTGCATTGGATGCCTCGGCCAAATCGGCCGAGACCTTGCGATCACCGGCCGCTTCGAGTGCGGGAACCAGACTGCGCAGGAACTGTTGGAGTACGGCGACTTTCATGGTGTTGAATCTCTTGAAGGAGTTCTTCGGCAAGGGCGTCGAAACACTGGGCAACTTTCACTTCGGCGATGGCGAGACTGAATTTCTGCTCGGAATCCAAGAGGGCAGCCGACAAACCGAAAGCGTTATTGTGGTGAATGCAGGCGTCAGCAATACGGATGGGTTCGTCCCAACGGCTTTGCAGTGCTTCCCTCAGTTCGATCAATGCATCTGTATGAGCTTTGATCAAACCATCGCCCCGAGGCCGGACCATGTTCGGAACCACGGCCAAAACTCTCAATTGCGGATTGAGAAGATCGCGAAGTCCGCGAAGTGTTGTCAGAAGATTCTCAGCAGCCCGGGTCGACACGGCATCCGGCACAACCGGAATCAGCACATAATCGCTGGACGCCAACGCGCTAACGCAGGCCGTGGTCAAGCGTGGCGGGCAATCGAGAAATACGTATCGATACTCATCCTCTATCGTTCGATCGTGCAACGCCTCGCGGATGAAAAAACGTGGATCAGGCCGAGTGCGATCGAAGAGCCATTCGATCATCAGCCGGGTCTCGGTTTCCTCCAAACCGTCGGCACCGTTGCTGCCCGATCGACTGTCGCTATTCGCGAGCAATGCACAATTCGGCACTTCGGGCGACAGTTTCTGCAACCTGCTTGTCAACTCTTTGGCGGAGTGTCTTTCACTTGCAAGAAAATGTTGAACCGACGAACCGGCCCGGTGAAGCAGAATTCGATCTCGATTGGGAACTAACAACATCGACAGCGAACGCTGGTAATCGAGGTCAACCAACAAGGCAGAGTCCGTCTTCGCGAAGGTTGCGGCCAAATTGGCGGTGATGGTCGTCTTGCCGACTCCCCCCTTGAGATTCAGCACGGAGATGATGACGTTCTTCCGCTCGCTTCGCGGCCGAAAGGTTGGCACGTTGTGGACAGGAGGGCGAAGCCAAATACGGCCGTCGCTTTGTGTGGCATCCTCGATGCGCCGCTGATTCTCCGCGAGTTCGCTTTGGGCCGTGGCCAGTTGCGCGTCGAGTTCGACGATCTTCGCGTTCAAGTCATCACCGTTGGATCGCTGCACCGAATCGAGTGGAGAACGAGTGCCGATCACCTCGAGTTCGAGTCTCTGCCGCTGGGCGACGGCTTTCACGCGATAGAATTTGTCCCGAGCATCCTCGTAGGTGGCACGCAGCCGGTCATAACGTTCGGCAGATATTTGTCGGGCCTCCTCGCTTTGTCGTCGGGCTTCTTCCAGATTGCCTTCCAGCGATTGATGGTCCCGGCGAAGTGTCTCATGCTCTTTCTCAAGATGCACGAGCCGTACGTGTCGCGTGACAGCCCAGATGGCCAGCCCGCCAAGCGGAGCCGCCAGTGCCGCGAGAATCTTGACGGTAAGATCGACGAGTTCTCCGGTGGGCACGGCGAATTCTCCACTACCGCTTTTTTGTGTGGGCGGAGGCTTTGCAAAACCCAACATAACCCGCGACGTCTAGAAAAGTTCCCCAATGTCGATCATAGCCAAGGTGGACGCGGCGATCCAGAAGTTGCTGGGCAAAGTGGGCGAGGCGGCGGCTGAGAAGTGTGGGGTGATCGAGGCAAGGCGAAAGTTCACGCTCGGATTTTACTGCAAACCTTTGTCCTGGGCTTCGTAAAGAAATGCGATACTTCGGACGAGGATTTGGCCCAGATGACGGTGCAGTGCGGTGTCGAGGACCTTAGGCGATCGGCAGATTCAAATTTACCCATTTAGGGCGTCATGGACCAGGCGAGCGTCGAGGCGTAAGCCCGACGTGGATTCGCGGGCTCCCAAGTTCGGGCGCTAGACGTCGGGCTTACGCCTCGACGCTCGCCTGGCCGCTGCCTGGATAAATTTGTTCCTGCCGCTCGCCTTAGCAGCGATCCTCGAACGGTTCACAAAAGTGTCGGTCCGGTATGGCCGAACTCGAATGGCGGAGCGGAGCTGTAACGATCGTGATCGAGCAGTTCATGGACGCTTCCCCCGCAACCGCAGCCAGTCTAATGAATCGTTGCCGTTCTTGGTCACTAACGGTCCGAACGCCTCGGCCGAAACATCGCGGGAGATCGGCTGAATCGAGGCATCGCCTAGAAGGATCAGGCATTCGCGTTGTGCGGGATTGCCGAGTTTCGGCATCGCCCCTTTCGGATCGAAGCGGAGTTGGTCCGGCTTGGTCCATTCGATCGACTCGCCCGCTTCGAGCACAAGCAGCGTGTTCGAACTGCCGTCCTTCATCTGTGCGAGTTGCGTGGCCGTGTCGCCATCGAAGACACCTCCCTTAGCCTGAATCACCTGGAAACGAGTTCGATTCTTGGCGAAACCGGGGTCAGTCGGATCCATTCCAAAAATAGCGGGCATCTTTTCAAGAAGCCGTTTGTTGTCAGGATGATCCCAGGCCTCTTTCGGATTGAACTCCCGGTACAAACTGTCGTGCTCGACAAACGGCAGGAGTTCAACCCGCCAACTGAGAAGTGGCTTGCCCTGGGGCGAATGGATGGCCGCCTTTGGCAGCCGACCGAACGTTGCATCGTAATTGTACATGGCGAGACCGATCTGCTGAAGTTTTTGCCCCACGGACGCGCTTGGCTTCTTTGCGGAAGTCACGATTTCGCTTGCAGTCCAACGCGGCCGAATCGAGACGACAAGGACTGACTGTTCTTGCCGCACGCTCACCTCCCGAAGCGAGGCTCGCAACGCAGGTAAAAGAGCCTGCAATCCACCATCCGTCGGGATGGAATCCGGCTTGCCTGCGGATATCAGTGCAGTACGAAGTTTCGGGAGTACCGAAGTCGCCCCGGCTTCATTCGTGAATGAAAAACGGATTTCGGCATCGAAGCCGGGCACGGGAGAGGTATTCGCCGCTGGCAGCAGGTCGAGCGTGAAGGTGGCAGAACCGGACTGAACGAGCAATTCCAAGGTGGCCAACAACTCCCGAGGCCATTCAGAGTTCAATTGCTCCAGCAGGGGTTTCATCGAACGCGTCGAGGCAACTATGCTGTGACCCTTGCTCGCCAACTCCAATGCCGGCGTCGGCAAGGTTTCGGCCTGTCCATCCTCAAGCCGATTGATTGCGGCCAGCACATCCTTCGACTGGCCGAATACCAGGTCTTTGTCGCCTGCTTTCCACAATGAGAACAATGTTCTTTGATCGATCAGCACCGAGTCGTACTTGTGGCCGCGATGCTCCTCCGGATCGAATGTCCCCAGCGAATCCTCAATCCGATTGCGAATCGTCTTGAGATTGGCCGGCGACTTGGTTCGCAGGACAATCAGAAAGTTGGGTGCGGCCTGTTGCACTCGAAAGCGTTCGTGCAAGAGCACGAAAGTGAAGCGTTCGATTTCTTCCGGACGGAGTCCGAGCAAACTTTCGATCCGCTCGCGGAGCATGCCCTCCTCAGCCACGTCGGGACCGAGTTGAAGGAGGGACATCACGAGGCGTTGGACTTCCGGCCGATCGAGTTCGTTGCCGGGCCGAATCGTGATGAACGCAAACGCATCCGGCGGGATCAGCAGCAAGTCGGCGTTCGGTTTCCCCTCAGCCACCGGAGTCGGCGACGGCTCTTGTTTCGGCCGAATCCAGAGAACGAACAAAATCGCGGCCAATGCCAGGCTTGCACCTGCGAGTGCATACGAGAGCTTTCTGTGTCGAGCAACCCACCGCGAGGGTTGAAGGAAAC
>Ga0105044_10007796_pt1 | contig 14745 bp, 10 predicted proteins | sample MAT01_FD_78092 | JGI IMG/M metagenome (GOLD analysis project Ga0105044, IMG submission 78092) | Freshwater microbial communities from Lake Fryxell liftoff mats and glacier meltwater in Antarctica - MAT-01 | ecosystem: Environmental > Aquatic > Freshwater > Ice > Liftoff microbial mat | place...
AATCAGCCCAGACAAGAGAATCAGCCCAGACAAGAGAATCAGCCCAGACGAACGCTTCCTTTTACGGTGTCCTTCTCCATCCAGACAAACTAATGGATATTTTAATTGTTGAAGATGAAACAGAGATTGCCCAACTCATTCAGCTTTATCTCGAAAAAGAGGGGTTCATCTGCCGCACTTGCTCCGATGGCCTCACCGCCGTGCAATGGTTTCAAGAGATGCAGCCCGATCTCATTATTTTGGATCTGATGCTACCCAGATTAGATGGGCTGGAGGTCTGTGCCCGCATCCGCCAAAAACCTGGCAACAAAGACCCCTACATCCTCATGCTGACGGCCAAGGGCGAAGAAATCGACCGAATTATCGGCCTCTCCACCGGAGCCGATGATTACATGGTGAAGCCCTTTAGCCCCCGCGAATTGGTGGCGCGGGTGCGGGCTTTGCTCCGGCGAACCCTGCGCCAAGGTGGGCAATCAAACGCCTACCAAACCCAGCACTTTACCTTAGATCTTGACCAGCGGGTTGCCCAACGACAACTTATCCCTGACCATGTCGAAACCCTTGATCTCACCACGTTAGAATTTGATTTGCTGACTACTTTTATTAGCTACCCAGGTCGTGTATGGAACCGATCGCAGCTGATTGAAAAACTCTGGGGCGGAGATTTTTTTGGAGATGAGCGAGTCGTCGATACCCACATCGCCCGCCTTCGTAAAAAAATTGAACCCGATCCTTCTAGCCCTACCTTCGTTAAAACGGTCATTGGGGTCGGCTATAAGTTTGAAGATGCACCCAATTCCTAAGATCTCTCTACTAAGTAGGAAGACATAGTTATTTGTAAGATGCATTTCGACTGCACTCAATGCTCAACCCCTGACAAGAAGAGGGTTGAGCGGAGTCGAAACCCGGTAACTAAGCTTAATTTAATTCAGCCCAACTACTTATGAGTTCTGTTATGAGTTCTGTTATGAGTTCTCTGATGGCCGGTGATTCTGATGGCCGGTGATACCGAGGAAATGACGCTGCCTAGAACCCTTTTGGGTAAACAGCTATTAGAGCTTTTGAGAAAATTGCAACGCTTGGGCTGCATGGGTTGGGGTTGGCACGATGGAAGAGGATGCTTGATAAAGATCCGGTTTTAAGCTGACGGCGATCGAAATAACAGCTACGTCAATATCAACGGATTAATGCTTTAACGTCGCTATAGAAGAGGTTGGTTTGGTGCAAGAAACGAGTCTTCAAGGTGCTACCTTTTTGCAACAGAATTCTGCACAAGCAGACCTGATTCATGTGTTTGTGTATGGCACCCTTAAGCCAGGGGAAGCTAATTTTTTGCCCTATTGTCAGGGGAAGGTGCGGGCGCTGCGAGCCGCCCTTGTGCAAGGAGAAATCTTTGACTTTCCGCAGTTTGGCTATCCGGCCATGACCCCTGGGAAGTTATGGGTGCAGGGCTATATCTTGAGCTTTGATGATGATGCTATCTTGGCTGAGCTTGATGGGCTAGAAGATTACGATCCGCAGCAGCCCGATGAGCAGAATATTTATCGTCGAGAATGGATAGAGGTTTTTGATGGCGATCGCCATCCCTGTGGCCATGCTTGGTGCTATCGGATGATTCCGCAGCTTGTCCGAGAATTTGGCGGCTTACCCGTGCCCAGTGGCAATTGGCGAGGGAATGGCCAAGCTGTAGCGGTGAGGCATTCCTTTGCTTAGGCATTCCTTTACTTAGGCATTCCCTGATTTAGGCATTCCCTGATTTAGCCTAAATGCTTAGCCTTACTTTTACACTCGTTCGGGCATCCAACCAGGGTTGGATGCCCGAATCAAGGATTTCTAGCTAGGTCTTCTGCTTTATGCTGGCACTAGGCCGCCAACCTCTAGGAGGGGTTGGGCATGGAAGCTGGCTGAATGGTGAGCGTCAGGGTTTGACCGTTGCGGCGCACTTCGATCGGGAGGTCGTTGCCGATGGTCGCTTGCTCAACCACTTGCTGCACTTGGGTCGAGTCTGTGACGGTTTGATCGCCCAGCTTTACCAAGACATCGCCGGGTTGTAAGCCTGCCTGTGCAGCCGGAGAGTTAGGCACAATTTGCAGCACCAAGACTCCAGATTCTTCTTGGACTTGGAAGGGAGCATCTGGACTCTCGTTGATATTTTGCTTCAGCTCTGGGGTGAGATTAGCCATCTGAATGCCCAGAAAAGGATGCTCTACCTTGCCCGTAGCAATTAGTTGGTCTGCGATGCGATTGGCGGTGTTGATGGGGATAGCGAATCCTAGCCCTTGGGCATTGGCACGAATGGCGGTGTTGATGCCAATCACTTCGCCCCACTGATTGAGAAGGGGGCCACCTGAGTTGCCGGGGTTAATGGCTGCATCGGTTTGGATGAAGCTAGCACGTTGATCGGGAACGCCCACTTGAGCGCTGCTCCGCCCGGTAGCACTGATGATGCCAGCGGTGACAGTGTTATCAAGCCCCAAGGGGTTGCCGATGGCGATCGCCCATTCTCCTGGCTGCAAATCATCAGAGTTCCCCAATGAAACCGACGGTAAATCGGTGGCATCAATTTTGATGACAGCGACATCGGTGATGGGGTCATCGCCCAAAACTTGGCCTTCAAAGGTGCGCCCGTCCCGCAGGGTGACGGTTACTCGGTCAGCTCCATCTACCACATGAGCATTGGTCATCACCAAGCCATCGGCATCAAAGATAAACCCAGACCCCACGCCGCGTTCGGTGCGCGAGGGGGGTTCTGCAGAACCCTCTTGGTTGCCAAAGAAGGGGCGCAGGCGAGGGTCATTTAACCCGGCTGGTAAGCGCTGACTGACGGTACGAGACGCATTGATCCGCACCACCGATGGCCCCACCTGCTGCACGGCCTCGGCAATGAAGTTAGAGTTGCCTTGCCCTAATACCGCGCTGAAGGGATTTTGGGAGGGGGTTAGTTGGCTAACAAGCGGTGCTTGAGTCGGGGAGGATAGCGCTTGGGAGTTGAAGAAGCGATCGCCCGCTACCATCGACCCGGCACCGAGGAGGACTAACGATACATAGAGGAGCGGTTGTTTGCGAATAGTGTGAAGCTTAGTCATGGTGGCTCAGAGATAGGTAAAGTCAGTAAAAACGTAGAATTAAACGGCAAACAAGGGTCAAGATCTGAGATATCTTTTGGGAAGATAAATAGGGAGATAAAGTTTCTGAGTGGCTAGAGGTTCTGAAGGGCTGAAGCTGCGTCGATACACCCAGTCAAGCCTCAGTATTGGAAAGCCATGGCAACGGTTAGTTGCAAATAGTTACGAGCAAATACCAACTCGGGCTATCCCTTTTTCTAAAGCAGTTTCTCTAGCGGTCTTTCAAGCCCAGAATATCTGTGCTTTCACCTTGTCCCTTTTTAACCTGTAATTTTCTACGTGTGAATTGTGAAGTGCCTTCCACTTGTGAATTAGTTTCCACTTGTGAATTAGTTTCCACTTGCGAATTGCTTTCTACTATAGAGAGTGGTTATGTCAGATAGGTGACAGAAGCATCGCAGGGGTATGAATCTTTGCTGCTTTCAGGGGACTTCAATCACGGTTCTACGAGACTTTATCTAGTTGTCATAAGAACTTCATACACAAAACACTCCTTTGACACATTGATTTTTTATCGTGGCAAATACAGGTGAATGAATGCTACAAGGTGCGATCGCTCCGCCAGAGAGGCTCAATGGCAACTCAAGCGATCCGCCTTTTTTTTGCCTATTTTTCCCTGATGAATTGAATTGAACTGGCCAAGTCTCGTGTTGAGCCGTCCAGATCCACTGAGGCTCAACCTTTGAGCTACGCGGCTGAAGTTCTTGGTTCTGGATTGTATACGCCGGCACGCCGCTAGTCCTAGATCTGCCAGTCCCAGATTCGGTTTGGGGTCGTGATGCACAGGTGGGGCGATGATTTAGAATCGCCCCATCTTGGGGTTTCTTGGCAGGCGTCATCCCACTGTCACATCGAGGAAGAACATGAGGACAAAGCCGATCATGACTCCTGCTGTGGCCGCTTTTTCATAGCCTAGACGATGGGATTCAGGGATGATTTCATCGCTAATGACAAAAAGCATGGCTCCGGCGGCAAAGCCCATGGCGAGGGGTAGGAGGGGCAAAAACAAGGACACGGCCATGGCTCCTAACAGGCCTCCGACGGGTTCGACCAAGCCGGTGAGGAGGCTAATCCAAAAAGCGGTGGGGCGGGAGTAATTCTCGGTGAGCAGAGAAATGGCCACGACCAAGCCTTCAGGGATATTTTGAATGCCAATGCCCAGGGTGAGGGCGGTGCCGTTGGCAATATCGCCTCCCCCAAAGCTGACCCCAACGGCCAAGCCTTCGGGGAAGTTGTGGATAGTGATCGCCAAAATAAACAACCACACGCGCTTAAGATTGCCAGCCTCTACCCCTTCTTTTCCTTTGAAAAAGTGTTCGTGGGGAAAGTAGCGGTGGCTCAGCCATAAAAAGATACCGCCTAGCAATATCCCGCTGCCTACAATCAGTGCGGCTAAGAAGTTATTTTCGGTATTTAATTGGGCGGTTTCTAGCCCCGGAATAATCAGGGAAAAGGAGGTGGCTGCCAGCATTACCCCAGCTCCAAAGCCCAGCAACACACCTTGGGTATTTTGGCTAATGTGGCTAAACAAAAAAATTGGCAAGGCTCCGATGCCTGTGCATAGGCCAGCAATGCCGCTCCCCACTAAGCCCAGTAATACAACTGAAGAATCATCCACGACGCATTCTTTTGCATGATGTAAGTTTGCCGGATTGGGCGCGCACCTACCTGGCAGGGGGGGCACCTTGGGAGGCGATCGCATAGCTGCGCCCGCGCCACTGAGTCGGGGTTTGGATGGATGATAGCAAAATCCGCAAAACAGCCAGGGGATCGGCCAAGGGAGAGAGCCAATAAGCCCAGAACCCAGGGGAATCAGTGCGGCTGTAGGCAGTTTGGATCGCTAGCAACAGGGCAAAGCGAATGGCTAAAAGGACGACGTTGAGGGCGATCGCCCCTGCCACCACGGGAGACTGCATAAGCAGCCCTAAATGCCCGGTGAGCGCCAAGATCCCTACCCCCAGACAGATGGGGAAGGGCAACCCCTGCACCGCCCCTAAAAATAGCAAATCTCCCCATTTTTGCACCGCTGAGGTGGCATCTTTGAGGTCAAGGGAGCGTCCCCATTCTCGCCAGGTTTCTTGTACTCCTTCATACATCCGCACTTGGAGCAGATTGGCACCATCTAAGAAGCCCACCCGTGCCCCTTGGCGGGCGGCATGGCGCGCTAGGGTAACATCATCGCAAAAGGATCGGCGGGCACTGCTGTAGCCCCCTAGCTGAGCGAGGAGCGATCGCCGGATCAAAAAACATTGGCCGTTGGCCATCACCCGTTCTGGGTTTTCGGGTGGCGCTCCGGCGGCTCCAAAGCGATAGAGCAGTGTGATTAACAGGGCAGGCTGTAGCCACCATTCTGCTGCGCCTTTCAACACAAACTGAGGAGCCAAGGAAACCAGATCATAGCCTTGGGCTTCGGCGGTTTGCACTAGGCTCGCAATTAACCCCGGTTGGGGGCGGGTGTCGGCATCAATGCCTAAAATCCAGCGGCTTCCTTCTGAGCTATGTAGGAAGCCATTGTGGAGCGCCCAGGGTCGCCCGACCCAATCGGGCGGCAGGGGGTCATCGGTGATTACCCGAAACCGAGGATCGCTCTGCTGCATGGTCTTCACGCGATCGACGGTGCCATCCACTGAGCGGCTATCGACAACGACCACTTCTCGCAGCTCGTAACTCTGCCGGGTGAGGCCATCTAAGCAGGGTTGGATGCGGGCTTCTTCGTTGAGGGTCGGCACGACTACGCTGACGGCTCCTAGCAGATCTCCCGTGGGAGATTGGGGGGTCAGGGGGCGTAGGCGGTTTGCGCCTTGGATCAGCCGTGATAGCAAAATGGCGATCGCCGGAAGTTGCCCTGTCAGCAGAATCATCGCCCCGATCGTCAACCCTAGATCCAGACCGCTCATCGGTGCCAAATAATCCACAAAAGCCCCTTATTTGCTACCAGCGGTGACGGTTTGCTGCTCGGTGCTGACATCCCCCGAAACAGGGGCAACATCGGAGACAGAGAGGCGCAACACTGGGGTTTGTCCGGCTTTCCAGCACCAGATCGCGGGGAGGGTGCCGGTGACCATGCCCAGCAGAACGGGCACCCAGAACCCAGCGGCTAGGCTCATGACGGTGGCAAAGACAATGTTGCTAAGGTAGACCACTACCGGCAGGTTCAATGCACTCTGACGGACAGAGGGAACGCGATCGCCCCAAAGCAGCACGGCAACGGTCATAAACACTGCGCCAGTACCAAACCAGCCTGCAAAGTTTTGGTAGGGCATGCCGAAGAATGCGCCGGGGGTGTGCCAATACCAGAAGGGCAGAGCCGTTTGGCTCATGGCGGGGTCAAGGACAAAATCCCAAGAGGTCAGCAGAACGGCTCCGAGGGCGATCGCCCCTAGCCACCGCAGCGCGGCATTGCCCTGGCCAGCTTCATCACTCCGTAACCCAGCCCGTGCCAGCAAATAGGCCGACAGCCCCAGGTAGTACCAAGACAAGGGGATCGTGAACGGCACCAGCCCTGCAATCTTATACCCCAACCCACTCAGATAGGTGTAATCCCCAAACGGAAAGCCCGTGCTGGTTCCTAGGAGTTCGCTGACCAAGGAAATGCCGACGGACGGGATCATAAAAGTGAGCCATCCCCGCGTGCCTAAGGTGCGGATGGCGTAGAGAGTGACGGTGATCGTCCCCAGCAAGATGTAAACCACCCCGCCACCGGCCATGCTCACAGCATACGCTTGGGGGCCAAAGGGAATGGATTGCAGAAACTCTGGATGGGGCATGACGAGCAACAGCCCAGCCAACCCAAAGGCCATTGCCACCAAATGCCCTATCAAACAGAACCGCTCAACCGATTGCCATTTCGTCATCACACTTCCCCATGCCGTAAATGAAGAGAACTGAACCAGGTTTTGCAACTTCCCGTGAAGTGCGCCCCCTTTCCCTAGCAGCTTCCTAGAAAAAGCCTTCTGGAAAAAATTGAATAAGAAAAAATAGAGATAATACCCTTACTAGATGATGCATTGTCCATTGCGACCTCTGGCGGCAGCGGATCTGGCACCGATGCGCCAATCGCTAGGCTGACATAAAAGCGCTGGAATGAACCCAATCCTCGGCTAAGAATTTTGGAAGACCTGTCGAGCCGCATGGAATGAACCAAACTGGCGGGGAGGATCATGCCCATTGGGATCGCTAGAATCTTCACTAACCCAGCCCTAGGCTTGCCTAAATAGCCCCGATAGAGACTTGCTGACAGAGATTTAAGAGAGAACCTAATCAAGAGAATACTTAACAAATGTTAAAAAAGCCAGTGTTTGAATCCTACCGCAGAGTTCTAATCTTTGTAAATTTGGGATGAATTTAGCCTATTCTTCCGAAGAGGTAGGTGTTTTTGCTTGCAGTCCTTCCCGTCCCCTGCTTCTATGTTGCTTGGGTGATGCCGTAGGCAGTGGCGCCTAGACTAGAGTGCCAAACTTGTGGCTTATCTCCCTCAAGTGTTGCTAGATATGGGCTTGAGATATTTTGCCTCCTTGCTTTTGATGGCATGTTTGATGTTGCGAATCTTTTCATTTCGTAATGGCTGAGTGTCTAAGTCCGTTTCGTTTCTAGGTTTTCCTAGTTTTTTGCTCGCCTAGTTTTTTGCTCGCTTAGTTTTTGTGGAGACGTTGTGGTTGTAGGCGTGGTTGTAGGAAAGATAATCGTTGGGGTGGGCGCATTGGTTCTGAGCCTGTGGGGAGCCATCGAGTGGCAATATCGCCGTCGCCCTGGCAATGCTCTGGCCATGACGGCGGGCAAATGGAATTTGGAGGTTTATCAGCCCCAGCATTACCATCTCACGGGCGAGTTGGAGTTGGTCAACCAAACCCGACGGCTCGAAATTATGGTGCCAGAGCTAAGCGCCGAGGTCACCCTGCTCTCGAAGGGTAGCCTGGATGCTGTTACCCATACCCTCACCCTCACCCCCAACCATGCTGATGCTGAGGCGCGTGCGGATGGTTATTGGTTTGGCTATATCGTTAAAGTTGGGAAAAGTACGGGCTTAACGGTCACCTTAGATATCACAGGGCCGCACCTCAACCAGTTGCAGGCCGCCTGGATTCGGGTGCGCTACGTTACCTATGGCCCCGAGGGACGGGTGCCGAAGATGCGCCATGTGGTGGTGCCGCTCAAGTTTCCGGCGGTGGATGCTGAGCAGCGCTGGCGACCAACCCCTGAGGCTGATCTGTTACCGATCCCCACCCATCTGCTCTCTCATCTGGATACGCCGTCAGAGGTGGTGCGGCGCTATGTCTTGCCCCACGCCCAACCCGGAGATATTGTGGCGATCGCCGAAACCCCTGTGGCCTTGATGCAAGAGCGATTTCGTCACCCCAGCGAAGTGCAACCCGGCTGGCTAGCTCGGCGGATTTGCTATTTCTTTTTGCCCACCTCTAGTTTGGCGACGGCCTGTGGGATGCAGAGCTTGGTGGATGTTGTGGGGCCGTGGCGGGTGGGGATGGCCTTTTTGGTAGGGGCGATCGCCAAAAAATTCCTCAACAAGCCCGGCGTGTTTTATCAACTGGCTGGCGACCAAGCGCGGCTGATTGACGATGTGACTGGCACCCTGCCCCCCTATGATCAGTTCATTGTGCTTGGCCCCGAAGACCCCCAAACAGTGGTTAACGATATCCAGCGGGAAACGGGGATCAGTGCGGCCATTGTGGATGTAAACGACCTCCGCGCCGTGAAGGTGTTAGCAGCCACCGCCGATGTCTCCCTACCCATGCTAGAGAATGCGCTCATCACCAACCCCGCCGGGAACGCCGACGAGCAAACCCCCATTGTGCTGATCCGTCCTACGGTCAAGGGGTAAAGCCATGCGGGGTGGGGCGAAAACTAGATGGATCCATTGTTTGCTAGAGTTCGCTAGATGCAGTGCAGTTAAGTCAGAGGGATTGAGTTGAGGATTGTCGTCGCTGACTGGGGATCAGCAGCATAAACCGAGGCTTGCTCTAGGGTTAGCATGGGTTTCAAACAGATCTGCCTGCTTTGTACCCCTACCCTAAATTCAATCGGCTAGTCCACCCTGGCAAAAAGTTGCCAGCTTTAGATAAGCCCAGCCCCATAGACAACCCCAGCCAAGGAGCTTAAGCCCCTTGCGAACCCGTCGATAGATTTCTGCCTTTCAGAACTAGGCTGAGGCCAGTGCTCAGTGAAAACCGCCCTGTTGGAGACTTTTGTGAAGCTGAGAAGGTGTAAAGCTGAGAAATTTGGATGAGTGAGGCTTCTAAGGGATGACCCTAGGTAACTTCCTCAACGCCAAGTTTCACCAAACTGCGCTGAATTCGGGCGATGGTTACCGCTGGTAGTTCTAGGTGAGGGGTCAGCCCAGTATCTTCGATTTCCTCAAACACCCGAATGGCTGTGGGGTTGAGGGCGGCTAGCCGTTTTCCGAGGGCAAGGCTCGTAAATTGGGCTTCGCTGCCCCAGAGAAAGGCGGTAGGCACCGTGAGATCGGGGAGATCGGTCGCTAGGTCGAAACAGAGATCTCCCCGGACAAAGGAGAGGGCGCTGTATTCGGCATTGGGCTGCTGTGCTGATTGCAAGTAGGCGTCGATGATTTCGGGGCTAATGCGGCGGGCTTGGGCAAACTGGCGGCGTTCTAAAAACCCTCGAATGCCCCAAGGGGTTGCCAACACCGTTTGATAGAGCACCCGATCGAGAACGGGGGTGCTGATGACTTGGGCAAAGGGGCTACGGCGATAGTCTTCGCCAAAATCAGACAGCCCCGATGGCCCCATGAGAATGAGCGATCGCCATCTTTCGGGGGTTTGGGTCGCCAGTCGCACGAGCATGGCCGCTGTCAGAGAAGAGGCGATCGCCACCATCGGTACCATCGGCGTTGGGCTAATGGCCTCAAAGAACTCCTCTAGGGTCACCCAATAGTCTTCTAAGGTGTAGTCGCGGGAGAGGTGTTCTGAGCGCCCCCAACCGAGTAAATCGAGCGCCACCACGCGATATTGGTCGCTAAAGGCCGGATATACCAACGACCACTCATAGGCCGAAGACCCACCCCCAAACCCATGGAGAAAGAGCAGCGTTGGCTTTTCGGAGGCCGTCGCTGGAGTATCTGTATTCTCGGTGTAGTAGACCAGCGTGCCGCGACTGGTGGCTAAGCGACGGGGAGAAACGTTCGTAGGGTAAAACATGAATAAAAAGATACAAAGTTTTGATGAATTCCACACCTCCTACCTTAAAGCTTTGATGAATAAGTAGCTGACCAGATATATTGCGATAGGCTTAAAATCCTTGATATTGCTCATTTTTGGCGTAATAGCCTGAATTATTCGAGGGTATTTCCCTTTTTAGACTTGCCCTCAAGTCGTGAGGAATCAGTGATAATCCAAGTAATCAGGTGCGTAAAAATACGAGTAGCTTAAGATTTCTTCAAAAAAGCTACGGAAAGCACACAAAATCTTCGGTATCTTTGGTTATTATTCAGCAATAGCAGGTTGCAGCATCTACCAGCATCCAGCGTATTCGCTTACGTCATATTGCTGAGCAAGGGTACGAATCGAGTTTGATTCCTCACTTTCAAAAGACGTGGAGACGAAAAGCGATGACAGAGTCTTCTAGAGCCAAGGGCGATCGCCTCCAGCCCTCCCCCGCTTCTGTTTCCCCTCGCTATGCCGAGGTGGATGCCCGTTCAAAACCCCTTCAGGCGCTCAATTTAGAATCCAATTCCCCTGTTCGAGAGCTAACCCCCACAAAGCCCGTTCACCTCCAGTTTGATCGGCTTCAGCCGTTTGAGGTGGTCACCCGACAGTTTCAGTCTCGCGGGGTAACGTTCAAAAATGCGATCGCCCTTGTCCCCTCTAACCCTGCTTATGCGGCTCGGTTAGGGCAAACAGTATTGATGGGATGCCCCAAAAGTGGCTTGCTAGAGGCTTCTTTTGAGCAACCTGTGCGGTTTGTGGCTGGGTTTGTTACGGCGTCACGGCGGACGGTGATGGCTGCCTATGATGCGGATGATCGCCCGGTGGGTCAATCATCGACGGCAGATGCCAACTTGGCGACCTCCGAAACAGGCATTTCCCCCAATGCCGAACTGAAAGTCATGGCTTCCAATATTCACCGCGTTACATTTCAGGCCTTTGATGGCCAATTGACCCTGGGTGAGCTATGCTTCGGCAATTAGCTGCCATGGGCTGTGATCAGGTTTGAGTCAGCGCCATTACGGTGATTGGGTGATTTACAGGTTAGACGTTGAAGCCATCTGTCCCTGGGTCATTAGATCAACGTTATTGGCGAAGTAAAATTTTAAGTTTCCTTGAGTTAAGCGGGAGTCTGAGGTTTCTCAGCCTCCTTCTTTTTTTTGGATCTTTTATTCAGCGATAGAGGTATTCAGCGATAAAGGTGTCCAGCGATAGAGCTGTAGCGGTAGCCATGAGCCATACATAGGCCGCTTCTCTGTCATTCCCGCGAACGCGGGAATCCATCTTTAATAGTTTGATAAGAATGCGATCCATGGATTCCCGTTTTCATGGAAATGACGCTGGTATGTCCTGAGATTCGTGACCATTGCTCTATCCAATGCTATCTCCAGCGATAGAAGATCCGCGATGGAGGCTAGCGCCAGGGGCGGCGGAACTTTGGGGCACAGGAGTCTTAGGGTGGCGGAGCCTTGAGGCACAGAAGCCTTGGCCTGCGTGGCGTTATTCTACTTGGGCAACGGTGACGCCGCTGCCGCCATCGGATTGGGCGGCAGGTTCAAACTGGCTAATTTGAGGGTGTTGTTTGAGGAACTCATGGACGCCTTGGCGCAGTTTGCCGGTGCCATGGCCATGGATGATCCAGAGTGGCCCGGCCTGGGCGCTGGCGATCGCCCGTTCGAGCACCACTTCGGCATCGGCCACGCGGCTGCCTCGCAGATCGACCGTATTGCGGGAGGTGCGAACTGCCGGAGCCGTGGTGCGGGGTTCGGCGGCTGGTTCGGCGGCTTCGGTTTTAAGCGCTTTGCTGCGGCTGGCTTTGGCCAACTCGGCTTTTCCTGGCTCGGCTTTAGGCGTCAACTCTGCTTTTTCCCCTTGCAGGGATTCTACATCGGCCAAGGAAACGGTCATTTTCATGAGGCCAAACCGCACGGTGATTTCGTTGGCGGCGTCGGGTTCAGAGAGCACCTCGGCCAGTTGCCCTAGGCGGGGAATGCGAACGCGATCGCCCACCCCAGGCCGAAACCCCGGTTTGGGTTTAGCGGGTTGTTTGCGCGAGAGGAGATGGCGATCGCCCACTTGGTTGAGGGCATCGGTGGCCTGCTGAGCCGCCTGAGCGGTGGGGTTGCCCCGCTGTAGCTGCCGAATCACTTGAGCAATATCTTGGCGGGCTTGGGCGATCGCCCCCTGCACCGCCACCTCTTGCTGCTGCAATAACTCTTGCTCTCGCTGCCGGAGCATCGCAGCCTTCCGCGACACCTCCTGGTAAAGCCGCTCGGTTTGTTTCACCAGAGCCTCGGCCTCTCGGTGTTTTTCCTCTTGCTGGCGGCGCTGGGTTTCTAACCCAGCAATCACCTGGTTGACATCTTGAGACGCTTCTACCCCTGCTTGGGATTGTGCCGCTTCCACAATGTCCCCATCTAGCCCCAACCGGCGGGCAATGGTAAGAGCGTTAGAGCGTCCGGGGATGCCCCACAACAAGCGATAGGTGGGCGAGAGCGAGACATCATCAAACTCCACGGAGGCATTTTCAAAGCGCTCGTCTTGGTATTTCAGCGCCTTCAGTTCGCCGTAATGGGTGGTGGCGATGGTGAGGGGGGCATGGTCGGCCAAATGCCGCAACAGGGCGATCGCCAAGGCACTGCCCTCCGTTGGGTCGGTGCCTGCGCCAATTTCATCGAGCAGAATGAGCGGCGTCTGGGGGGCGTTGGGGGGCGGCGTTGGGGGCGTTGTGCGGTCGGTCTGCGCGTCGCTCGTCGAGGCGCTGACTGAGGCTGTCGCGGGAGTGTGGATGGCGGCGAGAATGCGGCTAATTCGGCGGATATGACCCGAAAACGTAGAGAGGCTCTGTTGCAAAGATTGTTCATCGCCAATATCGGCTAATACTTGCGAAAACCAGGGGATTTCTACTGGCTCCCGTGCCGGAATAAACAGCCCGACCTTCGCCATCAGCGCGGCTAAGCCCAAGGTTTTGAGGGTAACGGTTTTGCCGCCTGTGTTTGGCCCCGTGATGGCCACGACCCGAATGGAGGGGCGAATCACTAAATCAATGGGCACAACGGCGGTGCCTTGCTCATGCTGTTGCTGCCACACGAGCAAGGGGTGGCGCAGTTGGCGCAGCACGATGGATTCGAGCGGGGGGCTGGCGGCGGGCGACTGGGCGAGTGCGGGAACGCCTGATACGTCTGGGTTTGGGGCAGAATTATCTGTGGGGTCTGGGGTGCCAAAGTTGACAAAGCGGGGCGGATTGCCCCCCAGCCAAAAAGAATAGCGGGCGCGGGCGGTGGCGAGGTCGAGGGTTGTGGCGATCGCCAACAACACTTCCAAATCTTCGGCCACTGCCGCCACTTGCTCGCTGAGTTGCCGCCGCACGGCCTCTTCTTCAACCTGCTCTTGGCGCAACAGTTGCCGCAAATGGTTGCCCCAACTGACGATGGAGTGCGGTTCTATGTAAAGCGTTGCCCCGCTGGTCGAAACATCATGGACAATGCCAGAAATGACATCTTTGTGGGATGACTTTACGGGCAAGACAAAGCGATCGCCCCGTTGGGTAATGAGGGGTTCTTGCACCGCATTGGGGCTGCGCTGCATGATGCTTTGGAGCTTGCTATGGATGCGATCGCGCTGTTGCCGTAGTTGATCGCGAATGCCCACCAGCTTGGGGCTAGCCCGGTCTGTGACCTTGCCCCGATCATCAATGCAACGATGGATGTCTTGCTCTAGCTCAGGATAGGTACGTAGGGGCACCAATAAGGCTTGTAAGGTCGGTACTTCGTCTTGGGCATCAATCAGCCGCCGGAGGGTGCGCGCCCCGGCGAGGGTCGTGGCGATCGCCAATAACTCTGCGCCACTCAAAACGCCCTGCAACCGCGCCCGTTCCACGGCATCGCCAATGTCTTCGATGCCCTCAAACTTCAAGCCCCCCGGCAGTTTGGTTTCTAGTAAATAGGCTTCTTTGGTCTGCGCCAACAACCCTTGGCTTTCGGCCAAGGTGCCAGGGATGCGGAGAGAACGCAGGGCGATCGCCCCTAACTTGGTCGCGGCAAACGTCGCAACCTGTTGGCATAGCCGCACCCACTCCAACAATCCTAGGGTCTCAGACTGAATTGACGGTTGCCCCACGTTTTGTACTCTATTCCCCTGGGTCATGCCTACTGCAATCCTGCTCCTAGCTTAAACTCTGCCGCATGGGCACGACTGCCCAACGCCACATTCTCTAGGCTAATCCATTTCGCCCAATCCATCCGAAACCCTCTGCGATAACCCCGGCTTGCAGGGCTTCCGGGTAGGGCTTTTCGATCGTGATCCCGGTCATTTCCGATTTTGCAAGAATCTGTTAAACCAGAACAGCTAGACCAGAGCAGGCAGGACTTTATTTTTTGTAGACGATTGGATTAACCCGCCCAGTTTTTTGCAATTCGGTGGTCAGGCTTGGTCTTTTCCGG
>Ga0105044_10007797_pt1 | contig 14745 bp, 13 predicted proteins | sample MAT01_FD_78092 | JGI IMG/M metagenome (GOLD analysis project Ga0105044, IMG submission 78092) | Freshwater microbial communities from Lake Fryxell liftoff mats and glacier meltwater in Antarctica - MAT-01 | ecosystem: Environmental > Aquatic > Freshwater > Ice > Liftoff microbial mat | place...
CGACATACCAAGGCAAGTTTGAACTGCAACTACATGCGCGAAACCCTAATTTATTCTTCACAGTTCCTGAACAGGCAAATTTTGCCGATAATTCTTAAACAACATCAACATATTACAAAACTAGCGTCATTGGTTCAGGATGACGGTGGTGTTTCAAGCTAATTTCATCAAGCTCTAAAGAGCTGATCCGAATAATTGGCGCTAAATTGCCTGCTATGCGTCTGTGGTCCAGTAATTGGCTATCAATTCGCTGACCCAAGCTGGCTGGCGGATGTCGCCGCGCGGCAGAAATTCGCGCATTACAGGTTTTATGTCGATCACCGGCGTCCCGTCGATTGCGTCGAGGCCCGATACGATCACCGTCAGTCCATCAACCGCAATAACGCGGCAAGCCGTAAGACCAATCCGATTGGGCCGGTTTTTGCCGCGTTGAGCAAAAATGCCGACCAGCGGCCAATCTTCTCGCCCGCGGGGATGACGTGCGCCGGTTTCAATTGTTTCGATTGGCACCTGGTCAAACAGAAAGATCACCTCGACATGGCTAAACTCCGCAAGCCCGGCGAGTGCCTCGACGGTGAAAAGGGCAGGGTCGAGAACGATCCGCGCGCTTTCGGCGTCCCAATTATCGTCAACCGCCGCACTGCGGCTGTGGCGGACATGGCCGACCGGTGTGAGCGTAAATGTCATGCCCCCACCAGCAACCCCTCATCCGCAATCTTCTTTTTCCACAGCATCGGCGCGTTGACGTGGACATTCTGGCCTTCGCTGTCGACCGCGACGGTGACCGGGAAATCCTGCACTTCAAACTCGTAGATCGCCTCCATGCCCAGATCGGCAAAGCCGACGACCTTGCTGCCTTTAATCGCCTTGGCCACCAGATAGGCCGCACCGCCGACCGCCATCATATAGGCCGATTTATGGTCGCGGATTGCCTCGGTCGCGGCGGGCCCGCGTTCGGCCTTGCCGACCATGGCGAGCAGGCCTTGTTCCAGCATCATGCGCGTGAATTTGTCCATCCGCGTTGCGGTGGTCGGGCCGGCGGGGCCGACAACTTCTTCGCCCACCGGATCAACCGGGCCGACATAATAAATGACCCGGCCCGCGAAATCGACCGGCAGCGGCTCGCCCCGGGCCAGCATGTCGGCGATCCGTTTGTGCGCGGCGTCGCGCCCGGTAAGCATTTTGCCGTTCAGCAGCAGGCGGTCGCCCTGTTTCCAGCTGGCGACGATGTCCGGGGTCAGCGTGTCGAGATCGACGCATTTTGCCGCTTTGTCGGGCGCCCAGTTCACCTGCGGATACTCATCCAGCCTGGGCGGCTCCAGATAGGCGGGGCCGCTGCCATCGAGCGTGACATGGGCGTGGCGCGTCGCGGCGCAATTTGGGATCATCGCCACCGGTTTCGATGCGGCATGGGTCGGCCAGTCGGCGATCTTGACGTCCAGCACGGTGGCGAGGCCGCCCAGCCCCTGCGCGCCGATGCCCAGTGCATTGACCTTTTCATACAGCTCGATGCGTAGTTCCTCGATGGGCGAGGCTGGCCCGCGCGCGCGCAGTTCGGTCATGTCGATGGGGTCCATCAACGATTGCTTGGCCAGCAACATTGCCTTTTCCGCCGTACCGCCGATGCCGATGCCCAGCATGCCGGGCGGACACCAGCCCGCGCCCATTTGCGGGACCATGTCCAGCACCCAGTCGACGATGCTGTCGGACGGGTTCATCATCTTGAATTTGGATTTATTTTCGCTGCCGCCGCCTTTGGCTGCAACGTCGATCTGCACCTTTGCGCCCGACACCATTTCGACGTGCAGTACCGACGGCGTGTTGTCGCGCGTGTTGACGCGGCTGAACGCCGGATCGGCGAGGATCGAGGCGCGCAGCTTGTTTTCGGGGTGCAGATAGGCGCGGCGCACCCCTTCATCGACTACCTGTTGCAAACTGCGGGGGCTGTCGAGCCGGCACTCCATACCCCATTTGATGAATATGGTGACGATGCCCGTGTCCTGACAGATGGGCCGGTGACCTTCCGCACACATGCGGCTGTTGGACAGGATTTGTGCCATCGCGTCTTTCGCCGCAGGCGATTGTTCGCGCTCATACGCCGCTGCCAGCGCGCGTATATAGTCCATCGGGTGAAAATAACTGATATATTGCAGCGCGTCGGCGACGGTTTCGATCAGGTCGTCTTCGCGGATGGTGACGGTCATGGCAGGGACTCGCTGGTGCAGTTATGTTCGCACGATCCATAGGGCGCGGCCCCGGCGGGTCAACCGCCGCGCGCTGCTATTGGCATTCCCCGCACCGCCCGCGCACTTCCAGCACAGGGCGCTCGGCCGCAAAGCCTGCCTTCGCGGCCGTCGCGCGCACGCTTTTGGACAGGCCGTCGTCGTCGATATGCGTCATCGCGCCGCAATCGTCGCAGATCAGGAACACGCAATCATGCAGACAGCCGGGGTGGCTGTTGGCGACGAACGCATTGGCGCTTTCAACCCGGCGGACCAGGTTGTTGGCAACGAACAGGTCCAGGATGCGGTACACGCTGTTGGGGGCAACGCGGCGGCCGCGCGATTTGCTGACCAGATCGGCGATGTCATAGGCGCTGGTTGGTTGGCCCAGCCCGGCGATGGCGGCGAACACCTGCGCGCGCATCTCTGTCCATTGCTCACCGCCCGCTTCGAGCGCGGCCTTGGCGGCGGCGGTCAGTTCGGATCCGCTGGCCTCGATATGTTTATGATCATGCTTGCCCATGGTTGTGTAACTTAGGTCAGTTGCGGACCCGCCGCAAGAGCAGGCTCAGCGGGCGGCCCGCAGGTTCAGGTCGTGGCCCAGCGCCACAATCAGCACGCCCACCATCGTGGCAAGCAATTCATCGCTGCCATGCGGCACGGCCAATGCACCGGCCATCATGCCCAGACCAAAGCTGCCCACGCCAAAGGGGAGCAGGAAACCGTGGCTGAATACCCCGCGCACCAGCGCAACCAGCGCAAAGCCGATGGCCAGCAGCAGCCCAACTTCATGCACCCAATGCGCATGGAGCAGGCCGCCAACGGACGCGAGAGAAGCGAAAAAGAGCGCCGTGCCAAGGCAATGAACCAGGCACAGCCCCGACAAACCCATCGCCAGCCGGTCCATGCGACCTTTCTGTCTCAGCCAGCCGGCCGCAAACAGGGTGCGCGGAAAAGCGCGGGTAAGGGCGGATTCGGATGGCATGGAAAGGGTATGGCATAACATCGCTTGCGTTACAACATCACATGAACAAATATTCCCGGGGTTGAGCGACCGCGGCAAGTGCGCTAAATCACGTTGCGAAACAAAACCTAATGGGAGATATCATGTCGACTGCGCGTCTTTTCGATCCCCTGCACCTGCCCTGCGGCGCGGTGCTGGCGAACCGCATCGCCAAGGCAGCAATGACCGAGGGGCTGGCCGATACCGCCGGTCGTCCGACGCCCGAACTGGTGCGGCTTTATGAACGCTGGGGCGCTGGCGGCGCGGGAATGCTGTTGTCTGGCAATGTCCAGATCGACGCGCAGCATCTTGAACGGCCAGGCAATGTCGTGATTGACGCCGAACCCGACGCTGCGATGCTGACGCGCTTGCGCGAATGGACGACGGCAGCAACGCTGCACGGCGCACATTTCTGGGCACAGATCAGCCATGCCGGACGCCAGACGCAAAAGACGGTGAACCCGCATCCCAAAGCACCCTCGGCGGTGAAGCTGGCCCTGCCCGGCGGCCAGTTCGGCGATCCGGTGGCGATGACCGAAGCGGACATTGCAGCGGTGGTGACCGGTTTTGCCCGCGCGGCGCGGGTGTGCCGCGCCGGCGGTTTTACCGGGGTGCAGGTGCACGCCGCGCACGGCTATCTGCTCTCACAATTTCTGTCCCCCCGCAGCAACCAGCGAGCGGATCAGTGGGGCGGCAGCCTCGAAAACCGTGCGCGCTTGTTGCTCGACGTGGTTGCAGCGGTGCGGGTATCCGTGGGCGACGACTTCCCCGTCGCGGTCAAACTGAACAGCGCAGATTTCCAGAAAGGAGGTTTTGCGTTCGTAGAGGCGCTGCAAGTGGCCGACTGGCTGGCCGCGGCGCGCATCGACCTCATCGAGGTATCGGGCGGCACCTATGAACAACCCAAATTACTGGGACTTGATGGTATCGAGCCGGTCGATGGGCAGGGGGTGCAGGAGTCCACCCTCGCCCGCGAGGCTTATTTCGTCGATTTCGCACGCGCGATCCAGGGGCGCGTGTCGGTGCCGTTGATGGTCACCGGGGGCCTGCGCCGCCGCGATGCGATGGAAGAAGTGCTCAGCAGCGGCGCTGCGGACGTCATCGGGCTGGGCCGCCCGATGTGCGTGATGACCGACGCGCCCGCGCAATTGCTGCGCGGGCTGGAAGAATTGCCACGATATGAAAGGGATTTGAAGCTGTTCCCCGCTTGGCTGGGCTTTCTGCGCTGGTTGAAACTGGGGCGCACGATTGAGGGGTTTGCCGGACAATATTGGTTCTATGGTCAATTGTACGCGCTGGGGCGGACCGGCGGTGCGGATCCGGCGATGGCGGTAATTGCGGCATGGCGCGTCGTCGAGCGGACGCATAAGGACTGGCTGAAGGCGCGGGGGTGAGCAATAAATAGGGACTGTCCCTATTCGTTGACCGCAGCCAGCTCTGCCCGCAACGCTTTGCGGTCCAGTTTGCCGATCATCGTTTTGGGCAACGTATCGCGGACTATGACCTGCTCGACGCGCTCATGCTTGCCCAGTTGGGGGTTAAGCCATGCGAGCAATGCGTCACCTCCTGCTGCCGGTGCATCGGGCTCCAGCGTGACAAATGCTACGGGCGCTTCGCCGCGATAGGCATCTGGCACCCCCAGCACCAATGCTTCTTTCACCGCCGGATGGGCATATAGGACGCGTTCTATCTCGCTGGGATAAACTTTGAATCCGCCAACCGCGATCATATCCTTTAACCGGTCGACGATGCGGATATAGCCATCCTCGTCGATCACCGCGACGTCGCCAGTGCGCAGCCAGCCGTCGCTGGTAAAGCTATCGGCGTCGGCGTTCGGGCGGTTCCAATAGCCGCGCATAATTTGTGGTCCGCGCACGACCAGTTCGCCGGGTTCGCCATCGGGGGCTGGGCGCGCTGCGTCTTCCTTGTCGACCAGCCGCACCTCGGTGCCGGGCAACACCTGACCGATGGTGCCGGGCTTGATCGGGCCTTCATAAGGGTTGGTCGATACCACGCCTGCGCTTTCGGTCAGGCCGTAACCCTCGACCAGCGCCGCGCCGGTGCGCCGCGCAAACGCTTCGCGCAATTCGGCGGGCATCGGCGCCCCGCCCGAAATGCAGATACGCAGGCTCGAAAAATCGGTCTTGGCAACCGCTGGATGATCCAGCAGCGCCCGGTACATGGTGGGCACGCCGGGCAGCGTGGTCGCGCGCGTTCGGGACACCGCGGCCAGCGCAGCCCCCGCCTCAAAACGCGGTAACAGCACCATCATCCCGCCTTTCAGCACGGTGCGGTTAAGCACGCATGTATTGGCAAACACGTGGAACATCGGCAACACGCCCAATATGCGATCCTCGGTGATCTGGTCAGCGTCGACGGCGTTCACCTGCCGCGCATTGGCGGTCAGATTCTGGTGTGTCAGCATCGCGCCCTTGGGCGCGCCGGTCGTGCCGCCGGTATATTGAATCAGCGCCACGTCCTGAACAGGGTCAATCGCGACCTTGTGCGGCGCGGCATCGTTGCCGGTGAGCATAGCGAAACGGATGACGCGCGGGTCCGCCGGAATATCGGCAACCTCGCGGCGCTTGAGCAAGCGAAAGGCCAGCGATTTCATCGGCGGCAACACCTCGGCCACGCTGCCGACAACCAGTTGTTTGAGGCTTGATCGGTCAAGCACCTCAAGTGCGGTCGGCAACAACGCAGTCGCCGACAGGGTGAACAACAGGCTGGTCCCCGAATCCTCGACCTGCGCCGTCAGTTCATCGACGCTGTACAGCGGCGAGAAATTCACCACCGTCGCCCCGGCAATCAGCGCGCCATAATAGGCCGCGATATAGTGGGGCACATTGGGCAGGAACAGGCCAACCCGGTCGCCCTTGACGATCCCCAATTGCTGCAACCCCGTGGCCACCGCCGCAGCCTGAGCCGCCATCTCGCGATATGAAAAGCGGCGGCCCATAAAATCGATCATCGCCGCAGTGCCGCGCCGGGCGGCGCTATCCGCAAACATCTGTGGCAGGCTCAACGGCGGGAATGGCATGTCCCATTCACACGGATGACGATAATTCTGTTGCCAGGGCGTGGCGGTCATTTCTGGATCACTCGGGGCTAGGATCGGTACAGTAGGGGCTTTCAGCAGACTTCCTAACAGTTTGCTGCATCCGTGCAATCACTGCGGCTTGCGGCCACGCGGCGGGCGTATTACGCAAGCCGCCAAGGGAGAGTTTTGTCATGTTCATCGCCGCCCGTAATCTTTCCATTCTTGGCCTTGCCTTGCTCGCTGCCACGCCCGCATTGTCGCAAGGCGACGAAGCGCCACCCAAACGGGCCGCGCCAGTCCAGCAGGTTTATGATTGCCGGACAGTCGCCGACGATGCCGCGCGGCTCGCCTGTTTCGACCGCAGCGTGGCCGCGCTGGCGGTTGCCGAGGAACAACGCGAAGTGACCTTTGCCGACAAGGAAACGGTCAAGAAAACGCGGCGCGGCCTGTTTGGATTTTCGCTCCCCCGCATCGGCCTGTTCGGCGGCGGGGACGAGGAAGAGATCAAGGAAATCGATGCAGTCGTAAAGTCCGCCAGCGCGGACCGGTCCGGAAAATATCGCATTGTGATGCAGGACGGCGCGGTGTGGCAACAAATCGACACGACTCGCCTGCCGCGTGATCCCAAGCCGGGTCAGGCCGTGAAAATCAAGGTTGCCTCGATGGGCAGCTATTTCGCTAGCGTTGATGGCCAGCGCGGGATTCGCATGAAGCGCGATCGCTGACGCAGAAAGTGATCCAGCGAAACGAACTGTTCGTCTTGTCATGACCGGCCAGAACCAAATTCCTCTGTCGGCGAACCAGGGGTGTGCGCCCTTTGTCCTGCTTGACGATGCGCGCACATTGGGCGCCGCTCCGGCACGGCTTTTCGGTGATTTTGCAGGAACATTGGTGGCGGAGAGCGCCGCGGACATTCCGGCGCTGCTCGATGGTCTTCGCGATGCCCGCGCGCGCGGGCTCCATGTGGCCGGCTATATCGCTTATGATGCCGGGTCGGGCTTTGCCAACGCCGCCCGCGCGCCGCTGGCGGGCAACGGCGGCATCGCCCCGCTGGCGTGGTTCGGGCTGTTTTCAGATATCCGGCGGATTGCCGCTGATGCTGTGCCTGGGCTGCTGCCGGATCCAGCGGGCGGCTGGCTGGGGCCGCCCGAACCGGCGGTGCACCGGGGCAAATATGACACCATGATCGCGCGCGTGCTGGATCTGATCCGTGCCGGCGACATTTATCAGGCGAACCTGACCTTTGCCGCGGCAGTGCCGGTTGCGGGCGATCCGCTTGCGATCTATGCACGGCTGCGGGCAACGGCGCGGGCGGGCTATGGCGGATTCATCTGGACCGGCGCGCAGGCGATCGCCTCGCTGTCGCCGGAGTTGTTTTTTGGCCTGCGCGCGCGCACCGTGATAGCACGCCCGATGAAGGGCACGGCGCGGCGCGACCCCGATCCCGCCGCCGATGCCGCGCTGGCCGCCGATCTTGTCGGCGACCCCAAACAGCGCGCCGAAAATCTGATGATTGTCGACCTGATCCGTAACGATTTGTCACGCATTGCTGTGCCGGGCAGTGTGCACGTGCCCGCATTGTTCCGGGTCGAAAGCTTTCCCACGATCCATCAATTGGTGTCGGACGTTGCCGCCGAACTACCTGATGGGTGCGATGCCATCGACGTGCTCGCCGCCGCTTTCCCGTGCGGATCGATCACCGGTGCGCCCAAAGTGCGCGCGATGGAGGTGATCGCAGAGGTCGAGCACAGCCCACGCGGTCTTTATACAGGCTCTATCGGCTTTATTGAGGCAGGCGGCGATGCGGCCTTCAACGTCGCGATCCGCACGCTGGTGTTTCCCCAAAGCTCCCCCTTGCCCGGCACCGTAAATAAGGCCACGCTTGGCCTGGGATCTGGCATCGTCGCTGACAGCGAAGCGACGCTGGAATGGCGGGAATGCTTGGCAAAGGGGGCGTTTGTGACGGCAGCGGGGGGCGGTTTCGATCTGATCGAAACCATGCGGTTTGATCCGATTGAGGGCGTGTTGCGGCTCGAGGCGCATTTCGCGCGCTTGAAGGCGAGCGCGGACTGCTTCGGTTTCCGCTTTGATCGCCACGGCGCGCGCAACAGCCTGCAATCGGCGACCTTCCGGCTCAAAAACGCTGCCCGGATTCGTCTGCGCCTCTCGCCGGCCGGTTCCCTTGCCATTGAAGTCACCCCCGTGCCCAAATTCGCCGAGGTGCCGGTGCCAGTGCGGTTCGCACCACTGCGTGTCGCTGCCGACGATTTTCGATTGCGCCACAAAACATCGGCGCGTGATTTCTATGATGATGCACGCCGCGAACACAGCGCAGCAGAGGTCGCCTTTATTAACGAAGAAGGTTTCGTGACCGAAGGCAGCATGACCAACATCTTCGTCGAACGCGATGGCAAGCTGCTGACCCCGCCCGCCGAGCTTGGACTGTTACCTGGCGTGCTGCGCGGAGAATTGATCGAACGCGGTCAGGCCGTGGAATCGCACCTGCGCGCCGCCGATCTGGCGAACGGATTTTTCATCGGCAATGCCGTGCGCGGACTGGTCCCGGCGCAGCTCGCGGAATAAATTGCATCCCGCCGGCGTTTGGGCGGGAAGGGCGGTTGCAGCACAGGGCGCCGCAAGTTAAGGGCGCGGCGTCCGCAATTTACTTACCCGTTCGCTCGCCGAAGGATGCCTTTTATGTCTGTTGCCCATATTTCTGCTGCCCTTAACCGCATCCAGCCGTCGGCGACGCTCGCCATGACTGCGCGGGTCAGCGCGATGAAGGCCCAGGGCATCGACGTCATCGGCCTGTCATCAGGCGAGCCTGATTTCGACACCCCCGATTTCGTCAAGGAAGCCGCCATCGCCGCGATCCGCAGCGGCCAGACCAAATATACGCTGGTCGATGGCACGGTCGTGCTGAAAGAGGCGATTCGCAACAAATTCAAACGGGACAACGGCCTCGACTATGGGCTTGACCAGATCACCGTCAATGTCGGCGGAAAACATACGCTGTTCAACGCCATCGTCGCGTCGGTTGATGCAGGCGATGAGGTTATCATCCCCGCCCCCTATTGGGTCAGCTATCCCGATATCGTTGCGTTTGCCGGCGGTGTTCCTGTGGTGATCGCCGCAGGGGCGGCGCAGAATTACAAGATCACCCCCGAACAACTGGATGCCGCGATCACGCCGCGCACCCGCTGGCTGATCCTCAATTCGCCGTCGAACCCGTCGGGCGCGGCCTATGCCCCCGATGAATTGAAGGCGCTGGGTGAAGTATTGCGGCGGCATCCCCACGTCATGCTGATGGCCGACGATATGTACGAACATGTCTGGTACGCCAATTTCTCCTTTGCGACGGTGGCACAGATCTGCCCTGATTTATATGACCGGACGCTGACGGTGAATGGGTGTTCCAAGGCCTATGCCATGACCGGCTGGCGCATTGGTTATGCGGGCGGGCCGGCGTGGTTGATCAAGGCGATGGGCAAATTGCAATCGCAATCGACGTCAAACCCCTGTTCAATCGCCCAGGCCGCGGCGACTGCGGCGCTCGGCGGGCCGCAGGGGTTCCTTGATGAACGCAATGCCGCGTTCAAAAAGCGCCGCGACATGGTTGTGGCCATGCTCAACGACGCGCCGGGGCTGGTGTGTCCGCTGCCTGAAGGGGCGTTCTATGTTTATCCCGACGCCAGCGGCTGTATGGGCAAAAAGACCCCGGACGGGATGGTGATCGACAGCGATGAAAAACTGATCGACTATTTCCTGGACACCGCCCGCGTTGCGGCGGTGCCCGGTGCGGCCTTTGGCCTGTCACCGGCGTTTCGGGTGTCCTACGCCACCAGTGATGTCATATTGAAGGATGCCTGTATCCGTATCCAACAGGCGTGCGCCGCACTGAAGTAATCCCTTGGGATCGCTTCGTTGTAACGATCCTCGCAATGGCGCAACGGGTGTGACCCCGTTCACTGACAAGCAAGGCGACATCGTCCAGCGTGTAACCACCGGCCGGGTTTTCACGAACACCGGTCGGACTATTCTCCCAACAACCGCATAGGTAAGACCCTTGAAATCACTCCTCGCCAATGATCTCATCCGCAACCTGTCGGCGGGATTCCTGCTTGGCACCGCCGGCTTCTTTCTGTTGCAGGGCGTATGATGACCCGTGCGCTGCCCCTCGCGGTGCTGATGCTGACGGTCTGCGCGCCCGCGCAGGCAGAAAGCGTCGTCAGGTTGCCCGCCGCTGTTCACGACCCGGCGGTCACGGCCACCCGCGCTACGGCGGTGCTCGCCGGGGGCTGCTTCTGGGGTGTTGAGGGCGTGCTTGAGCGCGTCAAGGGCGTGATTTTGGTCGAATCGGGCTATCATGGCGGGGCCCGGGAAACCGCCGTTTACGAACTGACGAACGACGGCACGACCGGCCATGCCGAAGCGGTGCGCGTGGTCTATGACCCCCGCGTCGTCAGCTATGGTGCGCTGCTGCGCGTGTTATTCTCGGTAATCGCCGATCCGACGCTCAAGAACCGGCAGGGCCCCGACAGTGGCACGCAATATCGCGCGGCGATTGTGCCGATGGATGCAAATCAACGCGGGGTGGCGACGCGCTACCTCGCGCAAATCGGTAAAAACGGCTATTTTAAGCGGCCGATTGTTGTGCCGGTCGAAAGCTATAAAGCCTTTTACCGGGCCGAGCCCTATCATCAGAATTTCATGAAACGCAATCCGCGCCACAGCTATATTACCCGCTGGGACGCACCAAAGCTGGCGGCACTTAAGCGTCTCTATCCGGACATGGTAAGCGCCAAACCGGCACCCTGACACAGCCGCTCCCCTTCAGGGGCGGGTAAAACTTCGTTAGCCCGCGCTGATCCGTTCGATATCCGCGCCCACGGCCTGTAATTTCTCTTCCAGCCGCTCATAGCCGCGATCAAGGTGATAGACGCGGTTGACCTGCGTTTCGCCCTGCGCCGCCAGCCCCGCGATGATCAGGCTCATCGATGCGCGCAGGTCGGTGGCCATCACTGGTGCGCCGACCAGATGATCGACCCCGCGCACCACGGCGCTGCGGCCGCGCACTTCAATGTCGCACCCCATGCGCGCGAGTTCGGGCACGTGCATGTAACGGTTTTCGAAAATCGTCTCGGTAAACAACGACGCGCCAGTGCCCAGCGTCGCCATCGCCATGAACTGTGCCTGCATGTCGGTGGCAAAACCGGGGTATGGGGCCGTTGACAGTGTGATCGGCTGCGCGCGGCCAGACATGGCGACGCGGATACCGGTCTTGGTTTCCTCGACGCTCGCGCCCGCTGCGCGCAACGCTTGCAGCGTCGCGGTCATTTCACCGGCGTTCGCCCCGACCAGCTCGACATCGCCCCCGGTCATCACGGCGGCGCAGGCATAGCTGCCTGCCTCGATCCGGTCGGCCATGACGCGGTAGGTCGCACCGTGCAGGCGGTCGACGCCCTCGATCGTCAGTGTCTCGCTGCCAATCCCGTCGATATGCGCGCCCATGGCAACCAGACAGTTACACAGATCCACAATCTCTGGCTCGCGCGCCGCATTGCCGATGACGCAGGTGCCCTTGGCCAGCACGGCCGCCATCAGCGCATTTTCGGTCGCGCCGACCGATACGACGGGAAAGCTGTATGTCCCGCCCGCCAGCCGCCCACCGGGCGCAGTTGCCTTGACATATCCCGATGCCAGCTCAATCTGCGCGCCAAATGCTTCCAGCACTTTCAGATGCAGGTCGATGGGTCGGTTGCCGATGGCGCAGCCGCCGGGCAGGCTGACCGTCGCCTCACCCGCGCGCGCCAGCAGCGGGCCGAGCACCAGGATCGACGCGCGCATCTTGCGCACAATGTCATAGGGCGCGACGGTGCTAGTCAGCGTGGTTGCTCGCGCGGTCAGCACCCGCCCGAAATCTTCGGGGCGCGATCCTTCAATGGTGGTCGAACACCCCAGCTGGTTCAGCAAATGCCCGAACCCGTCGACATCGGCGAGCCGCGGCAAATTGCGCAACGTCAGCGGCTCCTCCGTCAACAACGCGCACGGCAACAGCGTCAGCGCGGCGTTCTTGGCTCCGGAAATGGGAATACGGCCTGACAGGCGCTGGCCGCCGCGAATGACAATCTGATCCATGGCCGTTCTTTAACCGAACGACGTTGCGGCGCAAGCGGGTGGGCCTATGCCTTTTCCAGCGTGCATTGCAGGGGATGCTGGCTTTGCCGCGCGGCGTCCATCACCTGGTTGACCTTGGTTTCGGCGACTTCATAGGTGAATACGCCGCATACGCCGAATCCTTGTTGATGAACGTGCAACATCACCCGCGTTGCGGTTTCGATGTCCATGTTGAAAAACCGTTGCAGCACGCCGACGACAAATTCCATCGGCGTATAATCGTCATTCAGCAACAACACCTTGTACATCGACGGTTTTTTGGCCTTTGAACGCGTGCGCGTTGCCACGCCGACGCCGGGTGAGCCTCGGTCACTGTCGCGCTTGTCGGCCATGCCGTGCGGGGAGAGGGGGGGTGTGCCAGTCATCGAAGATTATCCGAATATCGCATTCATGGCCCTGCAATCAAGGGGCGCTGTGATCAAAAATGAAAGAACCGCCCATCCCACGGTTTGGGATGGACGGTTCGATCAAGGTCGGCACGCTTTAGGGGGAGAGGAGCGCGTGCCGACGGGGAAAAGGTAGCGCGGTTTACGCGGCAGCCTTCACCTGTGCCGTGATTTCCGAAACGCGGTTTGAAATCGGGGCAAAGCTGTCATTGGCCAGCTTCACAACCATTTCGCTGGTCTTCGACGTCTGCGCGACGGCAGTGTCGAAAGCCTTCTTGCTGTTTTCGGCATAAAGCTGGAAGAATTCGACCGGGGTCTTGACGGCGGTGTAGCCCTTCATCGACGCGGTAACTTCTTCAATGCTCTTGCGGCCAAAGGCAACGCCTTCTTCGCCCAGTTTCTGCATGCCCTTGGCAGCGATCTTGCCCGATTCGACCAGCGCTTCCATATTGGCTTTCTGGAATTCGACGGCGTCTTCAGCCAGCTTGCTGGCCTTTTCCATCGCTTCCTTGCTGCGGCCGTTCATGTCGGCAGTCATGGTTTCGAAACGAGTCTTGGTTTCGTCAGCGAACTTCTTGACGGTATCGTTCATGGTCTTCAGTCCCTTTTGCGCGACGGCAACCGGCGAGGTTGCGGCCAGCTTGGTGATGGCGGTTTTGACGGGCTTGCGCACGTTGGCGATCTTTGCCTTGACGGGTGCAACCTTCTTGGCGGCGGCCTTTACCGTCGCAGGCTTTTTAACGGCAACCGGCTTCACCTTGGCGACAGCGGTCTTGGCCTTGACGGGTGCAACCTTTTTGGGCGCAGCCTTGATGGCCTTAACGGCGGGCGCCGCGGCTTTGGTAACAACAGCAGCCGCATCGGCGGCCTTGTTCGTTGCTACGTTCGTAACCGCAGCGGCTTCCGTGCCGGCGGCTTCAAAGGCTTTTTCAGCCGAGTCAATTTTCGTGGCCATGGGTCACAAGCTCCTTTAATGCTGCAGTGCACAATATAGCACTGATACGCGTTTATCAAGAGTTTTTTTGTGCAGTGCAGCATAATCTTTTTTTGATTATATTCTAATGACAAAGTGCGCTCGCAATGACGCCCCAGCCACGCACCTGCGGCCATTCAGGGCATCGTCACATATCGCCCCGGTGCTTCTTCAATTGCCGGATTGCCCTTGCCACCGGGTACGCGGGCGCCCTTTGCCGCCACCGTTGCCGGGTCCTGCGCGCGCACACAGTCCAGCCAATACGGCCACCAGCTGCCCTTGGTTTCGGCCGCGCCTGCAACAAAATCCGCCAGGCTTGCTGCATCGTTGTCGCCGGTCCAGTACTGATATTTCTGCGCAGCGGGCGGGTTGACGACCCCGGCGATATGCCCTGACCCCGCCAGCACAAAGTTTTTCGGCCCGGACAAGTGATGCATGATGCGCCACACGCTGTCCGCCGGGGCGATATGATCCTCGCGCCCGGCCTGAATAAAAGCGGGGGTGACGATGGTGTGCAGGTCGATGGGAACGCCCTGCGCGCGCAGCGATCCCGGCACCACCAGCCGGTTGTCGCGGTACAGCTCGGTCAGATATTGCCGGTGCCATTTGGCGGGCAGATTGGTGGTATCGCCATTCCAGTACAGCAGGTCGAACGGCGGATAATCATTGCCCATCAGATAATTGTTGACGACATAATTCCAGATCAGGTCGCGCCCGCGCAACAGGTTAAACGTCGCGGCCATATAGCGCCCGTCGAGGAACCCCGGCGCGGAAAGCTGTTCGAGCAGCGCCAGGTGCCCCTCATCGACGAACAGCTTAAGGTCGCCAGCCAGCTCAAAATCGACCTGCGCTGTAAAGAAGGTCGCCGACGCAACCTTGTCCGCCGCATCTTTTGCCGCGAGTACCGCCAGCGTCGCCGCCAGCGTCGTGCCCGCCACGCAGTA
>Ga0105044_10007798_pt1 | contig 14744 bp, 9 predicted proteins | sample MAT01_FD_78092 | JGI IMG/M metagenome (GOLD analysis project Ga0105044, IMG submission 78092) | Freshwater microbial communities from Lake Fryxell liftoff mats and glacier meltwater in Antarctica - MAT-01 | ecosystem: Environmental > Aquatic > Freshwater > Ice > Liftoff microbial mat | place...
GTGGCGGCAAGCGTCAGAGTCAGACCAATGCCGAAAGCTCCGGCAAGGAGTCCCAGAAAAAGTTGTGACCGTTGCGATGACATAATAAAGTCTCCCTATTTCACAAACGAAGCCTCTGCAGTGTCCACGACACCGTCCGAGTTCTGATCAAGCTTTTGAAACTCTGCAATTGTACCGGGAAACTCCCGCCGTGTCAGTTCGCCATCACCGTTGCGGTCCAGCTTCTCGAACCAAACGGGCGCGGCTGAAAACGCAGAGGCGGTTTCGCCAATTGAACGCTGGGCCTCGACAAGGATCTGTATGCCTCGAAACTCAGGCTGCCCCGGTCCGAATGAGATCTGATAAAGTTGCGGGATCTCGGCTTCCGAAACAGCACGATCACCGTCGGTATCCCAGAGTTCGATTCGCTTGACAGCTTGAACAAGTTCGCGGCGGCTGAGACTGCGATTGCGATTCGAATCGAGAATCTCGAACAGGTTGCGACCACGGCTCCTGATGTCCATCCGAGTGCGGCTTCGCGCGGCCTTCATACGGCCATCCAGCACGACGGTCAATTCGCTTTCGAACAGTTTACCATCGCCGTCCTTATCAAATTCAGCGAACGACTCCCTGAATGTGCCACTGCGACCAACTTCAGCGCCATCAAGATACTTATTCTTATCAAGATCGGCTGCCGCAAACTTTCCAAGCAGGTATTGCTTCGCCACGTCCGGCCCGCTCGTGGCTGGGGCGATTTCGATTTGCACATCGTTGATGACGATGCTCGACAGTCCATCTGCTGAGCGTCGCACGGCGATTTTCTGCCCTTTTGCGGAGTTGATCATTTCCACGACAGGAGCACCTTCTGCCCGGGTGCCAAGTCGCACGACCAGTTCCAGAGTCGTCGGCGGACGACGAATCAATTCTCGCAACTCATCGCGATCCAGCCATCCGTCGGTATCGAAATCGTATTGATCGAAGACATCGGCCTCGAGTCCCAATTCCTGACTGCCAAGAGCACGGCTCAGGGTGCTGCGACTTTCGGGTGTTGCTGACGGCATTTTTGCGTAGCGGCGTTCGAGTTCTCGCAACACCGCGATCGGTGCTGAGCCGGGAACCAACGCAGCAAAGTGGCGGGCGGGATCGGCTGGCGCGGTAGCTGGCATTGCGACATACGGATTTCCCGAGGCTCCCAATTCCGTTGTGCCAAACGTCCCGTCGTCGTCAAGATCCCTGCGGCGCAGCGATGTCATCGCCGCCGCCAGCTCTTCGTTGGAAAGGATGCGATCTGAGTTGAGATCCAGCAGCCCGAACAGTGTCATGCCGACTGAATCATTACTGACTGGTGCGGTTTCTGCGTCCACAGTCTGCAACGGCCCACGACCATCGGAGACAAGAGACGCCGTCAGCTCTCCCATTGTGATCGCGTGATCAAACGGACTTCGATCCGCGGACCAGAGATCGGGATCCCGCGCAAGCCGCACAGCCTCGGGTGAAGGTCCGTCGCTGCCGGCGTTTGACGTAACGGAGATCTCTTCCGGACGCAAACTGCCGTCTTCGTCGTTGTCCAGTTCGACGAACAGCGATTCAACGTACGCAATCCATGAACGTTCGAACGGGGTCTGGTCGATCTCGATCCGAACGCGAATGAAGATCGGGTGCTCACGGTCGAAGTAAATGATATCGGTGGCGACGGCGGCAACATCAGGGGACTGACGTCCCCCGCTCGCCTGGCAATTCTTCAACTGCTCGTCAGCGAACAGAACGCCTGCCGTCAGCAGGACGATACTCATGATTGCAGGCAAGCGTCCCATCATAAGAGGATCTCCGTGATGGGCTTCGCGTCGGGATCGGCAATTCGGATCGGACGGCCAACATTCGACATGTTCTGCTTCATAGGATCAACGCCGACGGCAAGACAGATCGTGGCCAGCAGATCTGCGACCGAAACTGGCCGATCTTTGACGGCCATTCCATCCTCCGTCGTTTCGCCCAGGAACTGGCCACCCTTGACTCCACCTCCGCACAACACCGTCGTCCATGAGACGGCCCAGTGATCGCGCCCGCTGCTGCCGTTGATGCGCGGCGTGCGTCCAAACTCGCCCATCCACACAACCAACGTCGAATCGAGCAGGCCGCGAAGTCTCAAATCTTCGAGCAGCGTCGCCCATGCGGGGTCGAGTACCGATGTCAGTTGTTTCACCGCCTCGAAGTTGTTCGCATGTGTGTCCCAGCCAAAACTCTGGTTACTCTGCACTCCGTTGAGGGACACCTCAACAAACGGCACTCCACGCTCCACAAGTCGACGCGCCAGCAGGCAGCCCTGGCCGAACTGATTTTTCCCATATGCCTCGCGCAGCGTGTCGTCTTCGTCGTCGAGTTCAAACGCTTTAACGGCCGACGACCGCATCATCCGCACCGCCTGCGCGTACGCAGATTCGTGACTTCCGGCTGGCAGCCCCGGATGCACTTCACGAAATCCAGCGTCAAAATCTTTGAGTAATGCCAGTCGGCGATCGGTCTGACTCAAAGTCACATTGTCTGGCTGCTTGAGGTTTTCGACCCTGAGCGACTGACCGTAACCGGCCTGTTCATCGACCGAGAGGACTCGCCCGCCTTCACCAACCACCAGCGGTGACCGTCGTGGTCCAAGGAAACCGGGGCCGTAGGCTGCCGGGCTGAAAGCGCGGTACGGAGCAATGCTCACGAAGTTCGGTAAGTCCGAGTCGTTGTTGCCAAGTTCATTGCTGATCACCGACCCGAGCGTCGGATAGTCAACGGGAACCTGAGGCAGGTATCCGGTTCGCAAATGGTACGTGGCCCGTGAGTGATCGCCTTCTTTTGTCGACATGGAACGGATCGGCACGACGTGTTCCATCATCCGCGCCAGTTTCGGCATCGTCTCGCAGATCCGCATTCCCGGCACCGACGTATCAATCGGTTTGAGCGGACCACCGTTGCTGTGATCGGGCTTCACATCAAATGTGTCGAGCTGACTTGGTCCTCCGCTCATCCAAAGCAGAATCACAGACCGCCGCCGACTGGTGTCAGTTGCTGTCTGCGCCGCGAGTTGCTGGATCCAGCCGGACATGGATGTTCCGGTGACTCCCGTGACTCCGGCGACTCCAGTCGCAAGGAGACGCATCCAGTCGCGTCGTCCGATCGAAAATTGCTCCGCCTGGGATTTCGATTTCATGTGTGTCGTCATCGTTCAGATCCTGCGACGTGGTAAGCCGTAACTCGTTTGGATCAGTGATTCAGGGAAAACTCGCTGCTGTTCAGCAGCACCCAAAAGACGTCGCCCAGCGCACGCTGTGTGGTTTTTTCCGCTTCAGTGGATTCCACATATTTCACAAAACGGTCCAGTTCATCCGGGCGTGGCCGTCGATGTAATGTCGCAAGAAACAAAGCCTCGATGCGTTGGGCAGTGTCGAAGCCAGGGTAAGCGATGATTCCGGCCAGTGTCCGGCTGGACTCGAGATCTGTCGCACTCGTGATCATACCGCCGTTCATCATCGCCAGCGCCTGCAGTACAGAGGTCTGCCGTTCTGTGGGTCCGCTGCGACTGTCGGAAAATTGTTCGACAAACTGACTTCTCCCCGTCACCGCGAAACTTGCCTGCAGCGTTGTGTCAAACGCTTCATGAGTTCCGACTGCCTGGGCGATGCTGTCATAAAGTTGCTCAGCCGTCATACCTTTCACAGCCATTCGTGAAAAGAGCAACGGTTCAGCGACGTTGTCTTCACTTCGAACAGAACTCGTCAACTGGTACGTGCGGCTGGCTGTGATGGCCCGCATGAGGAACTTCAGATCGAAGTCATGCTCGACGAGTTCCTTTGCCAGCAGGTCCAGCAATTCGGGGTGACTCGGAGGATTGGATTCTGAAAAATCATCGACAGGATCAACGATTCCGATGCCGAAGAAGTGGCCCCAGATTCGATTGGCCGCCGTGCGGGCAAAGTACGGGTTGTCACCTGAAGTGACCCAGTCAGCCAGCGTCAGGCGGGCGGTGCGGCCGGACGGGATTTGAGGCGACACACCAGTCAGATAGGTGGCGTTCACGACTTCGTTCGTATCCGGTACGGTCAGCGTCTGGCGGTTGAATAATTCCTGAAGCTGTCCGAGGAATCCGTTGCCGCCCTGTTGCCGCTGCATGGCAGCAAAGAACGTGGCGTAGCCCCAGAAGTCTTTCCTTTTCCACGTATCGAAGGGATGATCGTGGCACTGAGCACACTCGATCCGAATCCCCAGAAACATGCGCGACGTCGAGGCGGCCAGATTCTCGGGCTTGATTTCCTTTGACTGATAATAGGCAAACGGCGTGAGGCCGTTCTGATTCTGATACGGATTCACGCCTGAGACCGGAGTCGTCAGGATCTCTCGGACGAAGTCGTCGTATGACTTGTTTTCGTCCAACTGCTGCCGGAGCCATCCTTCAAAGCCAGGCAGCATGTAGCGAATATTGAAATCGCTGTCGGCTTCCGGAATGAGCACTCGCCGCCAGACGTTCGACCAGTTGACGACATAGTTGGGTCCATCAAGTAACTCATCGACAACGCGCCGTCTTTTGTCGATTGCTGTGTCGTCAAGAAAATCCTGTGCCTCCGCCGCGGTTGGAATCTTTCCGGCGATATCGAGCCATACACGCCCGAGATATTCGGAGTCGTCCGACGCGCTGGCTGGGACGACGTTGTTCTCCGCCCACTTCCTGGCAATCAGTTCGTCGATCCTGTCAGCCAGCTCTTGAACGTTGTCCTGCGCGGTGACCTGATCGGCACAGAACGGCGGCGGAAAAATGACGCACAGAACGAAAAGAATTCTGCTCAGACTTTTCATGGTTCGCCTCTCTTCCAACTGCGGACCGATTCGACCACGCGCCCGGCGGCGCCATTTCCTGTCAGGTCCGACGTGTCCCAGAGTATAACCTTCGCCTCACCGCCGACGCCGCACAGCACGGACCCATCTGCCACGAAACGGACAGAAAATGTATCATCGCTGCCGCCAAATCGACGAATTACCATTCCGCTTTCCGGGTCCCACACGTTCGTGGTTCCGTCGTTGAGACCGGCCGCCAGAAGCTTCCCGTCCGGCGACCAGTCCAGCGACCGCGCACCGCAGGAATTGCGCAGCACGGCCTGTTGGGATTTCGAGGCAACATCCCAGACTTTGAGCACTCCGTCTTCGCTGACCGATGCCAGGCGGTTGCCGTCCGGACTAAACACTGCCGACCGGATGGCGACCTCATGTCCCTCCAGCCTTGCGATCTCAGCAAGCGAATCGGCATTCCACAATTTGATGTCTCCCGGTTTCGCTTCGGCCCAGTTTCCGGAACATGTCGCAATTGTCTGTCCGTCTGGTGAAAACGACACATCGTAGACCGGCAGCGCGTGTGCATTCACCTTGCTGATCAACTCACCGGATTCCATGTTCCAGATAAAGAGCAGCTTGTCTTCGCATCCGGCAGCGATTTTCTTTCCGTCCGGCGAGAAGGCGATCGCTCGAACGTGCCCTTCTGCTTTGAAAGATTTTTGCGTGGCTTCATCAACAGCACGCCACACAATGACTTCGTTATTCCGCCAACTGCCCGTGGCAATGGACTGCCCGTCACGTGAATACTCCAGACAATCGACAGTCGCCGGGTGACTCCCGTGCAGCTCAGCAATCTGCTTTCCTGTGGCCAGGTCGAGAATTCGGAAGAATCCACGTTGTCCTCCGACCGCGATTCGGGAACTGTCCGGAGAAACGGCCATCGCCCAGACCTTGCCAGCATCAATGTCGATTGTTGCAAACGCCGGATGCGGTGTCTGCTTCGCACGCCAGGAATTGATCGCACCGTCATAGCTGCTGCTGAACAGTGTTTGCGAATCCGCTGCAAATCGCATCGAAGTCACTGCGTCTGAATGACCTTCGAGGGTCGATGCAATCCGGCCTGTTTCAAGATCCCGGACATAAATCATGCCTTCGGAGTCCCCGAACGCAAGCAGCGACCCTCGCGGCGAAAACGTGACGCTCCAGATCATGGCGTTGTGCGTGAATGCCTTTGGTGCCGCTGCGGCATCCGCCACACTCCACAACTGCACGGCTCCGTCTTCGCCAGCAGTCGCCAGAGTTTTCCCGTCTGGCGAAAACGCAACGTCCCGAATTCGACCGACATGCCCGCTGCGAGTACCGATCTCATGCAGGTCTGCCACACTCCACAGTCGCACAATTCTATCGTCACCGGTAGACGCAAGGATCGTCCCGTCCGGCGAGAAGGCCACGGCGCGGACGGTCGCAGCATGCCCGGTGAGCGCGCCCCGCTCGATTGCTTCGCCGACACTCCAGATTCGCACGGTCTTGTCGTATCCACACGATGCAATGGTGTGGCCATCAGGCGAAATCGCAAGCGAGACAATTGGACCTGTATGTCCGGACATCGTCGCGACAGCCTCAAAGCTCGGCAGTCGCCAGGTCTTAACAGTCCCGTCGTGCCCCGCCGTCGCCAGCAAATCGCCGGGATTCGAGACCTCCAGATCGCTGACCGGCCCATCGTGACACTTCACGATCCGGATGGGCTTTCGAGTGGTCCGATCGAGCACAATGACAGAACCATCGTACAACGCGGCAAAAACATGCTCTCCCTGCCGCGGCACTGCGACGCTCAGAACGTCAGCCGAACCCTGCAAATTGGCAGACGGAGCCGATTCAAACTCGGTCGGCGCAAGGGACGAAGGATCATCAGCCCGCCCACCGGTCGCCGTTACGGCAACCATGCACAGCATGGCAAGAATCGCGACAAGTTTTCGACCCGTTTTCGTCACCGGACCTGTTCTCCCTCCATTTTGCAGCGTAGAGCCGAATTGAGTCCCATGCCTGTGAGATTTGTCTAAACGAATCCGGATATTTGTCAGACGCTGCAGTTTCGGAGACAATGCGGATTCCATATCGGGAAAACAAGTGCGAATGTAATCTTTTCCGGATCAGTAAGCGATGCAACTTTGTGAAGAAGATCTCGACCAAAACCCGCTTCGACAGTTTGAAAACTGGTTCCAGGCGGCGACGGATGCCGGTTTACACGAACCGAATGCCATGAGCCTGGCGACGGTTTCAGAAAAGGGAGCACCGTCCCTCCGAACCGTGCTGCTCAAAGTCTGGGACGAGAACGGATTCGTGTTTTTTACGAACCACGGCAGCCGTAAAGCCCGGGATATTGCCGCGAACCCCAACGTGGCTCTGCTGTTCTACTGGGCACCTCTGCACCGACAGATCCGGATCGAAGGAACGGCACAGAAGGTATCCACGATGGAATCGCTGAAGTATTTCGTCACTCGTCCTCGAGGAAGCCAGTTGGGAGCATGGTGTTCTGAACAGAGTTCCACGATTTCTTCACGCGCGATCCTGCAGGCAAAACTGGACGAAATCAAGCAGAAGTTCCAGGGCGGTGAGGTTCCTCTGCCGTCGTTCTGGGGCGGCTTCCGAGTCGTACCATCCCGATTCGAGTTCTGGCAGGCTGGTGACGACCGGCTGCACGACCGATTTGTCTACGAATCAGAGTCTGACGACACCTGGTCGATTCAGCGGCTGGCACCATGAAACAATACGTTCAACAGTAGCCATCCATCAGAGTAACGCCACGATTGTTGCAGGGAAACTCAACCCCCGCGTTCCCGCAGGTCGCAAAACTGAAGCAGATTTGAAATCTGGGGCACAGAAAACGCTGAAATCGCTGAGGTTATAACGATTGGGGTGATCAAGGTGATCCGGGCAGTTTGTAAGCCCTTTCCAATGCCGTCAAAGTCAGTGCAAACCGCGTGGAATCAACCCGCTCAAACCATCAAGAGTCGCACCTGAATGCCCTGAAAACACAGGATATTGACACGTTTGCAGGAGCCTTGTAGAGTCGCGTGCCTGATTCACAATTTTGAAGTCCTGCTTTGAAAAGAAGCATGGACAGCAGCAACACGGAGGATCAGGTTTTGGACGGGCAATCTGAACGGTGGCGAAGCATATCAACCACGACCAAAAAGTGGTGAACAGTTTTCGAAAGCTCTTCCATCGGTTGTTTGTGGTAATTGGTGTCTGTTTTGTGCTGGTCGTTGTCAGGAACATCACCGATCACGTTGTGGCTCAGGAAGATAGATCATGGATGATTTCTGCGGATGCGATACGAGGCATGTCCGGAGAACGTACAAAAACGAAACCAACGGATTCGAAGCCGTCATGGACGGCAGAAGTTGAAGAAACGGAATGGCAGTACATCGTGATTCATCACTCAGCCACAGAATCCGGCAGTGTAGAAACAATTCACGCGGAACACTTGAATCGCAGGGACGCAGAAGGAAACCCATGGCTGGGGATTGGTTATCATTTTGTGATCGGCAACGGTCAGGGAATGCCGGATGGCACCGTGCGTGCGACGTTTCGCTGGAATGAGCAGATTCATGGGGCTCATTCCGGCAGTGAGGTGTTTAACGCTCGCGGAATCGGAATCTGCCTCATCGGGAATTTTGAAGACACTCACCCGTCAAAGGCACAGATGAATTCGCTTAAGTCATTGGTTAAAGAGCTCGCGGCTCGTCATCGGATCACTCCGGAAAAGCTCATAGGACATGCTTCGGTGAAAGCGACAGCCTGTCCCGGAAAACACTTTCCTCTGAACAAAATCAGACAGGTGATTTCCAAAACAGAATACTGATCAGCCATCGGGCTGATCAGAAGATAGCTCAAAAGAAGGTCAGGATGAACTTCAAGTACCTGGTTCTGATGTGTCCTCCCCCCTACTCATATTTTTCTAAATCACGGAAGTCTTTCACATGTTCAATCGCGTTCGAAGCATGTCGTTCTCGTCAGGTGAACTGGAATCTTTATTGCCGGACATTGACCTGGAAATGCTTCCGGCAGAGCTGCGGGAAGTCTACGAATCATGGAGCCAATCTGCTGATTGCCCGTCACAGCACTCGGGTTCGGTCGCAGAATCTGACTGGCCCGTTTCGATCTACGTTCCTGAACGTTACGAAGAAGGATACGCTTATCCGCTCGTCGTGTGGTTTCACAGCGATGCGAATGACGAAGATCAGCTGGAAGAAGTGATGTCGGCCGTCAGTTCGCAGAATTACATCGGGCTGGCACTGCGTGGCAACCGGATGCATGAAACAGCGGGCGGATTTCGCTGGGACGTGTCGTCGCTGCAGTTTGGTTCAGTGCCCTTGCAGGATCTGCTGCACGTCACAACATGTCGCCTGCGACAGGCGTTTCACATTCACAGCGAACGCATTTTTGTGGCGGGTGCCGGTCATGGTGCCGACGCCGCTCTGCAAATGCTTGTGCAACGACCGGAATGGTTTGCCGGTGGCATTCTGCTGGACCCGGCCTGCAAAAGTGATTGTCTGAAGGCAGAGCGTCTCACGGGCCTGCGTGGCAAACCAGTACTGATGAGCGTCTCCCGCAGTTGCCCAGCCGATATGCTGGCGCGCAGCGTGGAAGCCGTGCGCATCCTCAGGTCCGCGGGCGGAAATGTGGACGTCGAACTGACCGAACAGCCCGTCGATCCAAACGGCAGCGAAGTCCGGCTGCTCGATCACTGGATGATGAACTGCATCAACCGCGAAGCACTGGTGTAGCCCATGTCGGCTGTACGATGGACATTCATGTCCGTCGTTTTTGGTGCGAATTTCTCTGGTCGAAACATGTCGTGACTCAGAGAATTTGTGTCAGCGGGACGCTTTCTGGCCACGTCTCGGACATGAATGTCCAGGCTACAGGAATCGCCGCTTTGGGCCGTGCGGGAAATAGACCAACTCATCCGATCCATGCATAGTTGGCATTGGGCAACGCAACGCAGGATTTTGCTGAGGTCGTAAGTCGTTGTAGCTCGGCGGAGTCTTCAATCGCGATGATGCCAAGTTCTTCCACGATGTCGGACGGCATGTTGCTGTAAAGATAGACGCGCGCGTGGCGGAGCGTGTTGATGAGCTGTGTCATTTCAACCGCATCATGACCAGGTTCCCGGCGCAGCGGTTTCAGCAGTTCATCAGCATCGTGGCAGCGTCGCAGCATGGTTGCGCCGGGACCTTCCGGAATCGGCAAATCGGCGACGACAATGATTCGACCGTCGGGTTGCACAAGTCTTGTGGCGAGTTCGATGGCATTTCCGAATTGTTTCCATCCGGTTGATGCATCGCACGGCACTGACAGCACAACGGCATCGACTTCCTGTTGCGGCCTGACGCGCCAGACGCGATCGACCAGGTCTTTGCCGACAGTCATGACGTCTTCCGGCAATCCCGCCAGAATCGCAAGAGGTGTGTCGCCCGGGCCGGGAACGACCTGAACGGAGAACTGCGTGCCCAGCAGCCAGCCGACTTCATCGATCAGTTGTCGATATGGTCGCGGCTGTTCCGGCGTGAGTTCCGGGTGCCCTTGAGTCCTTGCCTGCTGAATCGCATCGGTATCAGAAAACGAAGGAAAAATGGCGCTGGTTGTTCCTCGATATCCAAGCAGACTGTCGAAGCACACAATCCCGATCGTGACCAGCAGATCAGCGTCGGAAATCCTGCGATTCAGATACACTCGGTCACCGGCGGCCGAACTGGCCAGATAACTCAACTGATCCGTCGCCGACGGATCGTGGACATGCACCGTCAGTTCCTGCTGCAGCCGCAAAGGCAGTTTTTCAACCAGGTGACTCCAGCCCGCGCTGCCCGGATCCGGTGGCAACATCAATGAGAGTCCGATTCCACTGTCCGGCATCGACATCAACTGTTCGCCCACGGCGACCAGCAGATCAATCAAATGCGGAGTTTCCGGATCTATGACAATCGCGACAGAATCCCCCGGGACAACGCAGCGTGACAGTTCAGGTAACCCCAGCGGCGTCAGAAGCGCGCGGCGACATTGTTCGGCGACGGCTTGCGAAGGTTCGTTCGTTCCCACCAATAGCTTCACGCCGTCGGTGCGAACCGACGCAGTGAGATTACCGCTGTAAAGGCTGATGGATTCCGGCTGCATTTCAATCTCAGCGTCTCTTGCCTTTGCGGCTTTCTTTTTCGCGTTGTTGATCGGCCTGATCTCGGGCGGTCTGAGCTGCATCCAGCAGCTTCTTAAGAAAGCCGGGGACCTTGCGGCCCGGTGCCGGTGAGGTAACCTGATTCGCCTTCAGTTTTGCGGTTGGCTTTGAGTTGTCATCGGGTTCAATCACTTCAACCGAGGCACCGGAAGTTGGCGTCATGGAACCGGCACCAAGCAGTTTGCGTTCCGCAATACTCCACAGACTCGACGCGATAAAATAGATGCACAGTCCTGCCGGCTGATGCCAGAACATCACTCCCATGAACAATGTCATCATGTTCATCATCTTGTACTGTGCTGCCTGCTGTTCATCCGTGGCAGGCGGCATGAACATTTTTTGCTGTATCAGGAAAAGACCGACTGTACACAGCGGCAGCACACTAAAATCATAACCCAGATAGGGCACATTGAACGGCAGGCGAAACAGAGCATCGGGTCCGGCAAGGTTGTTGATCCACAGCAGCTTCTGCAGCCGAAGGTCCACTGCCGAATTGAGCGCTGTGTACAGGCCGATGAAAATGGGCATCTGCAGGAACAACGGCAGACAGCCACCAATGGGATTGATTTTATGCTTCCGCCACAGTTCCATCTGAGCCTTCGCGAGTTTTTCGCGATCGTCCCCATATTTTGCTTTCAGTTCAGTCAGCTTTGGCTGCAGTTCCTTCATGCGCGCCGCGCTGATGGCCTGCTTACGGGAAATCGGAAACATGCAGCCACGAACAAGTACTGTCAACGAAATGATCGCGAGGAAATACGGAAGCCCAAATGTATAAAACGTGTCCAGCACATAATGCATGGCTCGTGCCACAAATCCGAACCAGCCGTAATTCAGCACCTGACCGGCCGACATCGGTGCCGGGTCGAGAAGTTCGCGCCGCTTCGGCCCCACAAAGAAGGCAAACTTGTGAGTGACGGAGTCTCCAGCGCCTTTTGGTTGCAGCACGACCGGGTTGGATGCCATGCGAATGCTGACGTCGGACATCCGAGGTTCCACGGGATCGGTCCAGATCAGCACAGGAAACGTACGTTCAATCCATTTGGTAGCGGAATCTGACCGGACTTCATCGGGACGATCATCCAGCGGGGCTACCAGGGCCGCGAAGAACTGCACGTCCACTCCGGCGTAACGAAACGCGGACGTCCATTCCTTTTCTTCCCGCAGGAAATCATACTGCTCTTTTTGTGGCAGCGTCTGACCTTTCTCCTCTTCGACTTCATCAACGTACGTCCTGACCGTGCCGGCAGCCGTCGTTGCGCCTTTTGTGCCGTCAATGAATTCGATGTGGATATCGCGGTACTTCGATGTATGTTCCTCATTCTCCAGCAGGACACCGACCGGCCCCTGCATTTCGTATTCGATCGACTTCTGCCGGTCCGACAGATTCGTCATCTCGATTGCAACTTGCAGTGTGTAAAATGAGGCATCATCGCGCCACGCTGTTTCAAGTTCCCTGCCGGTGAGGTTGAGTTTCGGCAGCGTGTACGTCTTGCGAATTCGCAGTGACTTGTCCGGTGCTTCGTATTCAAAGGTTGCGGAGGAACCTTTTTCGTTTTCGTCCGTGCCTGCCAGTTTCCAGTTGGCCGTTTCCAGCGTCTGACCGGCCTTTTCCAGCTGCTGGTCGATGACTGCGAAGGCGGTTGAAAACGTTCGATCCGGCGTCGAATTGTTTCCCACAATCGTGGCCTGCAGAGTTTCGTCCTGCAGATCTCGAAACTGAGGTGAAGTCAACCGTACACTTTCGATTGCCGCCCCGGCTGAAGTCAGATTGACTGCCAATGCGTACCCGCTTTCCGGGTCGATGGACCCCAGCGACAACTCCTGACTCGGATAACTGGGGATCTCGAAATCGACCGCTGGAATGGCGGGGTCGTTTGAGTCAGCTGGCACATTTGGATCGGCAGCATCACTGGCTTCTGCGGCGATCGCCTGCTGAGGATCAGCCTTCGCGGCACCCGCAACTTCCTGATCAGCGACTTTGGGCTTCTTCTTCTCCGGAAAGAACTTCGGCTGGAGATACTGCCCCCAGAGAATCATGAACAGCAACGACGTCATGAGAAACGTAAAGAGGCGACGGTTTTCCATAGAATCCAGCCACGAAACAAGCGTGGTATCAGTCAAAACTCAAACCTGGGTGCCGCGATTTCAGTCCACTCGACGCATCGTCGGACCAAAACCAAGCCCGGCAGGATACCCAATCAGAACGCCGTCGTGTATTCCCGGATCTTTAGAACCCTGTATTCCCCGGACTTTTCTGCAATCCGGAAGCTAGATACGAAAACGGAACGTTTCGCAGACGTAACGCCACATCCAGTATGCCGCTGTCCGGTTGGAAATGATAAAACGCCCATTCCCCCTCATCCCCGGCTTCAAAAGATGTGCTTCGGGCTGGGTGCTTCCGTCAGCAAAGTAGAGCTCAGCGATCGCGCGATAGGCCGTGCTGGCCAGTTGTTCCTGCCCCTGCTGATTGGCTTTCGTTGCCAGCGGCCCGTGAAAGCGGGTCGTCAGAGATTCTGGAGCCATGACTTCACCCTTTGGGGAAATCAGGTCCACGCGCGTCAGAAAGGTGATATTCGCCAGGTGATCCAACTTGATTTCCAGCGGCATTTCGTCCTGCAGATCATCTCGGTCACCCTGATCGATGTACATCACCGCGTGCAGTCTTTCGGAAGGTGCGATGCTCGCGATTTCCTGTCCGGCTTCGATCAGGCACCCGGCATTCTCAGGATCGAGCGGCGTTCCTGTCCAGCGACCCAATTTCATCGCATCGACTTCATTCCGCGGCGGTTCCGGGACACGCTTGGCGGCAACGAGTGTTCCACCCGTTGTTGCGTGGACCACACGCTGCAGGTTCAAACGCACGGTCTTCTGAATCTGTTGTTCCAATTCCAGCGCTTCAGCAATCGCTACGCCTTCACCCGCAGGATCTTCGTTGATAATGTATTGACGGATTTCCTGGGTGCGGAAGACCCAGTTGAAAACGTGCTGGAGAAGTTCATCATGTCTTCGCAGATCGTCAGGGCTTTCAAGGATGACGATGACATCGCCCGCCGCGACGGTTTCACCATTGCGGGGAATGCGATCATACTCCGCAGGGGTCGGAAGCCCCTTCAGAAGATCCAGTTTTGCAGGGTCGATCATGAGCTTGTCCGGTTCCAAAGGAACTGCGATTTCAGCTGCGGATTTTCTCGCTTTCGTCTGGAATTCGAGCAATTCTGCGTAATGTTTGCGGTACTCGTCCGGATCCAGAACCATGCCGTTCACAGGTGCGGGGACCATCACTACGCTCTGTGGTTCCAGAAAGCACGGGGCTTCGTGATACCAGGGAATCGGTGTGCTGAATGCCACGTAGACGACACCACCAAAAAGCAGTGATGAAATGGCAATCTTTGTTTTGCTCATGGGTTCCATCCGAGGTGTGGCAATGATTTGGTAGATACTGCGAAACATGCTGAAGACAATCCCGGCCATGGAAAAGATCATGACCGAAATCCCGATGCTCTGCAGATCATACGGTTTGAGCACCGTGTACAGAAACATACTGATCGAAACCAGAATCACCCAGCGATACAACCAGGCTGCAATCGCGTAGGTGACGAACCACGCTCGACCGGTTTCCGGCATGAACGGATCGGGCTTCGATTCGATTCCAAGGCAATACCAGGAAAACGCTTCGCGGAGCAGTTTTTCCGACTTCTGACGGAGATTCGGAATCTCCAGA
>Ga0105044_10007799_pt1 | contig 14744 bp, 15 predicted proteins | sample MAT01_FD_78092 | JGI IMG/M metagenome (GOLD analysis project Ga0105044, IMG submission 78092) | Freshwater microbial communities from Lake Fryxell liftoff mats and glacier meltwater in Antarctica - MAT-01 | ecosystem: Environmental > Aquatic > Freshwater > Ice > Liftoff microbial mat | place...
CGCAGCTGCGCTGCACCGAAGGAGCAGTTGAGCCCGATGGTCAACGGCCGCGCATGGCGCACGGCATACCAGAACGCTTCGACTGTGTGGCCCGACAGGTTACGGCCCGACAGGTCGGTCAGCGTCATTGACAGCATCAGGGGCAGGTCGCGGCCCAGCGCCGCTTCAGCCTCCAGCGCGGCGGCAATACCGGCCTTGGCATTCAGCGTGTCGAAAATAGTTTCGATCAGGATGAAATCGACGCCGCCCTCTGCCAGCGCCTCAATCTGTTCGCGATAAACGGCGGTCAGCTGGTCAAAGTCGATCTCGCGGTAACCGGGGTTGTTGACATCGGGTGACAGTGACAGCGTCTTGTTGGTCGGGCCGACCGCGCCCGCCACAAAACGCCGCTTTCCGTCTTGCGCGGCAAATTCATCCGCCGCGCGGCGGGCCAGCCGGGCCGCGGTATGATTGATGTCGCGCACCAGATGTTCGGCGCCATAATCGGCCTGACTGATGCTGTTGGCGCTGAATGTGTTGGTTGAAACGATATCCGATCCCGCCGCCAGATAGGCGCGCGTGATGCTGTCGATCACTTCCGGCTTGGTCAGCGCCAATATATCATTGTTACCCTTTTGATCATGGCCCAGGTCAAGCGTCCCGGCATAGGCCCCCTCGTCCAGTTTCCAGTTCTGAATTTCGGTCCCGAACGCGCCATCGGTGATCAGCAACCGTTCGGATGCAGCAGCGAGCAGGGCTTGGCGCGGCGTCATTCCGCTGCCGCCTGCTGCGCCGCCGCCACCGCCGGCGCCGGGCGCAGGCCCAGCATGTGGCTGATCGCATAGCTTAGTTCCGCCCGGTTGAGCGTATAGAAGTGAAAGTCGCGTACCCCCCCGGCATAAAGGCGGCGGCACATTTCCGCTGCGACGGTCGCTGCGACCAACTGGCGAGCGGCGGGGCGATCGTCGAGGCCATCGAACAGTTCAATCATCCACGCCGGGATAACGGCTCCGCACATATCGGCGATGCGGCGGGTCTGCGAGACATTGGACACCGGCAATATACCGGGCACGATGGGCGCGCTGATCCCCGCCGCTGCCGCTGCATCACGGAACCGCAGGAAGGCGTCGGGCGAGAAGAAAAATTGCGTGATGGCGCGGCTTGCGCCCGCGTCGAGCTTGCGTTTCAGATTGTCCAGGTCAGCGTTGGCGCAGTCGGCTTCGGGATGCACTTCCGGATAAGCGGCGACCGAGATGTCGAAATCGGCGATGCGGCGCAACCCCGCAACCAGTTCTGCCGCGCTGGCATAACCATCCGGGTGCGCCCGGAATGGCCCGCCGCCTGGAACATCGCCCCGCAGTGCGACGATGTGGCGCACACCGGCGGACCAATAGGCCTCTGCCACCTCGGCAATGTCCCCGCGCGATGCCTCAACACAGGTCAAGTGGGCTGCCGGTGGCACTGTGGTTTCGCGTGCTATGCGCGCGACGGTGGCGTGTGTGCGTTCGCGTGTCGAACCGCCGGCCCCATAAGTGACCGACACAAATTTGGGACCAAGCGGGGCGAGCGTTTCAAATGCCGACCATAATTGTTCTTCCATCCGCTCGGTTTTGGGCGGGAAAAATTCAAAACTGACACCGATGTCCCCTGGTAACCCGGCAAACAGGGGGGATGCCGCCGCGCGGCGCGCCTCGCTGCCCAGATCAAAACCGCCGTTCATGCTGCCATCCTTTTTTCTTTGTCAGCCGTATCGTCCGCGCTGTCATCCTGACCTTCCTCGCTGCGCCGCCGGGCGAGCCATAGCTTGATCGTCAGCGGATCGCCTGCCAGCGCCTGCGCTGTTTCCAGCAACAATCCGGATGAAGCGAACCAGCCGCGCATCTGGGCATCCGAAAAACCCAGGCGGGCGTGGGCGGCCTGGGTGCGCAAATCCTCCTGATCATGCGGCGCGAAATCGACGATCAACAGGTGGCCGCCGGGGTTCAGCACCCGCGCCACCTCGGCAATTACGCGCGCAGGTTCATGCGCAAAGTGCAGTACCTGGTGCATCACCACGGTATCGACCGTTCGCGCTGCCATTGGCAAAGCGGTAAAATCACCCTGCACCAGTTCTGCCGCGATACCGCGATCGGCCAGCTTGGCGCGGGCAATCCGCAGCATTTCCGGACTGCGATCGAGCGCCGTGATTTTCCGGGTGGTGGTGGCAAAAATTTCGGCCATGCGCCCGGTTCCCGTCCCGATATCCAGCAAATGGCCCAGCCGCCGATTGTGCATCAACCGCAGCATCGCGCTTTCCACCTCTCCCTCGGCGACGTGGCGGGCGCGGATGTCGTCCCATTCCTGTGCATGGTCCGCGAAATATCGCCGCGCCGTGGCGGCACGTTCCTCGCGAACAGTATCAAGCCGCGCCCGGTCTGCGGCCATGACGGCCTGTTCCTCCGGCCCCGCAGACCAGCTGTCGAACAGCGCGAGAAGTTCCGCCATCGGTGCCGCATTTTCAAGACGCAGGAACACCCAGCCACCCTCGCGCCGCCGAGCAACAAGCCCCGCATCAGCCAAAATTCGCACATGCCGCGAGACGCGGGGCTGGCTTTGCTGCAAGACCACCGCAAGCTCGCCAATGGCGAGTTCCATTGTCCGCAGCAATGCGATGATTCGAATGCGGGTCGGGTCGGCCAGACCATGAAACAGGGCAAGCAGGCTTTGCATGACGACGACATATAAAGATATCTTTATATGTCGTCAAGCAGCGTGCATGCGCCATGCCAGCGGTCCATGTCGTCTGGCGATGCTGCTCATTTGGTCGTGATTTCCGGGCACGGTATAAATTTGCCGTTGCACCGGATCGGCCAAGCGGTTAGCCAACGCCACGATGCGGTCAGGACTGTTCCTGACGGTCGCCTGTTATATCACGAAAATGAGGGGTGCACCCAATGAAGAAGTCAATCACAATGTCGCTCGTTCTGGCCGCTGCGCTGGGCCTGTCTGCTTGCGCTGAAAAAGCCACTGACGATGCTGCCGCTGGTGCGGAAGCCGCTGCTGAAGGCGCAGAAGCCGCTGCTGAAGGCGCAATGGACGCCGCTGAAAGCGCTGCTGACGCTGCTGCAACCACGACTACGGATGCTGCCGAAGGCGCTGCTGACGCTGCTGACGCCTCTGCCGACAAGGCTGGTGAAGCTGCTACCGCCGCAACCGAAGCAGCTGACGCTGCCAAGGGTGCGATGGAAGAAAGCAAGAAGTAAGGCTTTTTTGCGTATTCCGGCTGGTCCGGAATGGTGAACAAACCAAATAACAAGGCCGTCCGCGCAAGCGGGCGGCCTTGTTGTCTGTGCGACGCTTGCAGCGTATTCGGTGTACGCCTAATTATATAGCCAGCCGTTTTGGGAAAGGAATTACGATGCGTAAATTGATGATTGCCTCGCTGACCGCCGCCGCATTCACCATGGGCGCTTGCTCGGACCAGGCGCAGCAAGAAACCGGTGAAGCGGCCAACGTCGTTGCTGACGACGCCGCAGCGGGCGTTGAGGCCGCAGGCGACGCAGTTGCGGAGGGCGCTGAAGCTGCCGCCGCAGCAACACAGGACGCCGCGACGGATGCCAAAGCGGCCGCCGCCGATGTTGGTGCCGCTGCCAAGGAAGGCACGGCTGACGCGCTTGATGCAACCAGCAAAGCTGCCAAAGAGGCGGCTGACGACGTGCGGTACTAGGCTTGGCATCACAGTTATACCAACCTGCGCCGCTATGGGGGCATCGACCAGCGGTCGGTGCCCCTTTTGCTTGCGCGCATCCTGCGCTAATCTGGTCGCATGCTGAAATTGCTCCCCTTGCTCCCCTTGCTCCTGGTGCTCGTTGCTTGCGCACGCACCGACAATGAACCCGGGCCCGGCGGCGTGACCGTAGGTGAGGCGAAAGCCCTCGACGATGCCGCCGCAATGTTGGAGGAGCGCGACCGGCTGAAGGTCGATCCCGCTGACATCGCCAGGGACAATGAGCAATGACCGGCCCCGCCCCGATCAATCTGGTCTTCCCGATCTTTCCCAATCTGACCCAGCTTGATTTCATGGGACCGGTGCAGTTTCTGTCGCGTCTGCCCGGCGCGGTCGTGCATGTCTCCACCGCCACGCTTGCCCCGGTGCCGACTGATTGTAACGTCGCACTCGTTCCGAATGTAACCTTTGCCGATTGCCCGCAGGCTGACATCCTGTGCGTCCCGGGTGGGCATGGTGTGCGCGAGGCACTGCACGATGGCGCGACGGTGGCCTTCATCGCAGCGCAAGCGCCCGGCGCGCGCTGGGTGACCAGCGTCTGTACGGGCGCCTTTCTGCTTGGCGCGGCAGGATTGCTGAATGGGCGCAGGGCAACGTGCCACTGGGCCTACACCCACTTGCTCCCCATGGTCGGCGCGGTGCATCAACCGGGGCGTGTGGTCGAGGATGGCAACGTCATCACCGCCGGGGGCGTCACCAGCGGCATCGATTTTGCCCTGACCCTGATCGCACGCGTGGCAGGCGAGGATGTGGCGCGGGCCATCCAGCTCGCCCTGGAATATGATCCGGCCCCGCCATTTCCCGGCGGGCATCCGGACAGCAGCGGGGCGGCGCTGGTCGATGCGCTGAAGGCGCAGGTTTATTCGCGGGCGGTGGAGGATATGCGGGCGGCACTCGAACGGCTAAGCTAATACCAATCCGCATTGTTCAGGATCACCCCAGGTTGGTATAAGTGCCCGCCGCATCAACCCCGTCATTGCGAGCGCAGCGAAGCAATCTAGGGTTAGCAATGTCGCTCTGGATTGCTTCGCTGCGCTCGCAATGACGGAGACGAAAAATGAAAAGGGGCCGGAGAATTTCTTCCCCGGCCCCTTTTCCTGTTTCGACCGGATGACCGAACGGTTGGATATTTTAGGCCGCAAGCGAACCGCTGACGGGGTAAACCCCGTCAGCGACGATTGCTTAAAAATCCATGCCGCCCATGCCGCCGCCGCCGCCCATGGGCATCGCCGGTTTGTCATCCGCCAGTTCCGAGATCGATGCCTCGGTGGTGATCAGCAGACCAGCAACCGATGCCGCGTTCTGAAGCGCGACGCGGACCACCTTGGTCGGGTCAATCACGCCCGCCGCCACCAGATTTTCATAGGTGTCGGTGGCCGCGTTAAAGCCCTGGGTCACGTCGCCGACGCGCAGCAGGTTGCCCGCGACCACGGCGCCGTCGACGCCTGCATTGGTGGCAATCTGACGCAGCGGCGTTTCGATCGCCTTGCGGACGATGTCGATACCGCGAGTCTGGTCGTCGTTGGCGCCTTTCAGGCCTTCGAGCGCCTTGGTGGCATACAGCAATGCCGTGCCGCCGCCTGGGACGATGCCTTCTTCAACCGCAGCGCGGGTTGCATGCAGCGCGTCATCGACGCGATCCTTGCGCTCCTTCACTTCGACTTCCGAAGCGCCGCCAACCTTGATGATGGCTACGCCGCCAGCCAGCTTGGCCAGACGTTCTTGCAACTTTTCGCGGTCATAATCGCTGGTCGTGGTTTCGATCTGGGCGCGGATCTGTTCGACCCGGGCCTTGATCCCGTCATGGTCGCCGGCACCATCGACGATGGTGGTGTTGTCCTTGTCGATGGTGACGCGCTTGGCCTGACCCAGCATGGCCAGCGTGACGCTTTCCAGCTTGATGCCCAGGTCTTCGGAAATCATCTCACCCTTGGTCAGGATGGCAATGTCCTGCAGCATCGCCTTGCGACGATCGCCAAAGCCGGGGGCCTTGACGGCCGCGACCTTGAGGCCGCCGCGCAGGCGATTGACTACCAGCGTGGCGAGCGCTTCGCCTTCGATATCTTCGGCGATGATCAGCAGCGGACGACCCGACTGGACCACCGCTTCCAGGATCGGCAGCATCGCTTGCAGGTTCGACAGCTTCTTTTCAAAGATGAGGATATAGGGATCGGCAAGCTCGACGATCATCTTTTCCGCATTGGTGATGAAGTAAGGCGACAGATAACCGCGGTCGAACTGCATTCCCTCGACAACATCGAGTTCAAATTCCAGACCCTTGGCTTCCTCGACGGTGATGACGCCTTCTTTGCCAACTTTTTCCATCGCTTCGGCGATTTTTTCACCGACTTCAGTGTCGCCGTTTGACGAAATAATGCCAACCTGCGCAATTTCGGCGGTGCCGCTGACGGGCTTTGAACGGCTCTTAAGATCGGCGACGACGGCGGTGACCGCAAGGTCGATGCCGCGCTTCAGATCCATCGGGTTCATGCCCGCTGCGACCGACTTCATGCCTTCGCGGACAATGGCCTGCGCCAGCACGGTTGCGGTGGTGGTGCCGTCACCGGCGGTGTCGTTCGCCTTGCTCGCGACTTCGCGCAGCATCTGGGCGCCCATGTTTTCGAACTTGTCCTTCAGTTCGATTTCCTTGGCGACGGTAACGCCATCCTTGGTGATGCGGGGTGCGCCAAAGCTTTTGTCGATCACGACATTGCGGCCCTTGGGGCCCAACGTGACCTTTACCGCGTCGGCAAGCGTGTCAACACCGCGCAGAATGCGCTCACGCGCGTCGCGGCCAAATTTTATGTCTTTCGCAGCCATGTGGATGCTCCTTTAATTTTTGGCGGAAATCCGCCGAACTTCACAGTGTAATCACGTGTAGCGATGGGCTCAGGCGATCACGCCAAGAATATCGCTTTCTTTCATGATCAACAGCTCTTCACCCTCGACCTTGACCTCTGTGCCCGACCATTTGCCGAACAGGATGCGATCGCCAGCCTTGACGTCGAGCGGGGTGATTTTGCCATCATCGGCACGCGTGCCTGAACCGACAGAGACGACTTCGCCTTCCTGCGGCTTTTCCTTGGCGGTGTCGGGGATGATGATGCCGCCAGCCGTTTTTTCTTCGGCTTCGATACGGCGAACCAGTACGCGGTCGTGCAACGGACGAAATTGCATGGATGTCCCTCCAAATAATGCAATACATGATATCTATTAGCACTCACGCGATGCGAGTGCCAACAAAGTGCATATGGGAGGGGGGTGTGACAGGGTCAAGGCAGGTTAAACGAAAATTTTCTAATACCGCCTGAAACAATGCGTATGGGCGTACGACAAGTCATCGACAATTCCCCTGACCGCGAAAGCTGCGGCGCGGTGGATCAATCTTTCGTCATCACGCTCCAGGCACCAGCCCCAACCGATAGCGCATCAGCCAGCGGATGAGCATCAGCACCGCCACGATGCCAAGGCCAGTGGCCAGGCCGGTCCAGATGCCGACCCCGCCCCAGCCCACGCGAAACGCGAGCCACGCGCCAACGCCAATGCCGATGCCCCAATAACCGAACAGCGCAATGATCATCGGGACGCGCGTGTCGTGCAGGCCGCGCAACATGCCCGCACCCGCGACCTGCGCGCCATCGACGATCTGGAAAATAGCCGCGACCGCAAGGTAAGTGACCGCAAGCTCCATAACGGCCGCACCGCCGGGTGCCGAAACATCGACAAACAGCCCAATCAGGGGCCGGGGGAAGATCCACATGACAATGGCCGTTGCCGCCATGAACGCGACGGCAACCACAAAGCCAGTCCAGCCCGACCGCCGGATTGCTTCTGGATCGCGCCTGCCATAACCCATGCCGACCCGCACGGTGATGGCCTGGGCAATTCCAAGCGGCACCATGAAGGCCAGCGAGGCGATTTGCAGCGCGACCGAATGCGCAGCAACGGCCGCCGTGCTGATCAGCCCCATCAGAAATACGGCGGCGGTGAACACCGATGCCTCGAACCCCATCATCAGGCCAATTGGCGCACCAAGTTTCCAGATAGCGCGGTAGCGGGGCCAATCGGCCCGCCAAAAATTGCCGAACAGCCGATACCGCCGAAACGCTGGATGGCGGATTACGACGACCGCCAGCATGGCGAACATCAGCAGATTGACGATGCTGGTCCCGATCCCGGCGCCAACCAACCCCATCTGAGGCAGGCCGAATTTACCCAGTATCAAGCCATAATTGAGCACGGCATTGGCAATCACCCCGACCACCCCGACCACCAGTGTCCACACCGGGCGTTCCTTGGCTGAAATGAAACAGCGCAGCACTATGATGCCCAGAAACGGCAGCAAGCTCCACATCAGCGTGCGCACCATCTGTGCTGCACCCTCGGCAAGCGGCGGATGCTGACCCAGCGCCAGAAAGATATCCTGTGCAAACCACAGCGTGCACCACACCGGCACGCAAAAGCTGATCGCCATCCACAGGCCCTGCCGCACCGTCCGGCGGACATCGCGTATCGAACTTGACCGGCGACCGATTTCTGACGCGATCATCGGCGCGCAGGCGGTCAGCAAACCCATGCCGAAAAACGACACTGCCATGACAAGATTGGTCGCCAGCGCCCCCGCCGCCAGCGCGCTGTGCCCCAACTTGCCAAGCAGGAAAACGTCGGTTGCATGGATCAACGCCATGGTCAGATTCGACAGGATCAGCGGCCACGCCAGAGCCAGCATGTCGCGCGCCTCTCTCCGCCACGGCGTGGCAGCAACAGGGGACAGATCAAGGGTGCGCTGGCGTGCCATAGCCGCCCCGGGTAGGCGAAGGGACTTGGCGGTTCAATGGCGGGGACGCGGATTGGACGCCGGTTGTGTCACGGCGGCAACAATCCCGCGTTATTGCAATGAGGCAAAGGCGGCGCGGCAAGCCAGGGTCGCCGTGAACCGCTCTTGGATGGCTTTAGCTTCGCGCACAGGGGCGGTGGTTACGAAACCCACCTTGGCACCATTTCCCACAGAAACGCTGCAAAAGTCAGCGTCAGCCCAGCCACGAACAACCGATATGCGTGCGCCAGATAGCGGTATTTCCGCCGCGCCAGCACGATGCCATTTTGATATGTATCGCGCAGCATGGTTTCATAAATATCCTCCTCGCTGCACAGCCGCCCCTTGACCGCCGCGATAAACGCATCCTCCTCCATCTGTTCAAACCGGCCAAAAAACAGGATATTGCTGTGATCCTTGCCGTCGCGGTAGACGACCGGCGGGGCTTTGCCGACGCGCGGCAACACCGCCGACACCGCGAGCAATGCCGACAGAAAGGAAAAGGTCGCGAGAATGGCCAGCGGCAATGCCAGGCTGCCGCTGCGCGCCTGCCCGACCGCCAGGGCAAAGACAACAAAGGTCGCGCCCATCAGAATCGATGCTTTTTGATCCGCCATCTGCGACAATTGCATCGTCAGTTGCTGCGATGTGCGCACCAGATGGACCGCATTGGGCGGAAAGCTGGTCGCAGGTTTGTCGGTTTGCGTGTCTGACATGATGGTGTCCCCCCGCAGAAGGATGGCACGTGCGCAGCTTGCGGGCAAGAAGCCGCCCCAATCCCGCCGCAATGGCTTGCCAAGCGAACGGCAAGGCGGCATTCGGACCGCAACGGTAATTTTCGGGACGCGATGATGAGCGATACAGTGCAAGACCAGATTTACGGGCTGATCGGGCAGTTTAACAAAAAGGGGGTTGCACTGACCAACGCGTCGACCTTTGCCGGGGATCTGGAATGGGACAGCCTGACGGTTATGGATTTCGTCGCCGAGGTTGAAGACGCCTTTGACATCATCATCAGCATGAATTTGCAGGCCGAGATTGAAACCGTCGGCCAGTTGGTAGCTGCGGTGGCGCGGCTGAAGGCGTAAAAGATGACAGACCTTTTCTCAAAATTCGATCCGTTCATCGCACAGCGCGCGGCGCTGCTGTCGACCGGGATCACCGACCCGTTCAGTCTGGTGATGGATCAGGTGCTGTCGCCGACCCGCGCCATTTGCAATGGCCGCGACACCATCCTGCTGGGCACTTATAATTATATGGGGATGACGTTCGACGCGGACGTGATCGAGGCTGGCCAGCGGGCGATGGCCGAATTCGGCGCAGGCACGACGGGCAGCCGGGTCCTGAACGGCACCTTTCGCGATCACCGCGACGTCGAAGAGGCGCTGAAGGAATTTTACGCCATGGACCACGCCATGGTATTTTCAACGGGGTATCAGGCAAATCTGGGCATTATTTCGACCATCGCGGGCAAGGGCGATTATGTCATCCTGGACATCGACAGCCATGCGTCAATCTATGACGGGTGCAAGATGGGCGACGCCGAAATCGTCGCGTTTCGCCATAATGACGTGGATGCGCTGGAAAAGCGGCTGAAGCGCCTGCCGCCTGAGGCCGGCAAGCTGGTGGTGCTGGAGGGTGTATATTCGATGATGGGCGACGTCGCGCCGCTGGTCGAAATGGTGCGTGTTTCCAAAGAAAATGGCGCAATGGTGCTGGTCGACGAAGCGCACTCAATGGGCTTTATCGGACAGAATGGCCGCGGCGTGGCCGAGGAACAGGGCGTCAGCGACGACGTCGATTTCATCATCGGCACCTTCAGCAAATCGGTCGGCACCGTGGGCGGATTTTGCGTGTCGAACCATCCCAAGTTCGAAGTACTGCGCTTTATATGCCGCCCTTATGTGTTCACTGCTGCGCTGCCCCCCAGTGTGATGGCATCAAGCGCCGCGTCGATCCGCAAGCTGATGCACGGTTCCAACAAGCGTGCGCATTTGTGGGAAAACAGCCGCATGTTGCACCAGGGTTTGCGCGATCTGGGTTTCAAACTGGGGACGGAAACGCCGCAAAGCGCGATCATCGCCGTCATCATGCCCGATCTGGAGCGCGGCGCGATGATGTGGGAGGCGCTGTTGCACGAAGGCCTGTACGTCAACCTTGCCCGCCCGCCCGCAACCCCGGCGGGCATGACGTTGCTGCGCTGTTCGCTGTGTGCCGAACATACGGCCGAGCAGGTAACCGGGATATTGGCGCGGTTCGATCGCGCTGGCCGCAAAATCGGCATTATCGGGTAACGCTTGGTCTGCGCGCGGCATTGGGGTAAGAACGGGTCGTGGGTCTTAACCGTTATCCGGCCGATCTTGGCACCGACGAGGCGCGCTGGCGTTTCTGGATCACCATCAGCCTGTCAATGGCGATGGCCGGGGCGGTGGTCGCGCTCGTTTTGCTGCTGGTGCGGGCCAATTCAGATTATAACCAGTCGCTTGCCGGGCAAACCCGCAGCGTTGATGTCATCACGCTGGTGAAATCGGTCGACGCGTCGGTGGCGCGCGGCGAGGCGGCACTGGCGCGTTTTGCCGTTGGCCTTAATCGCCAGGATGGCCGGATATACCAGCAGCAGTTCGGTCTGGCAGGGCAATATCTGATCAACCTGCGTCCGCTGGTGCGCGACAATCCGCGCCAACGGACTTTGGTCCGCGCACTGGTGGCTGCTGTCGATGTGCGCAACCGCGAGCTGGGTGCAGCGGCGCTGAGTGCCAATTATCGGCAGGAACTTGCTGCTATCTCGAAATATTATGCAGCGTCGCAGGATAGCCGCAAAGCGGGCGTCGAAGACCTGCTTGATGCCATTATCCAGAATGAACGCAAGCTGCTGAGCGAGCGTAGCGGGATTGCCGAACGTGACCGGATTCAGCTGAATCAGGTGATCATGTTCTTTTCGCTGCTGGGCGCGATTGCGGCGATTGGCGGCATGGTTGGTGCAAGCACCGTTCTGCGGGCACGGTCAGAGCGCAGCCTTGCCGAACGGGAAAGCCAGGCCGACAATGAACGCGCGCTGGTGCTCGAACGCGCAGTGGCCGAACGAACGCGCGAGCTGGCCGCCGCCAATCAGGCGCTGCGCCACGAAATTGAGGAGCGCACGGCAACTGAGGCCAAGCTGCGACAGGCGCAGAAGATGGAGGCTGTAGGCCAGCTGACCGGCGGCATCGCACATGATTTCAACAATATGCTTGCGGTTGTCGTGGGCGGGATCGAACTGGCGCAGCGTTGGCTGGCGAAGGCACCTGACAAGGCCGCCCGCCACCTGGCCAGCGCGCTGGATGGTGCGGCGCGCGCATCGGACCTGACCCGCCGGCTGCTTGCCTTTGCCCGTGCCGAGCCGGCCCGGCCCGAGATTGTAGCCCTGGACACGGTGATTGCCGGTTTCGCTGAATTCATCAGCCGCACAATTGGCGACCGCATTGCCCTCACGATGAACCTTGGGTGCGAGACTGCTGGCGTGTTCACCGACCGCCAACAGTTTGAAAATGCGCTGCTGAACCTGGCCGTGAACGCGCGCGACGCCATGGAGGGGCACGGTCGGCTGGATATCGCCACGGCGCTGCTTGCGAAAAGTGATGGCGATGACCAGATCCAGTTGACGGTCACCGACACGGGATGCGGCATGAACCAGGCGGTGCTGGATCGGATCTTTGACCCGTTTTTCACGACTAAAGCGGCTGGACGCGGCACCGGATTGGGCATGAGCCAAGTCTTTGCCTTTGTCCGCAGTGCGGGCGGCGAAGTGGTCGTCAATTCTGCGCCGGGTGAAGGCACCAGCGTCGTCATCACCCTGCCAATCGCTGCACGCGTTGTCGGCGACGTTCCCACCCACAAAAATCTGGGCAGTGCCGCTGCAACAATAATGACGGAAAGTTTGACGATATTGGTTGTCGAGGATGACCCCCGCGTGCTGGTCGCCACAGTCGAGGCCGTCACCGAGCTTGGTCACCGGCCGGTTGCCTGTTCCGACCCGCGTGAGGCGCTGCGCTCTGTCGATGCCAGCGGGCCGTTTGACCTGGTCCTGTCCGACGTCCTGATGCCAGAAATTACCGGTCCGGAAATGGTCGCCCAGATGGCCGCGCGCCGTCCAGATATTGCAGTGTTGTTCGTGACCGGATTTGCAGGCGACGCGAGCGAGATGGCGGCCTTTGGCGATTATCCGGTCCTGCGTAAACCCTATACGCTGGCGGCGCTTGAACAGGCCATCCGCGAAGCTGTGCGCCGCCCGGTCGCGGGGCAAAAAGCTAGCGTCATCACGCTCTAACGCACTGCGCCCCGCGCCAGCAATTTGGGTACCAACACCAGTGCCGCAACCAGCGGCCAGCGGCGCATCCATGACGCAATTTCGATCTTGGTCCCAGCGTGGCGGTTGATCTTCCACGCCAGATAATCAATCCCGCCAGCGTATGTAAAGGCCGCCTTGGCCAGCCGGATGACGCTCAGCGCCTTGCCTTGCAATCGGCGCAGCGGCCACCCCCCGCCGCGCGCATCCAGGGGGATCTCCGCCATCGCGGGCGGGCTGAAGCGTTGATAGCGGTCCGCATCGGCGTCGACGACTGATCCGGCGCGGCTGGTACGTTCGGCGCGCAGTTCGGCGGAATAGGTAAGTGCGAAGGCACGGCGCCACCAGTCGAGCGGGGCTTCGCCATCAATAGCGCCAGCCGCCGCGAGCAAGGTCGGCGCGGCGCGCGCGACAGCACAAACAGCGCGGGCTTGCGCGGCATCATCGGCCGCCCACACCAATCGCGACGGTTGAGCAAAGCGGGCCCAGACCGACACATTGCGGGTTTCGGGGCCGTTCAGGCGGTGAAAGTCGGCGGTGCTGAGCACTGCATATTTGGCTATCAGGCCGCCGCACTCAAACGGAAACACATTGGGCGGGATCAGGCGGTTGGCAGCGGCCAGCCAGCTTTTGCCATAAGCCGCCCGATAATCAGAAACGATCAGATAGAAATCGAGCATCAGCCCATCAAGCTGGCTTTCGCGCAGGCAACTGCCGTAAAACAACACTGCCCGCGCGGCACCCGGATGGCGCGCTGCCAGCGCGGCAGCCATGGCCGTAATCTGGGGATTGACCGGCTCGACCAATTCCGCCGCGACCAAGCGTGTCAGGCTGCTTTCCCACGACATGGGAAGGATCAGACGGCGAGGCGGAGAAAGGACACTGGCGGCGTCGAGGTAAGGACGATTGGCCGCCCATGCACCGCTTCAAAAATCTCGCCGTCGAGGATGACGTTTGACCGGTCGCCTTCGATGCGGATTTCATCGCCTGCCTCGAAATGGACACCGTTGACGGGCTGTTTGCCCAATGTCCCGCGCCACGTGGCGTTCATCAGCCGCACCAGCGCGCCGATGCTGCGATCAACGGCGAGCAGTTTCATGGTGCCAGCCGCTTTGCCATCATCGGTCCGCACGCTGAGCAACAGTTTTTCCAGCGTTGTCACGATCAGCAACGAAAAACTGCCCTTTATTTCGCCTTGCCGAACCAGCGAGATGCGCAATGGCCTGGGTTTGGGCGGAAGCCGCCCGCCGCCAAGGCCGAACACGATCGAAAAAACCCCAAGCAGCGCCGCAATTACATGCGACAACCCGTTCGGCAGACCGAGCGGATAAATTTTATGGCGGCAATACAGCATCACATCGGCCAGATAGGCGCCGCCCAAAAACATGCCCAGCACCGGGCGGTTCGTGCCCGACGACAGGGCAATCAGCTGACGCTGGATAACATGCCCCTCAAAATCACAGGCGGCAAGATCAAGCACCCGCTGGAGCGCGTGGAGCGGGTCGCCATCTGCCCCCAGATCGAGCGCGATCAAATTGGTCTTGCCATTGGGCAACACGGCGACCGGCGGCGGTGACCCTCCGAAATAGGCCCCCGAATGAAGCTCGGTCAGCGCCGCCTGAACCGTTCCATCACCGCCATTGATCGCAATGACGCGTGGGCCAACCATGGCGATCATGCGCATCGCTTCGCCAATCTGCGCCACATCCTCTACCTCATAATGAAAGATATCGGGGTGGTTGGCACAAAACTGACGCACCTGTGGCAGCAGCGACCGATTGCCGGTCGAGCGCGGATTGGACAAGAGCGCGACGCGGGCCACCGTGCAGCGCTACGATACCGGGTCGAACGACAGGCCG
>Ga0105044_10007800_pt1 | contig 14742 bp, 15 predicted proteins | sample MAT01_FD_78092 | JGI IMG/M metagenome (GOLD analysis project Ga0105044, IMG submission 78092) | Freshwater microbial communities from Lake Fryxell liftoff mats and glacier meltwater in Antarctica - MAT-01 | ecosystem: Environmental > Aquatic > Freshwater > Ice > Liftoff microbial mat | place...
AAGATGTTTGCCATTGGTGGCCGCAGTTTTACGCGTCGCATTGCCCAGGTGCTGGATGTAACATTCGAAAAAGCCGAGCAGATTAAGTTGGCTTATAGTGCTGGGGAGCTTGGCCCTAAACAAACAGCGCTGGTACAAGATGCGCTGGCCGGCGACATCGAGGTCTGGCTTTCGGGTGTAGAGTTGAGTCTGGCCGAGTTCGATAAAGTCGATCACTTACCAGCCAAAATCATGCTCTGTGGTGGCGGAACGGGGCTTCCCGAGATAGCAGCCGCCCTTAATCGTAGTGATTGGTATAAGAGTCTGCCCTTTGCCCGTAAACCTGTAGTCAGCTACATTGACCCCAGCGAAGTAGCTCATGTTAAAGACACCACTGGTAAACTTACGAGCCACGCCGATATTACTCCGATGGGACTGGCAAATCTCGGTCTAGATATGGTACAGTCAGGGAGTCCAGGCGCAAGCGTTTTAGAGCGACTAAGTAAGGTGCTACAAACATGAAAGACATTTCCAAACCCACCTCGGTCAGTCCCGAAGAACCGGTAATTTACCTCGAGGCCGACGAAGAAATCACCGCTGCTACCAGCCGCATGTTGGCTAGCGCTAGTAAAGAAGTGCGTATTGTAGTGCCGAAGCGATCTACTTTGTTGCAAAGCGTAGTCAACCAAAAACTCCTCAAGCGTGCGGCCGAAAGAGCCGACAAAAAACTTATACTTGTTACGACCGATCGAACCGCGAGCCACCTGGCCGCCCAAGTCGGCATACCTGTAGCCGCCACCGTTAAGGCCGAAGCCGCTATCCCCGATTCCGCCGCCGCTCCGGAAGTTGATACCTCGGATATCGTCGAGTCTGCTGCCGAAGTTGCTGCCGTAGCGGCCGTTGCCAAGGTTACCGCAACGCCTAAGCCCGCCTATGCCAAGCCGATGATGAAGAGTGAGCCCAAGGTCAATAATCCTTTTGCGCCATACAACGATGAGCTGCAAGAGACTCCAGCTGCCGTCCCGGCTAAAGCCGGTAAAGCTTCCAAATCCAAGAAAAATCGCAACGTCCCTAACTTTAACGAACTCCCCAAGCGCGTTATGATCGGCTTCGCCGCTTTAGTGGCCGTAGTATTGTTGATGGTCGCCCAGTTCTACTTTAAGCGCGCCTCCGTAACCTTGTTTGCTTCTGGTCAGCTCTTTGATGTAAACACAAACTTTAAGGTTGATCCTAATGCTGACTCGGTTTCAGTAACCACCGCCACTATCCCCGGTAAAAAATACGAGAAGAGTAGCGACCTGAGCGGCGCCACTGCGGCTACGGGTACAAAAGATGCTGGCACAAAAGCCGCCGGCACGATAACGCTTTCAAACCACTGTTATAATCCAGGAACACTGGCCACGGGTACTCGTTTTCAGAGTTCATCTGGCCTGGTGTTTGCCAGCACTGAATCTGTAGTGGTTCCGGACGGCAGCATTAGTGCCGGCTCTTGCAACGTTAAGACGGTATCTATACCAGTAGCGGCGGCTGCAAATGGCGACCGATACAACCTGGCCTCGACCAGCTATTCTAACGCTAGCATGCCCTCCAGCGGCGCCACCTATGTTAGATTGACTGGCAGCCAAATGAGCGGCGGCACAACCAAGATACTTAAGGTTGTATCACAGGCCGACATCGATAAGGCTAGAGCTGATGCCCTAGAAAGAGATAAGTCCGATGCCACCAAGGAGCTCAACGCTAAACCAGCTAGCTCACAGAAGATTATGCCCGATAGCTTTACAGCCACACCTACTGAGGTAGTTGCTTCGCCAGCGCTCGATGCCGAGGGCGATCAAGTGACGGTCAAGTTTAAGGTCACCTATTCTATCCTTGCCGTCAAAAAAGCTGATCTGGAAACCTTAATTACAGCAATCGAGAAGAAGCAAGTCGGGGCCAATAAGCAAATTTACGATAGTGGCGTAGAGAGTGGCAAGATTACCGCTACAAATGGTGCCTTTAACTTTGTTTCAGTGGCATCGGCTGGCGAAAAGATAGATACTGATGCGCTTATTGAGCAAGTTAAGGGCAAGCGTACCGGAGCTGCCACCGATATTGCCAGCAAAGTCCCTGGTGTCGGCCGAGCCACCATCAGCCTCTGGCCATCTTGGTCAGTTAAAGTACCGACTATCCTCGACCACATTAAGGTAGACATCAAAGTTGAGCAGAAGTCTAAGCCCTAATTTGCTATACTTAAAGGAATGACACAAACGATTCTTGCAATTGATTATGGACTGGCCCGGGTAGGATTGGCTCTTGGAGATGCCGAGGCCGGCGTAGTGAGCTCCCGCCAAACTTTTGCCAACGATCCGCAGTTTATGGAAAAGTTATTATTGCTGTGCAGTGATAATCAAGTAAGTAAGATCATCCTTGGCTTACCAAGGGGCTTAGAGGGGCAAGAAACTCGCCAGACAGAGATTACCCGTGAGTTTGCCACGACTCTGGAGCCCCTCGATATTCCGGTTGAATTGCGCGATGAGGCGGGCACCAGCCAACTAGCTCGTGAGCGCCTAGGCCATAACCCACCTAAAGAGCTGGTAGATGCCGAATCGGCGGCGATTATATTGGAGGAATATTTACATGAATAAGAATAAAAAGATTTTGGCGAGCGTCGGCGCAATTATTGGATTATGGCTGGTCGGTTGCGTGGCTTGGTATCAGCTTAATTTGCGACCAGTGAGCGCCAGTACCCACGGTCAGCTGGTTATTGTCGAGCCCGGTAACTCGGTAGACACCATTGCCAACAACCTTGCCCAGGCCCAGCTAATACGGAGCGCCACAGCCTTCAAGTTTTATGTGACCATTCATGGTCTGCGCGGACGTTTACAGAGTGGTGCTTTTGACCTACGCCCAAACCAAAGCTCGCGCGAGATCGCCAAAATGATAACTTCGGGCAAAACCACCTCACAAAAGCTCGTAATCCCCGAGGGCTTTACAATTAGCGCCATCAAAGCTAGAGCGGCCACCTTTGGTATTGCCCCTGCCGACTTTGATGCTGCTCTGAACCAAGATATGACGGGCACCAAAGCGGCTCAACGACCGGCTGGAGTCAGCCTAGAAGGCTACTTGTACCCCGACACCTACACGGTGACGCCCACCACAACTGCCCAGGCACTAGTACGGGCTATGATTGATAATTTTGACCGTAAGGTGACCGACGACATCGTAGCCAGGTTTGCTGCTCAAGGCTTAACATTGCATCAGGGCCTCACATTGGCATCAATGGTAGAGCGCGAAGTTTCGATCCCTGCAGAACGCAAGCTGGTGGCCGGTGTGTTTTTAAATCGCCTCAAGATTGGCCAGCGCCTAGAGAGTGACCCGACTACTGATTATGCAGCTGCCCTGGCGGGCCTAAGATTTAATCTACGGCTTGACTCTCCGTACAACACCTATGTTGCACTGGCATTGCCACCCGGGCCAATCTGTAGTTCAGGTCTTGAATCAATGAAAGCAGTTGGCGACCCCACAAGCAGCGACTACTACTACTTTGTATCAGGGCGTGACGGCATAACCCGTTTTTCCAAGACGTTCCCCGAACACGACGCCAAGGTCAAGAAGTATCTACGCTAGCAAGCAAGGATACTCTTTAAAAACAAAAAATATGCCAAATGATATCATTGGGTATAGAAAGTTACAAAGGGGTCATGCGCGTCGAATCTGATACATAGTAGCATAAATGTTATAAAAAGTCAACAAAAATGAGTTGGTAATTATCCACATGTGAACAAAAACCGAACATATGGGGAAAAGCTGTTCCAGATAGGACCGCCTGAAGACGCTCAAGCTTATAAAAAAGTTATGCATTTATTTCCCTTTGCAAAGCCAAAATAATCTTTACAGATAGGGCGAAAGTATTGACTTTATAAGCCTCGGTCGGCTATACTGATGAGCGTATATCGGTGAGGTCTGAGCCCTTCTGATACTCGCATAAGCGGTTATCAAGCCCCAGATTCCACCAATATCCTACCTTCAAATGTCGATACGGGATTTTAATTAACGGTCGAAGTTTCCCTGCTCTTATTTAATGTAAGAGGTAAGACAAAGTACAGGTAGTGCATGCTTGGCAACAAGCGGCACGGAGACGCATATTAGTAGTGAAGTCACGCGAGACCAACTGGTCCACAAGACATCCTCTAAAATAAACCCTCAAGACGAAGCAGTCGCCAAAAATTCGCGAGCTTCAAAAAAGAATGCAAACACTCTGGCATTACGCCAGGCCTATCAACAAACAGTCGCCATGCACAAAGGTGCCGGGCGCCTCATACGTAATCCGCGCGCTTACATGCACCTCGCGGTTATTGGTGGCGCCATGGCTATTGTCTTTGGTAGCAACCTTGTTACCGCCGCCACTCGTACCCAGGCTGTCAGTCAGCTGAGTACCGCCAATGGTTTGGTAGCTACGCTCGACCCAATTACTTCGTCAGAAGTAGCCGTTACGGTTGCTAAAGAAACCAATCTGGCTGTTGATACGTCAACCTTGCTTAAGTCCTCTAACCTAGCCGATCAATCGGTTCTGGGCGACGAGAATGCTTTAGCAAAACAAGAAGTTATTAGTATTGCCCAAAGTATTCGCCGCAGCCCCATTACCCATAAGCTAGAAGCTGGCGAAACGCTCGATAAGCTTGCTAAGAACTACAACATTACTACCGACACAATTAAGTGGGCTAACGGAGTTAACGCCGACGCCGACCTAACTGCTGGTAAAGAAATCAAGATCCTGCCAGTGAGCGGCGTAAGTTACACCGTTCAGCCTGGTGATACTGTAGAGATGATCGCTGCTAAATTTAAGGGCGATGCTAATGCCGTCCGCGAGTTTAACGACGTCGATGTTAAGGGCTTTGAAGCCGGCACCGAGATTGTTGTTCCCGATGGTGCCCCGGCTACTGCTGCTCCTGCTGCAGCTCGCCGTAACACCACCGTTGCCAGTAGCAGTAACAGCTACTATGGCGGACGACAGGGTGGCTCCTTTGCCAACACCTACACCCGTGGCCAATGTACATGGTATGTGGCTAGCCGTCGCGCTGTGCCTAACAACTGGGGCAATGCCTTTACCTGGTACTTCCGGGCCAAAGCCGCTGGTTACAGCACCGGTAGTGAGCCAAGAGCTGGCGCTATCGGCTGGGAGCGCAACAACCACGTAGTATACGTCGAAAGCGTCAACCCTAACGGTACGGTTAACATTAGCGAGATGAACTGGGGTGGCCGACCTGGCGTCGTCCATTACCGAACAACGCCTGCAAGCCAGTTCCTCTACATTTACTAAGTTAAACAAAAACTTGATAATCAAAAAACCACCTCTAATCCAGGTGGTTTTTTGAATCCAGACATACTGAGGCCCCCATCCGGCCTCAGGGGTTTGAGGGCGAATAGGGGCAGGGTATTGCTAGCAGATTGCCCAGGACGTCCGTGACAACCTTGCCGTTGGGGTCATTGTCTCTGACAAGGCTCAGGATGGTCTGCTGCTGCGGCACCTGCCGTTACACAGCGGACAGGTCATGTGCTCTACTGGCCGAGGTCTCGGCGGCCGACGTGTTCGGGCTTGTTGGCGTAGATACCGAAGGTCGCGCAGTAATCCTTGATGGCGGACGTGCAGTGCTCCAGCTCAGCGCTGATCTGCTGGGCAATCTGGTAGGCATGCTCGTTGTTCTCCGGCTCGTCAAAGCCGTTGCGAGCCAGCCTGATGGCGTTTTGCCAGAAAGGCAGAAGATTCTTCATGACCTTGTCGCCATGGAGCTTGGATCCGGTACAACCAGCCCGTGTGCAGAAGCAAATGGATTCGGGGGTACTCATAGGGCGCTCCTTAAAGCGTCGGGGATGATGCGCTAAATTATGAACCCCATCTGGTAATTTGTCAACAATTGTGCGATAATGGTCACATGTTTGTAGACACAGCAGAACTAGAAGTAGTAGCCGGAAAGGGCGGCGATGGCCGCTTAAGCTTTCGGCACGAAAAATATATTGCACGTGGCGGCCCCGACGGCGGAAATGGCGGCAAGGGCGGCGATATTATTATGATTGCTGATCACAACGCCCACACCCTTAGCAAATACCGCACCTCACGCAGTGTTAAAGCCAATCCTGGCGACCAGGGCGGGTCAAATCGGCGTAATGGGCAGGGTGGCGAAGACATTAAGGTCTACGTCCCAACTGGCACGATCGTCAGCGAAAACGACGAGGTCTTGGTCGACTTGGCCATCGAAGGTGCCTCGGTGGTTATTGCCCACGGTGGCCGTGGAGGTTTTGGCAACTCACACTTTGTAAGTAGTACCCGCCAAGCTCCTCGTATTGCCGAAAAAGGCGAAGAAGGCCAAAAGCGCCTCTTAAAACTCGAACTTAAGCTGGTCGCTGATGTTGGGCTGGTAGGCCTGCCAAGTGCCGGCAAATCTACCTTCTTGAGCGTGGTCAGTAATGCCCGCCCCGAAATTGGCGATTACCCTTTTACTACGCTGGTTCCTAACCTGGGCGTGGTCCAGATTGATGATGGCGATATGGTCGTTGCCGATATGCCAGGCCTCATCGAAGGAGCTAGTCTGGGCAAGGGCCTAGGCGATGAATTCCTGCGCCACATCGAGCGCACGGCCGTTATGTTGCATCTTATTGACGTGCATAGCGAAGATGTCGTGGCCGATTACAAGACCATCACCAAAGAACTAGCCGATTACAATCGGGACCTAGCCACCAAGCCACGCATCATTGTGCTCAACAAATCAGATTCGATCGAAGCAGCCGAGCTCAAAAAACTCCAAAAGAAGGTCCAGAAAGCTGCCGGCGACATCCCCGTTATGACGATGTCATCGATTGCTAAGATTGGCGTCCAGGAAGTCTTGCGCGCCATCTATAAAATTGTTAAAGTCGCACACGATGCCCGCGCCGAAGCCGAACCTAAGCCAGACGACATCCCGGTTATAGAGCTGGCCACCCCGCCAGACTTTTGGCAAGTTACCGTCGAAGAAGACGGCAGCTACCGCGTTACCGGGGCCCGCATGGAGGGCTTTGCTCGCCGCACCGACTGGGATAGCAACGATGGCGTAGAGCGCCTGCGCGACATTATGCGAAAGATCGGCGTCGCCAAAGAATTGCGCAAGCAAGGCGCCAAGCCAGGTGATACAATTAGGATTAATGATAACCAATTGGAGTGGCTATGAGCGAAGAATTACAAGAGCCTATCTCGAAAGAGCAGCATTATCTGAATCATGCCGGTTCACTAGCCGATGAGCATGCTAGGGCATTGCTAGCTTATCGTGAGTCAACACGGGAATTACGGATTGATACTCTAGCAGTCGATGGTATTGACAACATGAGTAAACACGACTTAGGTCCACGGGCGAAACGTCGTGCCGCCGCCGAGTTAGCTCGTAATGCCCTAGATGAGGTAGAGTTACGAATGAAAGCCAAAGCAAAAGAGGCTCATACAGAGCTTAAAGATCCCGACCCTTCGTAAGCTGCTATAATGGTTGAGTTCTTGGGGCCGTAGCTCATCTGATAGAGCGCCGCATTCGCATTGCGGAGGTAGGGGGTTTGAGTCCCCCCGGCTCCACCATTACACTCATGCTTGCAATTATGATCTAATATCTGGATAATTGCCTCATCTCCTGGGCAAGGAGCAAACGAATCAGCCTTACGCCTACAAGCGAGGGGCTGGTTCGTGTCCATAGCAATTCCAACACGCTACGCCCATTCGGGCGAGAAGATTGGTGAACCATGACAGTTGAAGGTGCAACCGCAAGACTTTTCCGAAACGGGCACGTGCTCGTGAACGGCTTTATCAGACCAGACAGCTACAAGGAGTCGGTTCTTCGAATCCACTGGGGTTCTTTCGATCCAAAAGATGAGACTGGCAAGTACTACATGGCACATTTCAAGGGGCGCAGGGAGTCGTTCTCCCCGTTGGGCTATGACATACCAGAGCTTTCACGTCTTAAAACCGTGGAGTCTACATACGCAGAGTGTGTAGCGGCATGGGCTACGTGGCGTGATGATTGGGGGTCAGCTCGCGACGATGAAGATATTCGCGTAACGCTCGGTTCGCCTCAGCGCTTCGTAAGGCCAACCAGCTACCGCTTGATGTTCCATCTCAGTCAAGTTCTGATGCTGGCAAGGGCGGAGCCCATGACGCCTCCTACCCAGAAGCTGGTAAAGGGGCTTGATCGTCTGATCGGGCGACTAATCCAGCAGCAAGAAGCGGTCATACCCGCCTAATAGAACTACACGGCTCCCTGCCCAGGAGAGCCAACCTGGTTTATGACTGTATATTTAGTAGATAATCCCGATAAGGCACTTCTAAAATCTTACTCCATCGAATCTGTTCCCCCTCTATTTGGTGCCAATTTTTCTCAACATGGTCCACCATTTTATGATAAAAAAACGGTTGTAGTAATTACAACATATAATACATTTTCCGCTAAACAGTATAAATATAAGAACTTAATCCTAGCCCAGAAAGGTTAGGGGAGCAAATCACGGCAGAGATTAGATCGACTAAAAGATCGAGCATAGCTTGCCTCATGTAGCCATAAGCGTTATTATTATGAGGATAAACACGGCCTCTATTTATGGATCCAAAAACCCCCACCCCAACGTCCGCTTCTGATCAGCCATCTGATGGTTTGATTATGCCCGAACCACAAGTAATCCCAGCCCCAGCTCCAGCCACAGAGCCTGTAGTCTCCGTCGGGCCAGTATCTGTGCCGGTCGCGGTTACTGCTGCACCTGTTGAGGCTGCTGTTCAGCTGCCGGTAGAAGAGCCGGTTGTTGCCGATGTAGCCCCAGCCCCAGCTCCAGCTCCAGCCCCAGCTCCAGAGCTGGCGCCTATACCCGAACTAGAATCGGACCCGCTGTTTGATCCGGTTACCGAACCTGACCCTCTTGATGTGGTCCCCGAGCCAGTTGCCCCGACGCCTGCGCCGCCGGTTACAGATCAGGCTATGAACCAGCTAGATGATGGAGCCCAGCCAGTTGTAGCCGTTACCGGCCAAACCGTTGTGGCAAGTAGTGAGCCGCATAAGAGCCGTCGAAAGACCATGATTATCTTGGTTGTTGGCTTGCTGCTGGCTGGTGCTGCTGGCTTTGGCGCCTACACGTTGTTTGCTAAGCCTAATGTTAGCGAGACCACGACTCCGTCAGCGATTTTGGCAGTTGATCAGTTGAGTCCCGAGAGCTTAACCCAGGCTACCGATAAGGGCGAGATTAAAGCTGGTTCACAAACAAACGCTAACATTTTGATCTTTACGGGTACGGCACCGACCGATGCGCCTCCAGGGCTAAGCTTGCAGATCGAGATTCAGCCTCTTGGTACCGATTTTACTGGCACACCGCTAGCCGATACCGTTGCAGTTGCAGACGAAACCAACCTCCTTAAAGTAACGGTTAGCGATTATGCTGTTGGTAGTTACCACTGGCGCGGGCGTCTTACTGACGGCACCAGCAACGGCCCCTGGGTAGCATTTAATACAGATCAAGACGCCGGCAAGACCGCCGACTTTACCATAGACCAAACGGCGCCTGCTGCAGCTCTTATTAAGACGATCAATGGCAAGGCCGTGGCCGCTAAGGCTGTAACCTCAACCGTTGCTCAGCCGGTTATCACCGGTACGGCCGAGGTCGGTTCGACCATTACCGCTGCCTTTAACGAGACACTAAGCTACAAGGCTGCCGCATCGGCCGATGGCACCTGGACGTTAACCCCTAGCGCACCGCTAGCTGATGGCAAGTATACCCTTGTCGTTACGTCAACAGACGGAGCTGGCAACGCCACCGCCACGACTTACACGTTCACACAAGCTGCTAAGTAATACTCCTTAAAACGAAACAGACCACCCAACGATCAGGTGGTCTGTTTCGTTAGATGGTCGCAGGAATATGGTGTTATCTCAGCTGTCCTCGTGGAACTGCTTCCAGGCTCGCTTGAGGTCCTTTAACAGGTAGAGCTTGGTGCCCATCAGCCGGTCTGCTGCCTTGAGCCCGTAGTAGGTGTTGAGTCCGACCTCTATCTGGGCGTATTCAGAAGAATCGATTGGCTCACCGTTGAGCTTTTGGTCCTTTAAGAACGCTTGTATTGGCCAGAGGTTGGAGTTTTTTACCGGAGGTTCACCGGTAGGCTCAATCTGGCCTACCGTCGTGCAATTTCTTGCTGCCAGGGTCAAAGTAGCGCGGTCAGACCAAATCACCTCAAGGTCTGCCAGCCGGTAGACGCCTGGCTGATCATCACGGTAGAACGGCACCTTCTTAGCCAGAAGGTGCTTCTCGAAAGCGAGGAAGCCCCTAGCAAGTGTTACCCCCGGCTTTTTCTCGAGGAAAGCAGTGACTGTCGTGCAGGGCACAATGTTGACGTGCTCAGGCCAGTCGCCGACAGCCGGCCGGCTAGAGAACGCGTCCACAACGTTGGGGTCGTAGATAAGTCCGTGACCCTTTGTGCCGATCGAGCGCATACCTATTCTTCGCAGTTGTGAGGTGAAGTTGCTAGACCGCGACGGCGGCGCAGGACTGATCCCAAACCGTATACAGATGTGCTCCTTAAGTACGCCACCAATCTCCCGGTAATCCTTTGGTGTGATGTGCGGGGCGGCCGGTCGTTGCTTCGCTGGCTTTTGGCGTTCTGCTAACTCTTCGGCCCGGCCGGTGTTAAATTCGACCCACCGATCAATGGCCAACTGGGCATCGTCTGGCCGGTAAAAATTGGTCTCGCCAATTTTGCAAACGGGCATCAGGTTGAGTCGATTGAGCTCTCTGATCCGTCCCACCCGGCCATCCAAACCGACTGTGGCTTTCATGTGTGGCTCGGCCAGTGCGTCGACATCCCTTTCGGTTATCAGGCCCTTAGCGATTGCCGCACTCTTGAGCTCTCTGTCGGTACGGAGATGATCCGGAACAAAATCTTCAGTCTTGAGCTGTTCGTCGATGGGTGTGCACTCCTCGTCACATTCCTTTAAGGCGCGCTGCACATCGGCGGGATCGTGCCTTGGTGCGCCCCCTTTGGCGTAGACTCTGAGCCTGTGCGTCCGCCGGAGGTGTCCAAAGAGTCGGATCAGTTCACTTCCAGTCGCTTCGATTCCCAAGAGCTCAGCGAGCTCGGGTTGGGTCGTAAGCGTACTCTCGAGCTGCGTCATTGCTCCTCCAATTGTTTGGTACGTCCATTAAAAGATATGTACTAGTTGTAGCAGCTTGAATGGAGTTGTGCAAATCCTTGCCTTGAATCAAAGCCTCAAATCTGCTAAAATAATCTTCGTTACATTGACGCTTGGCGGTCCACACGATTGCCGGCACATGGGGCATTAGCTCAGCTGGTAGAGCGCTTGCATGGCATGCAAGAGGTCAGCGGTTCGATCCCGCTATGCTCCACCAAATAAGAATCATTCCCATTTCCTATCTGGAAACGTGGTTCGAAAAAATCCCACTGATTATGTAACGTCAGCCATCCCTATGAGAGAGATGGCTGACTCCGTTTAGGTTCGTGGCTTGCGAAATCACGACGTCTCAAGACTAGCTGAGGCCCTCATGTTCCTCATGGAAGAAGAGACCAGGCGCTCTAAGGAGGATGACAAACATGCTGCGTAGGTTTCCATGTATAGCTCTCGTGCTTTCAACACGGCGCCATATCTGGTATAAATAAACAATGTGAATCAGTTCACTTTGTCCCTTGAGATATCCTCAGGCTGGATCATTGCCCACTGTATTGGGCAGCGACCCGGTCTGAAGAAGACTGTGGTCCCAGAATCGAGCCCGCTATGAGCGAGCCCACCCCTGACCTGTTTGCCGCCTTCGGTCCACAGAATCCGCTCATCATGAGCGCTGCCGGCCTGTGCAAGGTGCCGGATCTCGACCAGATCAGCCCCCTGGCCGCTGCGGCCGACATGGTCGTCATCGGCTCCGTCACCACCGAGCCCCGCCCCGGCAACTCCGGTGCATCGCTCGAATACTTCGGGAACCCGCTGTACAGCGTGAACTCCTGGGGCATGCCCAACCCCGGCCTCGACGCCATGCCTGAGACTCCCAACGAAGGTCTCCAGGAGCTGATCACAGGCCACAAGCTCGTCTTGAGTCTGGCCGAGTTCAGCATCAGTGGCTACCTCGGCCTCTTCCAGCGATTGCAGAGCTGGTGCGGTGCGATCGAGCTCAACTTCGGCTGCCCCAACATTCGCGATGACGGCGCGCAGCACAAGATCGTCAGCTTCGATCCACACACCCTGCAGACGATCCTGAGCCTGATCTGGTCCGGCGAGGAAGGTGCAGAGCCGGCTTACGTCGGAGTCAAGCTGTCGCCATACAGCGATCCAGGCCTTCTGGCAGAAGTCGCCGCGGTGATCGCAGGAAGTGGCAATGTCAACTACGTCGCCACCACCAACACATTCCCCAACGGACGGGCCTACACGCCCGGCCACAAGCCAGCATTGTCCACGGACCAAGCTGGCGCCTTGGGAGGTATCGGAGGCGAGGCCATGAAGCCGATCAGCCTGGCCAACGCAGCGCAGTTCCGGTCGCTGTTGCCAGACGACATCCACGTCATTCGGGTCGGGGGCATCAGCACCGGCGAGGACCTGTGGCAGAGCTACGACGTCGGCTGCCAAGGTGTTCAGGTGTTCACGGCCATCGCACAGCACGGTCCGCAGATCCTGACCACCATCCGTCAGCAGTACGCCGACATCGTCTCGGGCTAGTCACCCGATCAAGCAAGGAGCATGTGCCAGTCCCGGGGGTGATCCCGGGACTGGCCATTGTCACGAATTCTGCACCCAGCGTGCATGGTTAGCGACAGTGCGTATTGTTCACCTGTTTCGAATCTCCGCTACAGTAAGCAACAACGCACCACGGTGCGTGGTTTTTTTCTTTCAATACGGCGGCTTAAGCGTTACAATGCAACTATGAAAATCATTGTGGATAATTTAGCCCTACGGTATCGTGACGAGGGTAAGGGGCCAGTCGTCGTATTGCTGCATGGCTGGGGCCAGGAGTTGACAACCTTTGATGACCTTGCGAGCAGTTTGAGCCGGCATTTTAGGGTGATTCGCCTTGATCTGCCTGGTTTTGGTCAGAGTCAACGACCGAGTAGTGTCTGGGGTGTTTTACAGTACGTAAAAATAGTCCGCAGCTTGCTCAATAAACTCAACATCGAGCAGCCCTTTGCTCTGGTTGGTCACAGTTTTGGTGGACGCGTCGCCATTAAGGGTGCCGCTACGGGCATAATTATGCCAAAAAAGCTGGTATGTATTGATTCAGCCGGTATTAACAGCTCAAATAGCATTCGTAACCTGAGCTTTAAAGCTGTGGCCAAGGCTGGTAAGTGGGCACTGAAGTTGCCCTTTTTAGTACCCCTCCGCAAGCCACTGCGCCGCAAACTGTACTCGGCTGCCGGCGCGACCGACTATCTAGACGCTGGCCCAATGCGCGAAATATTCCTCAAGACTATTAAAGAAGATTTGCGTGACGAAGCTAAGAAGATCCGCATTCCAACAGTCTTCATTTGGGGCGAAGATGATGCTGTTACGCCGCTATGGGAAGCTCGCGAGATGAGTAATCGTATCCAGGCCAGTTCAGTACGGGTGGTTAAAGAGGCTGGTCACTTTAGCTATTTGGATCAGCCGGACAAGGTCGCCAAGATTGCCGTGGAGTTTTTATCATGATTAGCAATTTCTTAAGCAAGTATCGACCAAATTATCTCAAAACACTGGTTTATATGTTGCAGGCCAATATTTATGATATAAAGCCCTCAATAGAGTGGTTTATGCGCACTAAAAACTTTAACAGGGTTATGACTCGTAAAACACTGGTTATGACTCCCAAAGCAAAACTACTACTTGCTTGGCTGTGGTTACTGATCGTCGTCGGTTGGGCCATCTCTGGCTATTTGATCCTGACACAGTCGTTTATAGTGCTTATTTCCCTTATAATTCTTGCGCCGTATGTGCTGGCCGTCGGCCTAGTTGCCCCGCTGGCAGTTGGCACTGTCTTGATTCAGCGCCCGCACGAAAAGCGTATTATCGCTGTCGCCAAAAACAAGCTAACCGCCCACAAAGGGATTAAGATTGCCATTGCCGGTAGCTTTGGCAAGACGACAATGAAAGAGATCCTCGGCTCGGTACTCGCAGAAGGCAAGAATGTAGCAGTAACATCCGGCAATATGAATACTCCGCTGGGTATTAGTCGCTTTATTAGCAGCCTGGATGGTAGCGAAGAGGTGCTGATATTTGAACTTGGCGAGTATTATCCTGGCGACATCCGTGATCTGTGCGATTTGGTCCAGCCCGATATGGGCCTCATTACCGGCATCAATGAGGCACACTTGGAGCGCTTTAAAACAATTGATAAAACTATTGCTGCTATTTATGAACTGGCTGATTACCTGAGCGACAAACCGTTGTGGGTCAATGGTGAGAGTAAATTAGTCGTTGACAATATGCGCTCTGATGCTATTGCATACTCTCAAAAGGGTGTCGGCAAACTTAAGGTGCAACATGCCAAGACTGGTCTGCAGGGGACTAATTTCCAGATTGTGGGCGGCGGTATTAAGCTGGATCTCCACTCTGATCTGCTTGGTATGCATAATGTGGGGCCCCTGGCGGCCGGCGTGGCAGTCGCAGATCATCTAGGGCTGACGGTTAAGCAGATCGAGGCCGGCATTGCCAACACCAAGCCCTTTGAGCATCGCATGCAGCCAGCCGAGGCTGGTGGCATCTGGACTATCGACGACAGTTACAACGGCAATCCCGACGGCGCACGAGTAGCCATTGAATT
>Ga0105044_10007807_pt1 | contig 14737 bp, 13 predicted proteins | sample MAT01_FD_78092 | JGI IMG/M metagenome (GOLD analysis project Ga0105044, IMG submission 78092) | Freshwater microbial communities from Lake Fryxell liftoff mats and glacier meltwater in Antarctica - MAT-01 | ecosystem: Environmental > Aquatic > Freshwater > Ice > Liftoff microbial mat | place...
CAGTTGCACCGCCACCCGTCCTGGATGTCGGGAGGCCAGTTGCCATAGCTCAGTTTCGTAGTAGCGATCGCCCGTTCCTAACACAATCAGTTGGGCATCGGTGTAAGACAAAAACCGATCCATCGCCTGAATAACCAGATCTAGCCCTTTTTGTTCGACCAGCCGTGACACCATTCCCATAAAAAAGCGATCGGGGTTGATCTCTAACCCCACCTCTTGCTGCAAAACAGCTTTGTTGGCTTGGCGCTGTTTGAGGTTTGTGCTGCTAAAGTTGCGAGACAGATAGCGATCCGTTGCGGGGTCGTATACCTCCGTGTCAATGCCGTTGAGAATGCCATGCAGCTTGCCACTAAGGTAGGAGAGCAACCCTTCTACCTTTTCCCCATATTCGGGGGTGAGGATCTGCGACGCATAGGTTGGTGAGACGGTGGTGACGGCATTGGCAAACTGCACCGCAGCGGCTAGGGTGTTGTGGCCTTCCATGTAGGGCGGGCACCAGGTCATTTGCTGGAGTTGCGATCGCGAAGGCCCCTGGTAGGCGAGGTTGTGGATCGTAAACACCGTTTGGATGTCAGGCGATTGGTGCATCCAGACTGGGATCATCCCAGTGTGCCAATCATGGCAATGGATGAGGTCGGGCTTCCAGTAGTTCCAGGCAAACTCAGCGGCTCCATTGGCAAAGAAGGTAAACCGCCAGCTTTCATCCAAGCCTCCATAAATTTGGCGTTTGGCAAAGGCCGGATGCCCCATTAAATAGAGGGGCACATCGGTATCAGGCAACCGCGATTCATACACCTGAAAGCTTTGAAACATCGCATCGCCAGACCACACAGGCTGCTTGGGGATGTCGATTTGGGCATCTAACATGCCGTAATAAGGCAGGAAAACGCGGACATCGTGCCCCAACTTGCGCAGAAACTTAGGGAGCGCCCCAATGACATCTCCCATGCCACCCGCTTTTGCGATAGGGGCGGCCTCTGCACCAACAAACAAAATTCGCATGAAGATAGGCTCTGGCAGGATTCTGGCCGACGGGATGACACTGATAGACAACCCAACCGAGGATTTTTATCCTCCTAGCAGAGCCACCCAGCAGCAACCTAATCAACCCTATCAAGTTTCGGTTCGGTTAGAAAACCGGAGTTGAGAACTCGGGTAATTTTACTCGAATGATTTTACTCGAATGATTTTACTCGAATGATTTTACTCGGATGATTTTACTCGGATGGCTTTATTCGGATGGCTTTATTCGGATGACCGGATGATTTGATGAGCTATACGGTAAGTCGGTGGGCTGAATTAAATTAAGCTTAGTTACCGGGTTTCGACTCCGCTCAACCTTCTTCTCGTCAGGGTTTGAGCATTGAGCGCAGTCGAAATGCGTCTTACAAATAATTACGTCTTTCTACTGATCGATTTCTAGCGAGACTACTGGCCACCCTGCAAATAACTGGATGGCCAGTATCCCTATGGCCTATTCTCCGACTTGAATCACTGATGTTACTTCAAGGGCACCCGCTTCTGTAATCGTCCATACGTCATAGCTGCCGACGACATCTCCTTGCTCATTGAAGTCAATGGTGCCGCTCGCGCCTTGGTAGTCGATATCTGTGCCAGCACGAACCAATTCTAGGGCTTGGCAAACATCGGTGACGGCTTCGCCAGGGGCATTGGCGACGGCGGATAAGCTGTCTCGGATGGCCGCTCCATCCGTAGACTTTGCGGCCTCTGCGGCTAGCACCAGGACAGCGGCAGCATCCCAGGTGTTGGGGTCAAACACGTTGGGGTCGCGGTTGAAGGTTTTGGTATAGAGCTGAGAGAAGGCACCAATGGCGGGGCCACCGGCGCTAGGAGCCGTCCCAATGACCCCGGTTGCGATGTAGCCACCGTCAGGAGATTGGCCAACATTTGCGGCCAATTGGTCGCTTTTCATGCCGTCTGTCAGGATGACTTGTGTATCACCGCCAAGCAAGCCCTGTTCGTAGGCAGATTTTAGAATGAGGCTGCCGGTTTCGAGGTAGCCCACCAGCAGCACGGCATCCGGTGCCCCTTGAAATGCGGCCTGAAGCTCGGTGTCAAAGGTCGTTGCGTTTTCGGTGTATTTGGTTGGGTTGTCTTTGTTGACTACGGTGCCTCCCACGGCTTCGAATGCAGGAATAAAGGCTCCGATGAGGCCGTTCCCATAATCATTGTTGATAGATAAGACCGCTACAGTTTGAAAGCCTTGTTCGTTGGCCAGTTGAGCTAATGCGCCCCCTTGGAAGGTATCGGGGGGGGCTGTGCGAGCCCAAAACCCATTAAAGTCACCATTTGCGGCGCGATCGGTGAAGGCTGGGCTGGTGCTGGATGGGGAGATTTGCATCACTTCATTGCGAACGGCAATATCAATGGCGGCGCTAGAAACAGCACTGCCAGCGGCTCCAACGACCGCACCCACTTGATCGACCTCTGCCAGCTTGGTCATCCCGGCGGCTCCGGCGGCTGGGTCTGTTTGGTCATCTTCAGAAATCAGCTCTACGGGCTGACCCATCACCCCACCGCAGGCGTTGACGGTTTCGACGAGCAGGTTGCTGGTTTCTTGCATGGTTTGGCCATACTGCGCCAGATCTCCGGTCAAAGGCAGCAGGCTCCCTAGTTTAAAGGCTCCCGCAGAGGCCTCAGGGCTGGCAGGGGCTTCGGGGCTGGCAGGGGCTTCGGTGCTGGTGTCTTGGCAGGCAGTAGCCAAGAGCATGAGGGCGATCGCCCCTCCTTTCCCTAAATTTGTGCCTAAACTGGCTAAGTGATGCATCACAGTTGTCATTTTTCCTTTCCCTCGCGTTTATCTCGCGTTTATTTTAAGGTTAATTTTATGTTGTTTCTTATTTTGCCAAAAATATCCGAGGGGCGATCGCCCCTCGGATATGAGCACCGTTAACCGATAACCGCTGGGGCTTGCACCTCCGGTAAGTTTGGAGGGAAGGGCGATCGCCCTTCCCCTTTTGTGTTTGCTGGTTTGTGTTTGCTGGTTTGTGCGTTCAAGGCTGGCGCACGAGTTCTAAAAATTTAGTCTAGGGATAGGGGCAGGCGTAGGGTAAAAGTCGTTTGTTGGCGATCGCTCCCCACGGTGAGGCTCCCCTTGAGCGTGGCCGCAAGGCGTCTGGCCAAAGCAAGGCCGAGGCCGGTGCCGCTATATTGCCAGGGGTTGTTATTGGGGATGCGATAGAACTTTTCAAAAATGCGATCGCCCTCTTCTGGCGGAATTTCGACGCCCGTGTTGATGACTTGGATGCAGATGAAGGCTCCCAAAACTGGGCTACTCAGGAGTGGGTTAAGAGAATGGCGATCGCCCCCCTCCTCATCACCGCCCCCCTCATAGCTGACTCGCACGGTAATCGTTTCGTGGGCGGGGGTGTATTTACAAGCGTTGTTGAGTAACTCCAGCAACAGGCGCTCTAGGTAGGCAATATCACTGATGATGAGGGGTAGATCATTTGGGATATCGAGAATGAGGTGCTGGTCTTGGGTCTGCATCCGGTTGAGGAAGCGTTCGCTCAGGTGTGGCACCCAAAACTGGAGATGTACGGCTCGGAGGTTGAGCGGTTCTGTGCCAGCCTCTAGGCGAATGAGGTCAAGGAGATCATCAATAAAGGCAATTTCGCGATCGCACTCATCTTGCAAAATTTGTAAATACTGGTGAGCCGATGGGTTGGCGACACTGAATGATCCTACGGTTTGCAAACTTGAATCTTGCAAACTCGAATCTTGCAAACTCGAATCTTGCAAACTCGAATCTTGTAAACTCGAATCTTGTAAACTAATGTGGAGCATTTGGATCGTCTGCTGAATGATCGACATCGGTGTGCGCAGTTCGTGGGAAACGGTGCTAAGGAAATCGTCTTTGAGCTGATTGAGGCGTTGCAGTTCTTGAACTTGGTTTTGGGCGGATTGGTAGAGGCGAGATTGGCGCAGGGCGATCGCACATTGGTTTGCCACTTGGCGCACTAGGCGCATCTCAATATCATCAAAAACTTCGCCTGCCGCCTTCAATAGCCACAGGGTGCCCAAGCCTCCACGATCATCCACAATGGGGCAGGCTAACACGGTTTTGCCAGCGTGCTCAGGGGCTAGAGTGAGGGTGGAGTCTTTCAGACAAAATTGGCATTCAGAGCCATTCAACAGGCTTTGATAAATCGATGGGTGGAGGTGATCTACAATGCCGCTCGAAAAGCTCTGGGCGAGGGGAAACCCATTAACGACTTCGGATAGAGGAGACGCAGCGTCTGGGTTGAGGGTATAAATGCCTGCATCACAGCTTTCAATGGCCAAAATCTTCGCCAATTCATTGACCGAGGTTTGCAAAATTTGGCGTTCGTCTAAACTGTCGCGCACCTTGTCTGTAATGCGTTTGAGCGCAGCTTCTACGTCTAGGGCTTTTTGCAACTGCTGCGTGCGTTGCTGAACCGTGTGTTCTAAGCTCACATTGAGCTGCTGCACCTGTTGGTATAGCTCAGATTGTTGGATGGCGATCGCCACCTGGGTTGCGAGCTGTTGCAGCAACTCGCCCTCAAAGGGTTGCCATGCCCGCGAGCCTCGGCATTGGTGCACCACCAACAACCCCCACAACCGCTCTCCTTGCCAGATCGGAACCACCAGCTTCGCTTTCACCTGAAGGCCTTCTAGTAGCTCGACGTGGCACTGTGATAACCCAGCGGTGTAAATATCATCTGCAGTGTAGATAGTCTGTTGTAGGGTGTGAAAATTGGACTGATCCCCTTGATTACAAACAAAGTAAGAGTCTGTAATGTGCTGGTGCAGCAGAGATTGCCAGCCATCCCTGACCGATTCGGCCATCACAACACCGCTCCAATCTGGCTCAAAGCGATACACAATCACGCGGTCGGTTTGCAAAAAGTGGCGTACCTCAGCCACGGTGGTATTGAGCAGGGTTTGTAGATCTAGGGATTGACGCACCTCTTGGGCGATCGCCACAATCATGCGCTCCCGCTGGGTTTGTTGAAATAGCGCGGCCTCTGCCCGTTTGTGTTCAGAAATATCTACCCACACCCCAAGGGCATAGATCATCTGCCCCGCTCCATCCAAAATGCTAGAGAGCGTGAGCGTCACCCAGACCACCTCGCCATCTTGCCGCACATAGCGTTTTTCGAGGGCAATAGACTCTGCCTGCCGAGCCATCAGCCGTTGAAACACTGCAAAACTCTCTGCATGATCCTCTGGGAAGGTCACATCTAGGTAGGTGCGTTGCCTTAATTCGGCTTCAGAATAGCCCAAAAATTGGCAAAATTGCGGATTGACTGCCGCAAAGTACCCATCCACATTCAACAGACTTGCGCCTACCTGGGATCGCTGAAAAATACTGTGGAAGGATTCTAGCGGCGAGGGTGAAGCCTTTGCCGGAGCTAACCTAGCCAGCATTTTGCGTTCTTGTAACGCCTCCCCAACCCGGACGGCAAATCGCCGCATCAACTGAATTTCGATAGCAGACCACTGGCGCGGGGCATCACATTGTTGGGCAATGATTAATCCCCATAATGATCCAAAATTTTGAGGGGGTATAGCCGTTGGGTTTTGCTGTCGTAGGCTCGATTCAAGCACCGTAGAGGCAAGCTGAGACCAGGGCTGGGGCAAACAAATAGGGACGACCAAATTGGCTTTGACCTGAATCTCTTGTAAAAGTTGCTGATGGCAAGGGGCTAAATCACTGGCCGCCACATCTTCAATGACCTTGATATGGCCTTGGGTGTAGCGGAGCGCCCATTCATTTTGGAAGCAGGGATCACAGATCAGTTGACCAATAATGGCAGGGGTGTTTGGGCTGACAGCTTCGTGGGAAACGAGGCCATCGTAGGTGGGTAGAAATTGATAGATCAAGACGCGATCGCTCTTCAGCAAGTCACGCAAAATCTGTACTACCTCCCCCAAGCGCTCATCCAAATCATCCGCATGATGCAGAATCTGATCGAGTGCATCTAATTGGTCTAAAACTGTTTCTAAACCCAATGCAGCATCAACGGTATGACTGTTCACAGGCTTCCCTAATTTCACATCTATAGTGTGCCCATAATCTACAACCAGATTGCCGACGGCAGGGTTAAGCAGGTATGGCAATCACCGAGTCTTGGGTGTGTTGCCAAGAAGGGGAGTGCGGGATAAAAAGATAGAAATACCGTTGCTCTCAACTTCACTGGCTTATTCTTTTATAGTACCGCTTTGGTTGGCAGGGAACAGGGCGATCGCCCCTCATCAAACCGCTTTAGGGGGATGGCCGCAAAATCGCATCGGCCACTCGGCAAACATCATGCATTGGGGCTGCATCATGGACGCGGAGGATATCCGCGCCTCCAGCGATCGCCCCATAGCAGGCGGCGGCAGTTCCCCACACCCGCTTTTGCGGATCGGGTTGGTTGAGAATATGGCCAATAAAGCTTTTGCGAGATGGCCCCACCAAAATGGGACAGCCTAAGGCTCTGAACCTCGGCAGTTGGCGCAGAATTTGCAGGTTTTGGTCGTAGGTTTTGGCGAAACCAAGGCCGGGGTCGATGGCAATCTGATCGGGGAAAATGCCATGGGCGATCGCAGCCTCAACCCGTTGCGCCAAAAAATCATAGATGTCTTTTACCACATCGTCATATTGGGTCAATTGCTGCATGGTTTTGGGGGTGCCACGGCTGTGCATCAGCACAATCGGAACGCCCAGATCTGCCACGGTTGCGAGCATCGCCGGGTCATAGAGCGCCCCCGAAATATCATTGATAAGCGTAGCTCCGGCCTCGATGGCCAACCGGGCGACAGCGGCCTTGGTGGTGTCGATCGAGAGGGGTATGGTGAGGGGTGGGTGCTGCTCAGATCCTTGGCGAATGGCACGCACCACCGGAACTACACGGGCGAGTTCTTCTTCTAGGCTGACATCCTCAGCCTGGGGGCGGGTTGACTGGCCACCAATATCCAAAATATCGCTGCCCCCGGCGACGAGGTGATGCGCCTGCGCTAAGGCTCGCTCGCAGTCGTTGAACTGGTTGCCATCACTAAAGCTGTCTGGGGTCACGTTTAACACCCCCATCAGGTAGGTGCGATCGCCCCAGCGCAACGTGGTATCCCCTAACCGCCACATGGTTAATCCCGTCATCACAAAGCTGAATGTCCCCTATGGATGGTTTCCCAGCAGACCCGTTCGCTAGCAAACTAATTTTCTAGCAAACTGGTTTTTAGGGCGTAGTAAACCTGCTCTTGTTGGGTGGCCTCTAGTTCAGGAAACATCGGTAGCGACAGCACTTCTTGAGCCACCTGTTCGGTGATGGGCAATTGCTCTGGGGCATAGCCTAAGTCGGCGTAGACCGCTTGCTGATGCAGGGGAATGGGGTAGTAGATCATGGAACTTACGCCCTGTTCTTGGAGGTGTTGACGGATGCGATCGCGCCGATTTCCTGTGGCTCCCGGTGGGGCTTTGATCCGGATGGTGTATTGGTTCCAGACGCTCTGCCCGCCCAAGGTGACTGGGGGCAACCCAAGGTCAGGGATGTTTTGGAGTAAATCGGTGTAGCGGTGGGCGATCGCCCGTCGTTGCATATTGAACATTTCTAAATGTTGGAGTTTGACGAGCAACACCGCCGCTTGCAGGGCATCCAGCCGACTATTCACACCAATGGCTTCATGGTAGTAGCGGGTGCGGCTGCCATGTTCGCGCAAAATGCGGATGCGTTCGGCGATCGCCCCATCTTGGGTGGTCACTGCGCCCCCATCTCCGCAGGCTCCTAGGTTCTTGGTCGGGAAGAAGCTAAAGCAGCCAATATGGCCAATGCTCCCCACTTTTTGCCCTGCCCAACAGGCTCCGGTGGCTTGGGCGCAGTCTTCGATGACCGATAGGTTGTGCTGTTGGGCGATCGCCATTACCTGGGTCATATCCACCGGGCGACCAAACAGGTGCACCGGCATAATAGCCTTGGTTTGCGGAGTAATGGCCGCCGCCAGCAACGCCGGGTCGAGGTTCAAGGTATCTGCTTCAATATCCACAAATACGGGGGTCGCCCCAACGGCGCTAATCACTTCCGCCGTTGCAAAAAAGCTAAACGACGAGGTGATCACTTCATCCCCCGCCCCAATCTCTAAGGCGCGCAGCGCTAAATATAGTGCATCCGTCCCCGAGTTGCAGGCCACACTCTCCGCAGTGCCCACGTAGGTTGCAAACGCCTGCTCAAACTCTTGCACAATGGGGCCGTTAATATATTTGCCCGAGGCCAGCACGTCTAAAACGGTTGCTTGGAGAGCCTCACCAATGAGGGCATACTGCCGAGTTAGATCAAAGGGGGGAATAGAAGTCACAGAATTCAACTCAAGATGTCTAGGGATCATCAACGGAACACGCCGAGGCAGGCAGATTTACCCCTGGTTTTGGGATTGCGGAGGGGGCGATCGCCCCACCATTTGCCATTTTTCACCCACACCCCCAAACCAGCGGCGCAAGGGCGGCTGCTTTGATGAAGTAGGCCAGTATCCGTTTTGGGGTATGTTCTCAGATTAAAGGAAGAATTACCTAGGACAGTGGACAGTTTTCAGAAAGCTGTCCTTAAAGGCTGTCTTCAAAAGCCGTCTTCAAAAAGATAAGCCGTCTTCAGAAAAATCAGGCCGCGTCTCAGAGTTGCTTAGGATTGCGGTGGCGGGGTGGCAGGAATGCAGTAAGGAGCGAGCCGTTGGCAGAGGGTTTGGGTGAGCCGGGTAATTTGGGCCCAATCGCTCAGGGCGATCGCCCCTTGGGGAAAGAGTTGCCCAGATAAGCCGATGGCGATCGCCCCGGCCTCTAAAAACTGCGGGGCATTGTCGAGGGTGACGCCCCCTGTGGGGATGAGGGGAATATGCCCAAGGGGGCCTTGTAGGCTGCGAAGATAGGCGGCTCCCCCCACCGCTCCGATGGGGAAAACCTTGGCGGCGGTGGCTCCCGCTTGCCACGCCGTCACAATTTCGGTGGGGGTGAGGGTGCCTGCGACCATGGGCACATCAGCCTCATAGGCACCATGAATGAGGGCGGGCTGAGTATGGGGGGTAAACAGAAATTCGGCTCCTGCGGCGATCGCCTCTTGCACTTGGCCTTGGCTCAGCAGGGTTCCGGCTCCAATGGTGCAGTGGGGCAATTGTTCTCGGAGGCGATGGAGTAAGTGGGCAGGGCGATCGCTGTTCCAAGTCACTTCAATCAACGGCAACCCCCCATCTGCGACGGCGGCGGCGATCTGCACCCCCGTTTCAAGTTGGTCAGTGCGGATCACGGCGATCGCCCGGTGCTGACGCAACTGCGCTAGCCACCCCACAGACCGGGGAGAAAGGGGCGGCGACAACGGCTCACTGGCCGACCCAGGAGGAGAGGCAGGGTTTGGGGATTGCATCAAAGGCTGGCACACTAGATAATGAAAAGAATATGAAAAGATCCAACGGATCTATCGGTTCCATCGGTTTAACTGCCAGTGAATCTTACCTCCAACGCTCCTACTTTGACGCACGATCGCCCAGACTTGGTGCCCGTCTCTGGCTCTAGCCCCGAGGCCGACACTCCATCCACCTCGGTTGCCACTTCAGTCGCTCCAGTGGTCGAACCTTGCTCCGACCTTCCTCAGAAACTAACGTTTCAGGCAGAACTCCAGATTTTTCTGTCTACGTTTTTCACCATTTTTTTGGCTGAGGTAGGCGATAAGACCCAACTCACGGTGCTGCTCATGAGTGCAGAGTCGGGTTCTCCGTGGGTTGTGTTTTTGGGGGCAGGGTCGGCGTTGATTGCTACTAGCCTGTGCGGGGTGTTGCTAGGGCGCTGGTTGTCTACGCGGGTGTCGCCCAAAATCCTCGAAAAATCTGCCGCCATCTTGCTGCTGCTGATTTCGGCGCTGTTGATCTGGGATGTCTGGCGGGGCTGATCTGCCAGGTTCCCTAATCGCCCCAGTCTATGTATCCCAAGCTATTTACCCTAGTCTATTCAATCCAACCCCTTTATATTTTCAGTCCTACCTTTCAAGTTTAGATTCCAACGAAAGATTCCACGAGAGATTCCAACGAGGGCGATCGCCATGGCCGAACTGCAATTACTCGGATTGACCTTCATCACAGTATTTATCTCAGAACTCGGCGATAAAAGCCAGTTGGCGGCGATCGCCCTAGGAAGCAGTTGCAAATCCGTTCGCGCTGTATTTCTCGGAACCTCGGTGGCGCTGGTCGTAGCCAGCTTCTTGGGGGTGTGGCTCGGGGAAGGCATGGGAACGCTATTGCCCACCCGCTGGGTCAAGGGGCTCGCCGCCATCGGCTTTTTCGTGATGGCGCTGAAACTTTTGTTTTGGGGCGAAGACAGCGAAGAAGACGCTGAAGAAGAAACCCCCGCCGATAGCGTAGAGTCCCCTGTCTAAACTAAGTCCACGTTGAGAACTGTAGTTTTAGCCCTCACCCCCAACCCCTCTCCCAAAGGGCGAGGGGAGCCGGAAAAGCTTTCAAAGTCCCTCTCCCTGGGGAGAGGGATTTGGGGTGAGGGAAAACTCTGGGTTTCAAGTTAGACGAGGTTTAAACAAACCGCAGCAACAGGTCTGACCCATGCTAGGAACGATCGCCATGCCTGCGCCAACAAACACCTAGCCCAGGCTCTCCCTGGGGTTTTGGGTTTTGACCGCCGCAGGAACACCCCCATCGGCAATCCCGTATCCGCATTAACGCACCTAACATACTTGCCTTAGGTCACATCAACCAAGGCTCGAAAATCATCGGTTTGGCGCAGCTCATCGAAACTAGAATCAGTTTGTGCCATCACCCGATAGAGGTTAGGGCTGAGCACCAGCGCCCGATGTAGACTGCGCAGAGCCAGCGCAAGCTCGCCTTGGATGCCATAGGAGCAGGCTTTTCCATACCATGCTTCTGGGTTGTCGTCTTTAAACTGTAAGGACTGATCAAAGCTATTGATGGCTTCGACATGGCGGTTGAGCTTGGTGAGCACTACCCCGCGATGGCTCCAAGCATAATGGCAGTTAAGTTTGATGGCGATCGCTGTATCTAAACTACTGAGGGCATCGTCATAGCGTCGCAGCGCTGCCTGAGCCACTGCTCGGTTATACCAAGCTCGGTAGTTTTCGGGGCGCAACTCGACCACTTGGTCAAAACAGGCGATCGCCTCTCGCTGCCGAAACATCCGCGAGTAGGTGTAGCCCTTGTTATACCAGGCTTTAACATCTTGGGGGTTGAGCTTTGTTGCGCGATCAAAACTTTGAATGGCCGTCTCGTAGCGTTCTAGCTTGGCGAGGGCAATGCCCTTCCCCTGCCACGCTAACGCAGACTTGGGTTCAAACTGAATCGCATTTTCAAAGCTGCTGATCGACTCGTCATACACCCCCATCTCATACAAGGCATACCCGCGCTTATTCCAGGCCTCAGCATGGGTCGGGCAAACCTCCAAAACTTTATCAAACCGCGCAACGGCTCCTTTGTACCGTCTTGCGACAAACAGCGCCATTCCTTGGCTCAACCAATTATAAATTTGGCGATCATCGTTCATGGTGATGGAAAACCCAGGTATTGCCCCAGAATCGGGTAGATGTCATAACAACACCCTGGCTCGCTGGATTTCTGTGGCGGTTCCCATGCATGGCTTACCACGCCAAGGGCATCGTCCTTTAGAAACACCAACACCTAGCTTGCAGGGTGCAACTTCGCCTATGCCAATTTTCTTGCTACTTGCAACGTTTCTCCTGCAATGCCCTACGGTCTCTCAGGTCGATAGCCCAGAGCTATCGGAGGACTGAGTGTTTGGGGCTGAGTTTCTAGTACTGAATTTTTAGGACTGAGACTTCTAGCTCAGACTTCTAGCTCAGACTTCTAGCCCAGACTTGTGATGCAAAAAAAACAGACCCAGTTCCCCCGTGAATGGAGACAGGTTGGAGCAAATTCGGTGAGATGAAGCAAGGATTTGGCAAACTGTAGAAGCACCCTATGGCTCAGTATGCCCAGATGGGCGCAGAATGTTTATAAAATTCGTGACAAGATTATTAAATTATGCGGACGGAAAAAGACTCGATGGGCGAGCGGCAGTTGCCCGACAAAGTGTATTACGGGATTCAGACCCTGCGCGCCACCGAAAATTTCCCGATTAGTGGCCTTAGACCGCTCCCTACTTACGTAGATGCCTGCGTGCTGATTAAAAAAGCAACCGCCTTGGTGAATGGGGAGTTGGGGTGTATTCCTGCCGATGTGAGTCAGGCCATTGTGCAAGCGGCAGATGAGGTGTTGCAGGGGTCTCTGCGCGATCAGTTTGTGGTTGATGTCTACCAGGCAGGAGCCGGAACCTCGCACCACATGAATGTGAATGAGGTGTTGGCCAACCGAGCGCTAGAGTTGCTGGGTTCTGCCAAGGGTGATTACAGCCGCGTCAATCCGAATGACCATGTGAACTATGGCCAATCTACCAATGATGTAATTCCCACGGCCATTCGGATTGGGGGGCTGCTGGCGCTGGAGTCTCAGTTGTATCCTTACCTGGCTGGGGCGATCGCCACCCTCGATAACAAAGCCGACGAATACCAAGATGTGGTGCGCTCTGGCCGCACCCATTTGCAAGATGCCGTCCCCGTCCGCATGGGCGAAACCTTCCGTGCCTGGGCGCAGATTTTAGCCGATCACCTCGTCCGCCTCGAAACCGCCTCAGAAGACCTGATGGTATTGGGGTTGGGGGGCAGTGCTGTGGGCACCGGGCTCAACACCCACCCGCAATATCGCTTCCGCGTGGCGGCGGTCTTGTCTGAGTTGATCGACCATCCGCTGCAATCGGCCCCCCATTTGATGGCGGCGATGCAAAGCATGGCTCCCTTCGTCAATGTCTCGGGTGCGCTGCGCAACTTGGCGCAGGATCTCGCCAAAATTTCCCACGACCTGCGCTTGCTCGATTCGGGGCCTAAAACCGGGTTTAAGGAATTGCAACTGCCCCCGGTGCAGCCTGGATCGTCGATCATGCCGGGGAAATATAACCCGGTGATGGCGGAAATGACTTCCATGGTCTGCTTTCAGGTGATGGGCTATGATGGGGCGATCGCCCTCGCCGCCCAAGCAGGGCAACTAGAGCTGAACGTGATGATGCCGCTGATTGCCTACAACCTGCTCCAGAGCATCGCCCTTTTGGGCAATACCCTCAAAGCCCTAACCGAAAAAGGGCTAAAGGGGCTAACGGTAAACCGCGATCGCTGCTTGGCCTACGCGGAAGGGAGTCTGGCCCTCGTGACCGCGCTCAATCCCCACATTGGCTACCTCAACGCCGCCGCCGTTGCTAAAGAATCTTTAGAAACAGGGAAGTCTCTTCGTCAGATTGTGCTAGAAAAAGAACTGATGAGCGAGGTGGAACTAGCGCAGGTTCTCGATCTAGACCAAATGAGTGCCATGCCTCCCACCCTGCCCCATGGTTCGTCCCCCGTTTTACCGGAGCAAGCCTAAATGTATAGCCAGGACGCCCTGTATACCCAACTGACCTTTCATTACATGAATGGTCAATCTGAATCCTTTAATCTCTATGCCTCAGCGGAGGTCGAGGGTGAGGCGCAAATTTCTACGCAACTAGAAGTCCGGCATATTTTAAAAAAAGATTGGTGGATTTTGCACTTGCCTGACCAAAGTATCTTCATCAATGTCGAAAACGTGGTCAAGCTCGAAATGACACCCCCCATGATGCAGTTGCAAGGAGAGGATGTGTTTCCCAATGCCGAGCGGGTCACGGCACTCAACCGTTCTCGTTAGCCGTTCTCGTTCAATCCGAACCGCGCAAAACCTCCGGTACTGCCCCGTTCTCGGAGGTTTTATGCTGATTTTAAATGAACTTGTTTGGTAGGCCTATTTAGCTTCTAGCCCGCCCGGAGATCTGATGCCTTTATCCCTTTAGGGCTACCTAATGACGAACGAGAGAGGGGCGATCGCCCCTCTCTCTTTGCAGCTTATTGAGCAGATTCAGCCGCTCCAAAACAGAGAGCCAGAATGAATCAGGATGCCTAAAGTCAAGACAACTGATTTGATGACCCCACCCCGTTTTAGGCCAAGCGCCCCATTCCTTTGAGGGCTTGCAACCGCTGGGTCTGCTGCTCAAACTGCACAGACAAGGAATCACAAACGAGATCACACAACTCAAAGACAAACGGGTTAGCAATTTGGTAATACACGTTAGGCCCTTGCTGTTGTCGGGAAGCAATGCCAGCCTGGGTCAAGATTTTGAGGTGCTTAGAGACATTGGCTTGCCCTAGCCCCGTTGCCTCAATAATTTCGGTCACATTTTTAGACCCTGTTTTGAGGGTGCAGACAATCTGCAGGCGACTGACTTCCGAAAGCACCTTGAAAAAGTCTGCCATTAGACCCAATGCGGCGGGTGATAGTTGCACAATGCCACATTCATCTGAGGTGAGGGTCATGGGAGCAAGTTGAAGGGCAGTCATAGGGCAGAATGATTAATGAAGATGGGCTGTCTATTACTATATTACTACATAGTAAATCATGGCTTAGGAAATGATTGTCATGCTAGATGCAGGCTAGTTACTGGTGTGATGGATCGCGCGATCGCCCACACCCAGGGAAATCCCAAAAATACACCACCAACCCATCCCCTTGAGTTTGGACTAATTCTGAAGAAAAAGGCAGTCAATGAGAGCCACCGACTGCCGTAAGGTCAATGGAGTAAGAAACCCATTGACCTTATGATTTTCAACCAACTTCGGGAATTTCGCCAAAGGCTGTATGAGACCTTAGGGAATGC